>Ga0209475_10004152_pt1 | contig 12676 bp, 10 predicted proteins | sample tdDd471_FD_187128 | JGI IMG/M metagenome (GOLD analysis project Ga0209475, IMG submission 187128) | Marine sediment microbial communities from the Atlantic coast under amendment with organic carbon and nitrate - tdDd47.1 (SPAdes)... | ecosystem: Environmental > Aquatic > Marine > Coastal >...
GAGAGCGGCGAGTCCCTGCAGAGTGCGGCGGCCGAGGCGGCGCGCTTGCGCTTCCGCGCGATCCTGATGACCGCGTTCTCATCGATCCTCGGCTTCATGCCGCTCATGTTCGCGAGTGGTGCGGGTGCCAACAGTCGCGTCTCGCTCGGTACCGCGGTCTGCTACGGCATGGGCGCGGCAACGATCGGTGCGGTGCTGTTCGTTCCGACGCTGTACGTCATGGTGCAGGGCCTGACCGATTTCCTGGGCGGGGGCGGAAAGAAGAAGAACAAGGAGACGGGTGAGGAGGCGCCGGAATCGCCGGCCGAGTAGTGTTTTGGCGAATGTCTTTCGCCAGTCCAGCGATCTAACTCCCGCATGGATAGTGACTTACGGTAGATATTTGCGGCACTCGTGCCGCATCCTCCACCGACGACCCTCGTGAGGATGCGGCAGCGGTGCCGCATCCTCCCGTTCTTACTCGTTTCCACGGCTGCAGTTAGATCCGTTCGGTGGCGAAAGACATTCGCTGGCGCGTCCTACTCCTCGACGTACCAGCAGCCGAGCTCTTTCAAGAGTTCGATCTTGCGGTCGGCGATACACCAGTTGACATGGGCGATCACGGCGCCCTCGAGGGCTGCGTCGTCGCCGTTTCGCCACCGTGCGATCGCAATGCGCGCGCCGTTGGGGAACCGGTCCTGCGGCAGCAATGCCCACGTGGCCTCGTCGTTCCATACGAGGCGGTGATGGAGCACTTCCTGGTCGTGCGCGAAGTCCTTCGTGCCTGCGCGCGAGGCGTCGAACACCCGGAGCACAGCGGGACTCGGGAGTGCGCGCAGGAAGCCGGCACAGAGCGTGTTTCGGAACCCGCGTCGTCGCTGTAGCCACTTGGGCGGAAACGGACGCGGCTGCGAAAGCTTGGCGTTGGGACCGACGTCCGACTGGGTCACGACGTCTTCCTCGTATTCCGCGAGGTGGGGTAGCGGATCCTCGAGAAACACGATGTCCGCATCGCTGAAGACGACCGCGCGTCCCCTTTCCAGCTGATCGCGGATCGCGACGAACTTGCGAAGCGTAACGTCGCGAAACGCGGCATCGTCGAAAGCAGTAATCGATGCGGACGCCACCTCGCCGTGTGGCCACAACTCGATCGTCTCGCAGCCGGTCCCTCGGGCATACTCGGCAGCTTCGGGGTCCATCGGGTAGAGCACGACGCGATCGCGAAGCCCCACTCGGGTGACCGACTCGAGCCAATTCGCGACGAGCCCCGAGCGTACATAGCCGGTGTCGAAGGTGGTTACGAGCACGAGTCTGGGCGCGGCGTGCGGCACGGCGGCGTAGTATACGCAGCCAGATGGAGCATCGAGTGACGGCGGGGAAGATTACGGCATCCACGCTTCGTCGTCCGGCGGGAATGGACATCGACGGCTGTCCGCATCATGTCTTCTGTCGCTTGGCGCGTGTCGAATTCGTGGAGCACGTCGTCACCCAGGAAGGCCTCGCGGGGGACGCACGACGCGCGGCGTGTGATTCGGCCGCGGCGTGACGTGTTCCGCGATGTGCTTGAGGAAGACCTGAACCTTGTCGCGGCCCATGATCGCGAACCAGGGCGCGTCCGCCGGTCGCCAACGCAAACCGAACCCGAGCCGCTCGTAGAACCGAAGGGAGCGCTCCCAATCGGAAACGACGAAGAAGGGGGGGGCGACTTCAGCATTCCCTCTCCCTTCGCACCCTCCCCCTACGACTTCGAGAGCCGTGCGACGTGCGGCGCCAGGAACTCCCCGATCAGGCGGTGCCCGAAGTCCGTGGGGTGAACGATGTCCCACCAGAGCAGGCCGCGCTCCGTCTGCTCGCTCATGTGGTCGTGCATCGGGACCACGGGCACGTCGAGTCGCTGGGCGACCTCCGCCATCGCGGCGTGATTCGTGCGCAGGTGGGTCAGGTCATGTTCGATCGAGTTTGCCTCCTGCACGAACAGGAGTCTCGCGCCGATCTCTTGGCAGCGCGTCGCGATGCGGGCGAGACCCGCCTTGTAGGCGGGAACGTCTTCATCGTTGTTGCCGAGGTTCACGACGACGATCCCGGGCCGGAGTTCCGACCAGTCCTCTTCGAAGATCCGGGCGAGTCGGGGCGCCCGGAACGCACGCATTCCCGCGTTGATGACCTCGAAGCGGGCACCGAGCTTGCGCCGGAGCACATCCACGCAGCCCTCGCCGGCGGAGCTGGAGCCCTCTCCGTGCGTCTGAGAGGAACCGATCACCAGCACGCGCGTCTTGCCTTCGGGGGGACGCACGGCGTGCTGTTCCCGGATCTCCTTTCGGCGATCCCTTTCGAGGCGGACGCGGAAGTCCTCGTCGTTCAGGATCAGCCGGATCAGGTAGGACTTCGAGATCACGCGGTCGTAGACGTAGAGCGTCGCCCCCGCGCAGATCGCCGCGACGATTCCGATCATGAGCATGCCGAAGAGGGCGCGCCGTGGTTCCGAGCCGCGTCGGCGCACCGACCGAAGCACGAGGACATCGGCGACCGCGTGGGCGAGGATCGCGACCAGGAGCGCCAGCCAGAAGTCGCCGGCGCGGTCGAACGTCTCGCGGAATTCGCCGTCCGCATGCACGATGTGGATGTCGTCCACCAGCGTCGAGACGTAGCCGCCGCGCATCCCGATCGTCTGGGGCTGGACGACGGGTTTGTTCGAGCGGATCAGCTCGCGGCTGTCGATCGCCGCGACGAAACCGGTCTCGCCGAACTCCATATCCACGCGGACCCACCCTTCGTCGCCGTCCTCGTTCGTGTCGAGCGCCTCCGATTGGACGAACTCGCCGGTCGGCAGTGCGCGGAAGTAGAGCCCGGGGAACCGGGGATTGCGGCTCACGCGGATGCCGGAAAAGCCGGCGTCGTTCCGGTTGAACACGAGAATTCCGTACGACCCGTGCTCGAGGTGCAGGTCGCATGACGCCTGTCGCACGGTCAACGGAACGCGATACAGAAGCTCCTGGAAGCCCTGGTATCGACCGAGATTGACTCGTCGCTGCGAGAGGCTGCTCGGCGCGCCCATGTACGTGCGGGCACCCATGATCCCGTAGTCGAGCAGTACCTTGCCCGAGATCCAGCTGCCGTTGCGGTCCAGCGTGTTGCGGACGGACTCGAATCCGTACGCGACGCACACCGAGAGCGTGATCTGGGCGGCGAGAACGATGATGCGCAACCGGCGCGTGCGCGACATGCCGCGGATGATAGGAAACTTTCCGGAGCTCGTCCCCGTCGAGGATCGATTCGGTCCCGTTTCCAAAGGTGGATGGCGCACGGCACGGCACGACAATGGAGGCACCCGTTCGCCAACGGGAGAATCGAGGGGCCATGTCGAATCGATCGCGCGTCCTGATCGCCGGAGCCGGTGGACGGGATTTCCACGTCTTCAACACGTGCTACCGCGAGGATCCCGCGACCGAAGTGGTTGCGTTCACAGCGGCTCAAATCCCGCACATCGACCAGCGGCGCTATCCGGCTGTGTTGGCGGGCCCGCTCTATCCCGACGGCATTCCGATCGTTCCCGAGTCGGAACTCGAGGCGACGATCAAGGCGGATTCGGTCGACGAGGTGGTGTTCGCATACAGCGACGTCACTTACGGCTACGTGGAGGCGCTGGGGAATCGGGTGCGTGCCGCGGGAGCCACCTTCCACACGTTCGACCCCGAGCGGACGCTGCTGCGGTCGAACAAGCCGTGCGTCAGCATCTGCGCGGCCCGTACCGGGTGCGGCAAGAGCGCCGTCTCCCGTTTCGTGGTGCGCACGCTGGCCGAACTCGGGCTACGCGCGGCCGCGTTGCGGCACCCGATGCCCTACGGCAGGCTTCAGGATCAGGTCGTGCAGCGGTTCGCGCAGGTCGAGGATCTCGCCGCGCATCACTGCACCATCGAAGAGATGGAGGAGTACGAGCCGCACATCGACGCCGGCGGGGTGGTCTTCGCGGGGGCGGACTACGCGCGCATCCTCGCGGAAGCGGAGAAGGAGGCGGACGTCATCGTCTGGGACGGCGGCAACAACGACCTCCCGTTCATCCGGCCCGACCTCGCCATCGTGCTGCTCGACCCGCTGCGGCCCGGCGACGAGTTGCGCTACTTCCCCAGCCGCGAAAACCTCGAACTCGCGAACATCGCCGTCGTCGTCAAGACCGGCCAAGCCGATCCGGAGGGCATCGCGACAGTCGAGGCCAACGCGCACGTGCACAACCCGGATGCCGTCGTGCTGCGCGGGCGTTCGCCCGTCAAGCTCACCGACCCCGGCGCGGTCAAGGGCAAGCGCGTGCTGGTGGTGGAGGACGGCCCGACGACGACGCACGGAGGCATGGGCTACGGCGCGGGACTCGTCGCGGCGCGCGCGGCCGGAGCGGCGGAGATCGTCGATCCGCGGCCGTTCGCCGTGGGCGCCATCGCCAAGGCGTACGAGAAGTTCGGCCACCTCGATTCGGTCGTCCCGGCCCTCGGCTACAGCGAAGAGGACGTGCGCGAACTGGAAGCGACGATCGCCGCGGCCGACTGCGACGTCGTGGTGGTGGGGACGCCGATCGACCTCTCGCGCATCGTCTCGATCGACAAGCCGACCGTGCGCGCGCTCTACGATTTCGAGGAGGCGAGTTCGCCGGGCCTCGCCGATCGGATTCGCGAGCGGTTCAGTAAATCCACTGTTTGAGACAGAAGACGCTGCCGCCCGACTTCATGAACTCGCCCGTGTCGACTGCGATCGGGCGGAAGCCGGCGGCGGCGAGCGCGGCGATCGTCCGTGACGCCCGCCGGTCGATCACGACGGCGCCCGACGGGAAGGCGGTGGCGTTGCAGGCCATGGCACGGGTCGCCTCCTGCTCGTCTACTTCGATCAGGTTTCGAAACGCTCCGGCGAGTGCCGCGCGACCTTCGTCGTCGAACGCGCCCGGAAACCAGAGCGCGCTGTGATCGTCGAGGGCGCACAGGCAGGTGTCCAGATGATAGAAGCGCTTGTCGGCCAGGCGCAGCGACCCGAAATCCGCGTCGAACGCCTCGCCGAGCGCCGCATGCGCGGACGAGGCGGTCCGCGGTCCATGCCCGATCCAGATGAAGTGGCGTCCGGGATGCCAGAGCGCATCGCCGCCGCCTTCGAACAGCGCGTCCTCCGGCACGACATCGACGACCGAGTACCCGCGAGCGCGGTACCAGTTCGCGTAGGCCGGCACCTCCCGTCGCCGCGACGGGTAGCGCATGTGGCCGAGGACGCAAATGCGCTCGCCGTTCGCGCCGAGGCCGGGAAACGTCTGGTTCGCGGCGAACACCATGTCCTCGCAGCCCGCTGTCGGGTCGAGGATCTCGACGTCGACGCCGGCCTCCGCGAACGCGATACAGAGCGCATCCCACTGCTCGCGCGCCCTGCCGACGTCCACGGATCCCGCCTGCCCCTCCATGAACGGGTTCTTGACGTCCACCACGTCGAAGTAGTCCGGCCGACAGAGGAGAACGGCGCGCGGATCGTGCATGGATCCAGTTTAGTCCGAGGTGCTCAGCGAGTGACGTAGCGGCCGCCGTTGCCCGACGCGAGTTTCTGCAGGAGCGAGGACTTGTAGCCGACGGCGACGACGTGGATCGTGGCGCGTCGATAGAAGTTGCGCTTGCGCACCTCGCTCAGGATCGCGGAATCGGTCTGCAGCTTGCCGCTGCTCGGTTCGCCGTCCGACAGGACGTAGATCGCCTCGACCTCGCCCTCCTCGAGTCCGCGCGCGATGCCGGCGAACAGGTCGGTGCCCCCGCGCGGGGATCGGGCCCGCAAGTCTTCCTTGAGCTGTTGTCGCGTGCGCGCACTCAGGTCGGTCAGCCCTTCGCGCCAACTCCAGACGTCCGTAGAGAAGAGCACCACGTTGACGCGTGCGTGGTCCGGCAGCTTGTCGACGACGGCGAGTACCTCGCGTACGGCGGCACCCCAACGCGTTCCCGATCCCCGCGCGCTCTCATGAAGCATCGACAGCGACTTGTCGATTACGAACACGATGTCGGTCGCCTCGACGTCGATTCCGTAGAAGCGCGGCGTGGAGACGGTGCGCGTCTCCCCGGTGTTTTTGCGCTTGGGACGCGGCTTCGGCTTTTCGATCGGCGGCGGCATCCGGAAAGTGTCCCGTTCGCTGCGCCACCAGTCTTTCCAGCGCTTCGGGTCCTTGCCGAGCGGCCGGTGCGTGAGCTTCTCCAGGCTCGCGACGATCGCGTTGATGACGGTGACCTTCTTCTCCTTGGAGAGGGCCGTGACCAGGATCGGAATGACGCGCAGTTCCCGAATCTCGCCGAGGGTTTGCGCCGCGATGAGGCGGACCGGGCGCGCATCGTTCCGAATTGCAATCGCGCACAGTTCGACCCGGTCGTGCTCCTTGCTCACGCGCACGCGTGCAATTGCCTCGACCCGCTCGTCGTAGTCGGACCCGCGACGGCGGAGCGTGCGGGACAAGGCGCGTCGATCCTTCTCGATCGCCTTGGCGACGGCCTTGTCGTCCTCGTCCGCCTCGAGGGGGACGAGCAACACGACGAGCGCTGCGAGCAGCAAAAAGGCCGAACGTGTCATGCGCTCGGTCAGAAGCTGCGACCCAGGAAGAACCAGAGCAGCAACACAAGCACGCAGAAACCGCCGAGAGTGCCGAGGACCTCGCGGCGCGTGCTGGGATTGCCCAGTGCGACTACGGGGATCAGCGCCCAGATGACCCAGCGATACACCATGTTGCCTTCGGGCACGGCACCGGCGAGGAATCCCGCGAAGAGCAGGATCAGCGTGAGGAGGGCGTAGAACTTCGCGGCGTGCCGGCTGCCTCCGACGAACAGCAGGCGCCGGATGTGCGCGCGGATTCGCGGCCGCGGGTTGGGGCCGTCGTAGTTGGTGGGCCCGGAGTGCCGCGATTTCGCCCAAACGCGCGGTTCGCTGGCGAGGCGCAGACCTTTCATCCGCGGATTCTCGATTCCCACGATGTGCAGTCTACCGGAGTCGACGGCGGCGTATTCGCGGCGACGAGCCGTTTAGGGCCATCGCGTCACGGTTGCTTCGCCGTCAGTTGGAAGCAGACGCTGCGCTCGACCCAACTCGTCACGGCGATCCCATTGCGCAGGGCGGGAGCGAAGTGCCAGCGAGCGATGCCTTTGCGAGCAGCGTCATCAAGCGTCGCGTGGCCGCTGGAGCGCTCGATCTCGACGCGCTGCACGGAGCCGGTGCGATCGACGAGAAGCCTCAGCACGACGGTCCCTTCCAGTCCGCGCCGGCGCGCTCGCCGGGGATAGGAGATGGTCGCGGGCTTGCCGAGCGGGCAGGCAGCGCGCGTCGGTCCACGAACGATGGGGGAGCGAGGCGCGACGCTGGCGATCGACTCGGGCTTGTTCAGCGTTCTCGGCCGCCAGCGTTTCAGCCGCACCGTCAGTTGACGCGCGTCGATTGCGCTCGATTGCAGCCGGACCGTCGGCTTGAGGGGCTCGTCGAAGACCTGCTCTGAAAGTTCGGCGTCCTCCGGATCGGATTCCTCGGCCCACACATCGGGCATGAGTTCGCGTCGAGGCTCGGGCGGGTCGGGTTCCGGCGGGAGAATCTCCGACGCCGGCTCCGGCCCGCCCTCGCACTCGAACACCACCGAGCGCTCCACGCGCGTCGTCGCCCGCGGCCAGAGCGCTAGCGCGACGAGGACACAACCGTGGCAGATTGCGGAGAGGGCGAACCAACGTCGCACGCCTCGCTCCTTCCGTAGCCAGCCGGCCGGGACAGCAGCACGATGCGTCCGCTGTAGCCGCTGGAGATGAGTTCCCGGGTCGCGTTGCGGCCATCGACCTCGGCGACGGCCAGCCAGTGGCCCTTGTCGCGGTCCTGGAACAGCGTTTCCACTTCCCACTTGTTCTCGCGGCGGCTGAGAAGCTGCACCTTGCCGCTGTAGCCGAACACAGCCACGGTCTCGACGGCGGGGTCGGCGTCGAACCGGCCGGCCGCGATGCCGCGCGGACCTTCCGGCCCGAGATAAATCGTCGCGGTCTTCCACCCGCCGTCGCCGCGCTCATGGCGCAGAATGCGGCCGTCGTCGTGCGTCGTGTAGAGCACGTTGGGGCGCTCCTTCGCGAACGCGATGCGGCCCATGCCCATCTTGGCCTGGTAGATCGTCTCCCACTGCGGGCCGGTCTCGGTGATGCGCAACAGCGCCAGGCGTCCGGCGCGGGAGACCGTCGCGATCGTGTCGCCGAAGATCTCCGCGTCACGGATGCGCCCGGGCAGATCCTGCAGGTGCGTGGTCACCCAGGTGCCGTTGGGGCCGGTCGGGGTGATGCGGTAGAGGCCACCCGGGCGGGTGAAGACCAACAGTTCCCGTCCCTTGGTGCGCGGATCGAGATCGCCGGCGACGATCGTGTGGATCTCGCGACCGCGGAAGTGCGCGATCAGGCGGTTGTCGAGCGCCGTGTGGGGATAGGCCACGATCTGGTAGAGGTTGCCGCGCTGGCTGCCGACGTAGATCTCGCTTCCGTTCGTGCGCGGGTCGACATCGCCATGCGTGAGTCCGCCGAGCCACTTCGTGTCGTGGACCGCGGTAATCGGTGTCCAGCGTCCGGAGTACGACGCGAGCACGTGGCAACGGCCGTCGTTATCGAGGCCGACCACTTCAGGGCAGGCGTATTGCGGGAAGACCTGGAACGAGTCGACGGTCCAGATCCCGACGTCCTTGTTATCGATGATGAGGCTTGCATCCCAGCCTGCGAGGCCGGGCAGGACGACGCGTCCGTCGCGCGGGTCCGTGTTCGCGTCGGCGTTGTCTCCCTCACTGGGGGCAGCCGCGCACACGCAGCACAAAAGAAGTCCGAGTCCGAATCGTTTCATCGTTCACCTATCACCAGTTGAAGAGGAACTGAGCGCTGACGTAGCCTTGCAGCGGGGCGCCGGAGACCTTGCCGCCGCCGAAGAACCCGCCGCGCGAATGCACGTACCAGTCATGGTCGAAGAGGTTGGTGGCGCCGATGGCGACGTCGAGATGACCGTTCGCCCCGAGTTTCCAGTTCTTGCCGACCTGCGCGTCCCACAGCACGCGCGAGGGGTTGACCCCCAAGGTGCCGTCCGCGTTCTCGGTCTCCGTGTTGGCGTCATCCGAGAACGAGTCGCCGACGTAGTTTCCGCCGATGCTCGCGCGCCAACCGTCGCGCTCGTAGCGAAGCCGCCACGCTGCCTTCGCTTGCCACGCGTACGGAGTCTGATTGCCCGCGTTCGGGCCGCTCTTGAGCTGAGAGTCCTGGAGCGTGCACGATCCGAGCACGGACAGCCCCTCGACGCCGGGGATACGCCATTCGAGTTCGAAATCGGTGCCGTAGGCCAGGATGCGGCCGAGGTTCTCGTAAAAGCCGCTGTAGAACACGCCGAAGTCGTCGTAGTTCGTGCGCCAGACCGTGATCGCGCCCGACAGATTCTTGAAGTTGATCAAGCGCACGCCGGCCTCCGCCACGTCGCCCATCTCGAATGCGAGCGGGCTGGCGTCGGTCGTGTAGGCGTAGCCCCACACCTGCGGGGCGCGGAAGCCTTCGTAGTAGTTGCCGAAGACCGCGACGTATCGGTTGAACGCATAGTTGATGCCCACGCCGGGGAGGGCCGCGAAAAACTCGTCACTGAAGTCCCAGCCGCCGACCGCATCGCTGCCGTTGGTTTCCGGAATCCACTCCAGTCGCAAGCCAAGCACGAGCGTGAGTTTTTCGGTGATGGCCCACGTGTCGTCGATGTGTGCGGAGAGCGTGTAGGTGTTGAACTCCGCGTCCTGCGTCGGAGTGCCCGCGCCGCCGGGGAAGGGCTCGCTGCTGAGTGTCCAGGAGGGGATCCACTCCTGGTGGTAGCGAATTCCCGCGAAGATCGTGTGATCGCCGATCACCTTGCGACCCCGCCCGCCGAGCGCGTAGAACCAGCTGTGGTCCTGCCAGTCGCTGACCGTTGCCGGCTGTCCGAAGTGCGGGCGTTGGGCGCGCAGGTGGCGGTAGGTTCTCGACAGGTACGCGTACGCTTCCCACCAGTCGGCCTCGCCGACGTCGGTGTGATACACGACGTCGAGCACCCAGCGGTTGCCGGTGAACTCGTTTTCGGGACGCGCATTGGCGTATCGATCCTGATCAAACTGCGTCAGCGTGAGCCCGCCCGGCGCCTTGTGCGCATCGCTCATGTAGCTGAATGATGCGGCGAGCCAGCTCTGCTCGTTTACGTCCCAGAGGAACTTGGCGTTTCCGTCCTGCTGTTCGAAGCCACCGTTCTCGCGGTAGCCGTCGCCACTGCGGTTGACGTATTGCGCACTCGCGGCGAAGTCCCCGACGCGGCCACCGCCGCCGATCATCGTGCTGAAGTAGCCCTTGTTGCCCACCGTCACGCGCGCGATCGCCGTCGGCTTGTTCGGAATCGGCGGCGTGATCACGTTGAGAATTCCGCCCACCGTGTTGGGGGAGTAGCGCACGCCGAACGCGCCGCGAACCCAGTCGATCCCGAAGATGCGGTCGGGGGTCACGGGCAGAAACGACAGCGCCGTCCAGCCGTACGGCAGCGGGCTCGCCGGGACGCCGTCGATCATGATGTTGACGTACTCGGTGAGCCCGTCGTCCGGGAGGCCGCGCGTGGAAATACTCGGTGCCGCGGCCTCGCCGCCGTTGTAGGGGCGCGAGGAGAGGCCGGGAATGTTCAGGACCAGATCGTTGACGTCGCGCGCGCCGGTCTCGCGGATCTTCTTGGGTCCGAAGACGTTGCGCGTCCCCACGTCCTTGAGCTGCACCTCCGGCATGTCCGGGTCGATGCGATTTCCCGTGACAATGATCTCGAGGTATTCGTCGATGGCCTGCGCACGACCGTCATCCGCGTCCTCCGCGGAGACTGTCACAGCGATGAGCAGGAGGGAAATGGCCACGCGCTTCATCGCCGGGCACTGCACAAATAGCGTGCCTGCGAGAACGTATCGCGCGCGATGCGAAACCGGCGTTTGCGACCGCGAAGTTACACAACCACGTTTCGCCGATCGTTGTTTCCGTATCGAAAAAAAGTCGGTCGCGGACGGTCCTGTTTACCGCGTGTGCACGCGCACCGGCGCAACCACGACACCCTCGTCCGGCGTGTCTTGCTCGTACGCTCTCGAGGGCGTGGAGCCTGTGCGCGTTCCCCGACCCAACGTGTGCGAGAGATTGCGAGTCCCGTCCGGGACGTGACCGACGAGGCGCTCCGGGAGTCGACACCTCCGGCTGGACTCCCGCGAATCTGCATGTGCGGATGTCGGATTGCAAAAAAATTGGAATCGCCAATTGTCAAGCGTCGGTCTTTCGGTACTCTTGCGATGGGGTACGCAGCTCAACTAGGATCAGGGTGAGTACAGTCGGATGTGGTGGGCCCAGCTGTGGGGACGTGCAAGTGGCCCAGTCGACGGTGTCAGATGTGTTGCGCATACTTCGGTCCGGTGACCGTCAAGGCGTGTGGCTGTTGCTCGAGCGTGAATTGCAGGCGTTGTTTTCGGGGCGCTGCGATGATGCGGAACGCAAGTCCGGGGTGCTCGCCCGCGCGATGAACGACGACTGTGCCGCGCTGCGGCGTGCGGCCCCCGCCGCCCCGTTGAGCGCCTGGATGGCGGCGATTGCCCGGAACATGGATCGCGAGTCGCTGCGGCAACGTGTGCGCGAATCCCGGTCAGCGCGATCCGCCCGCAAAACCGGCGCGCCCGGTGCCCCGAAAGGCTGGGCCGACATCGATCTCTCGATCTTGACCGAGCCGCAGCGCGCCGTGTTCGAGAGGCGCATTCGGGGCGAGACCTACAAGGGAATCGCCGAGGATTGCGGCATCTCGCACTCCGCCGTGCGGGGGCGACTGAGTCGAGCGGTGTCGCGGCTTCGCGACGGTCCGCCGGCCAGCGTCGATCGGGAGTGGGCACATTCTTTGTTGCGTGCGGGCGCCCTGCCTCGCAGTCCGCTCTCACCCGTCGAGATTCGAACGACGCTCCGCCAGTACGTCGGGGGCGTTCCGCTTGCGGAGATCGCGGCCGACCTCGGAACATCCCGCGAGACGATCCGCAAGCGGGTCCACCGCTGGAAACGGTGGTGGGCGAGCTCGGAGCTCGATACGGCATCGCGGTCCCGGTTCGGTGGGGGATCGCCGCGTCGTGGAGATCCAATTGCGGACCCGGCTGTCCCCCCCCCGGGACAGCCCGATCACATAAGGTTGGAGGTTGAAGATGAAACTTGGAACTCTGATTCAGCGACTTGCTGGAATCGCTTTGATTGTGCTTGGTGCGTCCGGCATCGCCGAGGCTCAGGCGGCTCCCTGTACCCAGGTTGGCAACTGCATGATGCGGTTGACGGTCTACTTCACGCCCCTCCACGGCGGCGTCATTCACGTGTGCGCCTCGAATCCGGCATTTCCGTGCGCTGCGCCAGGCTGCCAGCTGTGGACCGATCCGCTGGGCTATCAGACGTGTCATTGCCCCACGGATGGCGATGCCGATGGCGACGGCTACATCGATACTCTGCTGTGCAACATCGGTTGGCAGCTTGAGCCGGGGCCGGCGGTGGTGACGCGTTGCGTGTTCCCCCTCTGTCCGCAGCAGCAGCAGGTCTGCACGCCGAAGCTCACTCCGATCCAGGCACCGCCCGGCACCACGGCGACGGATGCGCTCTGCTGCTGTCAGTAACACCCGAGGGGCCGGATCGGTCGCGCGCGTGGTGATTCT
>Ga0209475_10004153_pt1 | contig 12675 bp, 11 predicted proteins | sample tdDd471_FD_187128 | JGI IMG/M metagenome (GOLD analysis project Ga0209475, IMG submission 187128) | Marine sediment microbial communities from the Atlantic coast under amendment with organic carbon and nitrate - tdDd47.1 (SPAdes)... | ecosystem: Environmental > Aquatic > Marine > Coastal >...
TACTTTTTTAAGTTATAAGCAATGGCCGAGAGATGCATACATTTATTGGCCTGTTTAATACCTAGGGTATTCACTTTTCTTAAGCCCATAAACTGGGTAAGGGTTCCAAATACAGGTTCTACCGTACTTTGGCGCCTGGCTTTCATATAACGTCCCTGTGGGCTGTTGACCCTGGCAATGTTACGCTCGTACTCGGCACGGTAATAGGTTACGGTAAACTTCTTTTCCTGTGCGCTTTTAGCTTTGTCCAAGTCTGCTTTATCATTTGGCTAAAACAAATCCACTTTCATGTTCATGTGCATCCATTTGGTTGGGTTAGGGTTTGGAGTTCCATTTACTATCAAATCATAATCAATGCCCCAGTCAAGCAAGTTCATTTGTCCTTCCAAAACCAGGGTACTAGCCATAGTATCCTGTTTTTCTCTAATTCCAGTTACAAACAGTTTTACATCTTTTTCCACTCCTTTTATAGATAGCGTACCGTTTAGTTGGTACCAATCCAGTCCCATGGTATAAATATTGGTAGAAGTAAACTTAATGTTGTTGTTAGTTTCATTTACAAATAAGCCTGATGATTTCATTTTAGCTGTTAAGTCTTCTGAAGCACAGACCTTAAACGAGTTAGGGTCTATCTCAAAAGACAGGCTCATGTTCTCCATAGGATTTCCAAAATCCGTTTGCTTAGGGATGTGAACATCCAATTTCTCAACAATACCACCAAATGGTGTACTGCAATGTCCATGGGTTACAAACAGGTTGATGGTTTGCATTTTTGGGTTTTCAGTTTTAAGAACAACAGGTTTGTTTGTAATGTTGTTATTGGTATAAGCACTAAGCATATATGCAAGAACCAAACTGGAAATTAACATGACAATAAGTTTTGAATATTTCATAATAATAGGTGTAATGTTTCCACGAATGTAGGATTGTTAGGAGCTAAACTTGTAAAATAAATGTAAAAAAAGTGCAAAAAATGTTTAAAAGGTTTAAGCAAGGCTCTAAACAAAGGGTTTAAAGCCTATTCTATAATTTATGTTATTAAATCAATGAATTGCAATGACTTTTTTAGAATATAATTTTTAACTTTATTAGGTTTAAAAAAATAAAACAATAAAACAATAAAACAAAAACAAGCTACTATGAGCAGAAAAACAGGAGCTATTGGTGTTTTAATAGCTGGAATCTTACTCTTAACCATGAATTTTCTTGAGTTGGACTTTAACCATCTAGAAAAAGGGCCTTTAGCTGGGATCCTTTCAAATGTTCTACTAATTTTAGCCATGATTTTAAGTATAAGACACTTAAACAACGAAGAACAAACCTAAGACAAGAATACTGTTATATGGTATCTAAAATCAACAGTATTTTTAATAAATGATATTTTTATCACGCTTTGTGGCATTATTTCGTGCTTTGAACAGAGTTATATTCAAATCAACCCAAAATGGTTTTCTCAGCCTGGCAGGCTTCTATATCCAAATGTTAAAAGCACTTTAAAAATCCTTGGTTTTCCCTTTAAAGAAATTCTAAAAACTGTAACTTGCAGCTTGTCTTAAAACATTTATATTAGAATACTGAAATATGCTGGAATACCTTAAAAAAGTCATACATAACATGCCAACCGATTGGTTGCGTTTAACTACCCATCGACTAGACATCTACGATGAATCTTTGGCAAAAACCCAATTCTTGGACGCTTTTGAAACCTTGTATCAACAAAACAATGCAGACACAGCTGCACTAGAAACATTACCTACAGCTTACGATTATATTCGCTTGGGTCATCCATTATCCAGTGTTTTGGAATGGACTATTGCCAACTTGCATCAATTAAAACCAAGTCATGTCATTAGTTTTTCGTCAGAGACCATTCCTGTTTTAGCCATTTTAAGAAAGAATCTATTTGAAAATAAAAACACACAAATTGCTTACACAGGACATTTACCTCAAGGGTTTGATGCTGAAATCATCAAAAACATCTATGGTTACTCCTTTGAATTAATTAAAGTGGAACATATAGATAACATTCCAGCGTTTCAAGGAAGCACAATATTTATTTCTAAACAAACTAAGCTGGAACAGCTGAAACTACAAGATAATGTAGATTTTCACATTAGCCTACACAAAAATTTGGGTAGTGTATTGATTGTTAATGGAACGCAAAACGATCACTACGTTTCAGAGATTCAACATGTAAGACGAAGAGAAACCATTGCCATGACACCAGCAGATTGTCTGGTTGCTTTAAAAGCATTGATACACCATAAACCTGTGGAGAGTGACAACAAGCTTGTGGAAGCAAACAAAACAAGCGTCTTAAATTCTATTAATAAAATTACTGAAACAACCACAAAAGCGCTTGTGGCTTCCAGTGGCTTGTCTATACAATATGCCATCCTCATGGGACTCATTCACGATGCCATTGAGAATCATCAGGGAAAAGCCATTAAGATAATAGTGCCTCCCAACTGTTATGGTGGCACAAACGACCAAGCCAGACGCGTGGCAGCCTGTCTTGATAATGTAGACATTGTAGACTTATTGGTGGATGGCGAAAACAATATGGTAGAAAGTATAGACACTGTTTTGGCTAGCATTGCCAAAGAAGATGCCATCCCTTATATTATTGCCGAAATCCCAACCAACCCACGAGTTGAAGTTCCAGACCTTAACAAGTTAAGAGATGTTTTAAGTAAAGAGCGACAAACAGCAACAGGTACAACTGCAATGGCTCCTGTTTTTATTTTAGATCAAACCTTTTGTCCTAATGTGCCATTTTTAGCTGAAGATGGCATGCTCTCTCAGGTTAAAACCATATCCTTTGCCAGTGGTTCCAAATTTCCTAGTGGCGGACTTTGTACAGCAGGTTACTGCGTAGGAAACAAGCCAACCAAAAGATTGATGGATAAAATAGAAACGCATTTGTTGCTTTGCGACAACGAAGCTACAGCCCTTCAATACCAGATTTTGGCCAAACAGCTGCCTACCATGACACAACGTATAGCCGATGCTTATACAAACACAAGGGAGTTTGTAAACTTCATTCAAGAAGTTTTACCAGAAGCTAAAATAAATTTTGTGTCTGAAGCTCTAGCAGAGCAAGGGTTTACGCCATCTGTTTTTTCATTAGATCTTCCTACTAAAGGAGCAACAGCTGAAGAAAAAGAAACCTATAAAAGAGCTTTGAATTTAAAATTAATCAACTTAATGATTACCGAAATCCCTCATGAAAGCAAGTTTTGTGTAAGTTATGGGCAGCTAAAAGGATGTTATTGGACCATTCCAGCAACTTCTACACAAGGTACCACTAAAGAAGGTGATAAGGATTATATTGTTCGTGCATCTCTTTCTCCAAACCTGGATTTAGAGCTACATAAAAAAGTGTTTTTAAAGTTTGTGGAAAGCATGTAATGCTTTAAAAGTTGGCCAACAATTCCAGTACTTCTTTTTTATAACTTCGGTTAATGGTTTATACTAGACCTTTTATTACCAAGCAGGATTTTACCAGCTTTAACCTATTAATAACAAGTTTTTCTAAAGGGTTTATCCTTAGGGTCTTCAGGTTATATCTATTTCAGTTTAAAGAAGACGTTAGGTAACTTTTAGCATAGATTAAGCTTCGATGAAATGGTCTAGCAGGCTTTAAATTTTGTAATTTGTTATGCTAAAAATGTTTAAATAATTAATAAATACTCATTTTGAGTATGTTTCATTTAAATTAAAATATTTATTTTTGGTTTAAATCACTAAGTTTCTGTTCCCATTTTACAGATTTTTAATTATTTAAAATGCTTTACAAGTACCTACTTAAATTAAATATAAAATGCTATGTCATTTTTATATGCTTCTTTTTAATAAATATTTTACAAGCCCAAGACTGTAGTTCCTTACGCAAACCCAATGAAACCTATGGTGCTGGTGAAGGAAAAGACGTTTCTTGGTGCAACATGCAAAACCCTACGGCCTATACAGACTGTATGTGCGAACAGGAAAAAAGCCAGAAAGTCTCTGCAGTAGAACAACAGAACCTTCAAAAGCAGGCTTTAAATAAAAGTACAGAAGCCAGTGCGCTATACCAACAAGCATCTAACTTGGTTACTCAAGCCAATTTAGACAAAGACCCTTCTAAACTAGACGAAGCCAAAGCCTTGTACCAACAAGCCATTACCTTAAGTAACCAAGCCAAAGGTTTTATAGAACAAGCTTATGCAGGCTCCGATGCCAGTTACAACCGATTAAAAAACTTATATCTGGAACAGTATAACAAACAGATAGCATGGGCCACGACAGGTATTGAAGGGATTCCAAACCAAAAAGACAGAATTAAGGCAGAAACTAACCAAAAACAAATTACCCTTAATCCCAAAAAATCAAATACAGCTAATAATTGGGACTTAAGTACTGAAGCAAAGGCAGAGAATTCTTGGGCTGGTGATGACGAACCTATTGAAATGCAATCAAAAAAAACAGAGAGTGTAGGTGTGGAATCTTGGACGCAAGAAGAGACTTTAAATTGGATTGAAAATAATATGGAAGCTAATGCATATAAAAAAGGAGATAAAGCAAACCATGAACTAATTACTTCTAAAAGCACAATTATACTAAAAAACACATGGTATGCAGAACCTTCAAATGGAAATCCTGGTTGGGTATATGAAAAATCCATAATTCCTATTGATTGTTTCAAAGGATTAAATTTAATTGCGTTGGGAACAAATAAACTTTATGGTGGTGAACAGATTTTTTTTGAATTTACAAATGAGTGTGTAAAACAAAATTATGATGGTATAATTAGTAATACAAAAGTTAAAGCCTTTTATGTAAACATAGGAACCTTTAATAAATTAAGCCAGAAACGTATTGCTGAAGTTTTTCTGCATCTGGCAATATTAAACGGGGCTGATAAAAATAACATTGAAATAAGGACTAACCCATGAAGCATTTATTATATCTAGTTGTAATTTTTTTACTCCCTTTCTTTAGCATCGCCCAACAAAACGAAGCCAAGTCCAAAGCCTTTTATTTTTCGGCTCAAGATGCTTTTAAGTCTAAAAAGTATGACGATGCACTAAACCTATTAGATAAATCCATTGAAGCAGGTGGCGCTTCTAATGCCTATATAGAAGCCTTAAAAGCCAAATGTTACGCGGGTAAAAAAGATTGGGTGAATACCAAACAAGCTTTAGAGGTTTGCTATATGTACAGTCCTGGAGATGACGTGCTCAAGGATTTATCGCCTATTATTTTACAGGCAGATACGGAGTATGAAAAAGCCATAAAAGCTGAACAAGACCGCATACTGGCAGAGCAAAATAGACAGCTGGCAGAACAGCAGGCAGAAATGGTAAGACTTCAAAAAGAAAGTGAAAAGGAATTAGAAAGAATCAAGCTTCAGGAAAAAACACGACAGGCTGAACTTGCTCGAATTGAAGAGACTAAAAAACTTCAGCTGGCTGAAGGGAAAATAGAGGTATTAACAAGTAAAGCTGAATCTGTACAAATAGTAGACTGTAGACTTCCAGAGAAAACCGTACAGCACAGAATTCTATCGTATAGTGATGGAACACAATCACTCATAGATCAGTATGGAGAGGTTCTAATACCTCCAACCACGTATAACATTGAACTTCTTGAAAACACCTATTTATATGCCATTGTTAGAAGCAAAGTAGTAACTGATAAAGGCATAGTAGAGCTTAAAAATGTTAAATTAAAAAATAGGGTGTTGAGTTTCATGTTAGGTGAAGAGCAAGAAGTAGATGATACACCCGAAGAAATGACCCTTGAGGCAAATATATTTGACCCAATCATTAATGAAACTTATGGAGATAATCACATTTCCATCACTTTAAACAAAAAACTTAAAGACAATTATATCATTGTTACCAACCTACAGACCACAAAAAATAGCATTTTCTATACCTATAAAATAAGTGATGCAATGCCTTTAGAATATTATAAAACACCATTTATGTGTGATAAAATTATTGAATGCTATGGTGACTTATTACTTGTATTTGAGAACAACGGTCTACAAGGAGTAGTTAATCATAAATCTGAAATTCTCATTCCTTTCAACTACAAGCAAATTAAATCTTATAAGTTAAGTCTGCCTGTTGGCAAATATAAGGGGGAATGGGACGAGCGTTACTTTTTTGGTCAAACCTTATCTAATCCAGATGTATGGCAAATGTTTGACGAAGATGGCAAGTATATTTATGATTGTAAAGATACAGATGATGGCTATGAAAAAATATAAGATTATGAAAAACCAACTATCCTTATCTCTATTCCTTTTAGTTTTTACCTATAGTTTTTCTCAAGACTGTAGCTCCTTACGCCAACCCAACGAAACCTATGGTGCTGGCGAAGGAAAAGACGTTTCTTGGTGCAACATGCAAAACCCTACGGCCTATACAGACTGTATGTGCGAACAGGAAAAAAGCCAAAAAGTCACTGTAGTAGAACAACAAAAGCTCCAACAACAAGCATCAAGTAAAAGTATAGAAGCCAGTGCGCTATACCAACAAGCATCTAACTTGGCAACTCAAGCCAATTTAGACAAAGATCCTTCTAAACTAGACGAAGCCAAAGCCTTGTATCAACAAGCCATTGCATTAAGTAACCAAGCCAAAGATTTTATAGAACAAGCTTATGCAGGCTCCGATGCCAGTTACAACCGATTAAAAAACTTGTATCTGGAACAGTATAACAAACAGATAGCATGGGCCACGACAGGTATTGAAGGGATTCCAAACCAAAAAGAAAGAATTAAGGCAGAAACCAACCAAAAGCAGATTACGCTTACTCCTAAAAAAGCAAGTACCAGCAATAACTGGAACTTAAGTACGGAAACAAAGGCAGAGAATTCTTGGGCTAGTGATCAAAAGGAAAACGATAAAGGATCTTCAGAATTAAATAAGTTGGAGTTAGAGACATTTCGTGAAAATTTTTATGAGGGTTTAAGATATGCAGGTACCAATAAAATAGTAGTTCCTGCAGACAGATATTACTCAATATATCTTGTAGGCGATTATTATGCAGCTAAAAAATTAAGCTACAAGTATTTGGATGATATAAGATATGAAAAAAGAGTTGCAGTTAACCCGATAACACTAGCACAAGTCAAATCAAATTTTAGTTCTTGGGTATTATTAAATAAAAATGGAGATGTAATGATTTCTGAAGGATTTAACTCTATAGATTTTGATAAGACTAATTCTAAATATACGATAACCAGATATATTGACATAGAATTAATAAGAATTGAATGTGCTCGCCAAAAAGATCCACGTAATCAGAGTACATATTGTTACAAGATGAAAGGTAGACCTGTTGAATTTACTTTAAACACTGATTTAGCAATTATAAAAAAAGAAACTAAATCAATAACATCGATACGATAAATACTATTGGTATAAATAACTACTAAACCAACCTTATAAATACATGATGAAGCATTCTATAATTTTATTTGTTTATTTACTAATTTCCACCCTCAGTTTCGCCCAACAAAACAAAGCCAAGTCTAAAGCCTTTTTCTTTTCGGCACAAGATGCTTTTAAGTCACAAAAGTATGATGATGCCTTAAGTTTATTACAGAAATCTGAAGAAGCTGGCGGTGCAACCAATGCTTACATAGAAGCCTTAAAAGCCAAATGCTATGCTGGTAAAAAGGATTGGGTAAACACCAAACAAGCTTTAGAGGTATGCTATACGTACAATCCTGGAGATGATGTGCTTAAGGATTTATCGCCTATTATTTTACAGGCAGATACCGAATATGAAAAGGCCATAAAGGCAGAGCAAGATCGCATATTGGCAGTGCAACAAGCAGAGATGCTTCGCATACAACAAGAACAAGAAGCTCAAATGGCAGCCATAGAAAAAGAACAAAATCGTATAAAAACAGCTAATGAACATTACGATACGGCATACAATTTATTAAACTCTTTTAAAAAACTTAAAGAAGGGGTTCCTTACTTAATTAAAACCAAAACAATTACCGATTTAGATTCCGAAAAGTCAGTTTTTATCTTTTATGGCGATAAATACATTATATACACCATTCCTAACATAGGTTATGTTAAAAATTTATTTAAAGACAACATTGCCTTTGATCCAAGTGTGGGAGATAACGCCATGCAACGTGTTGTTAAACACAAAAATAGCACAGGAGGTAAATCTGAATCGTATTTTAAAAGAAGTCCACAGTATAATAATGTATTTTACAGTAAACACGGTATGGTGTGGATAGGACAACAATACACCACCTTTACAGACGAACTTTACTACTATTATATCAATAAGAACGCCAATACCAATTATGCCGATGATATAGATCTGTATTGCGATACCGATATTAAAGAAGATTTTGGCATCTATTTAAACCCCTATATTAAAACAGGGAAAATAATAAAGGGTGTAAATTACGATTTCATTATAGACGAAGATCTAAAAACAGCTTATAAATCAGAAGGTTTTCAGCAAATAGATTTATATAAACCAGTGTATCTTATTTCGGCAGAACGAGAAACATTTTCAATGTTATTCCCTAGAAAAGAAGTTACTTATGTGATGGCAGACGATAACGCTAAAGACCAAAATAGTGCTCAAAAGTATCTTTATTTTGAAGAACAAGGGGTAAAAGCACATTATGGTTTGATTAACTACAAATCATTTCAAAAAAATGCCCAAGGCAAACTATTGTTAAATATAACAGGTGTTAATAACGATTTTATAATGTCTAAAGAGCAATTTAACAGTATATATGATGCCTTTAATAGTAGTAAGGATTCTTCGACTACTTTACAATTTTTCAATAATGAAGCATATACCTTACCTTTTGAAATCATCACAAAAATATATGGGTATTTTGAACCCTTTGAATTTAAATATTAAAAATTATGAAACAGCTATTTTTACTATTAGTATTACTAACAACAACCATGTCATTTAGTCAAAATTCAGATGGAGAGAATGAGGCAAATGAAGAAAAGGAATTTAAAATCGCAATAACTAATCCCCAATTTGAAGGGGGTACACCAGCCTTATCAAAATTTCTATCAGATAATTTACAGTTTAGCGAAGCAGATATGGGAGGCTTATCTAAAGCAAAAGTATATGTAAATTTTACAGTTACAAAAAGCGGAGAAATCACCGATGTATTAGTAGCAAAAGGTGTTAATGAAGCATTAGATAAAGAAGCTGTAAGAATCATTAAATCTATGCCCTATTGGATTCCTGGCACTCAAAATGGAGAACGAGTTTCCCTCAAAATGACATTGCCTATAAATTTTGTTATCATGTAACTAACGACCATTTCTAAAGAATCAAGCATAAAAAAAAATCATATGCAATAAATAAACCCAGTCTATTTCATCAAAAAAAACAAACCACATGGAAAATAACCTTCCTTCTTTATTACTATCTCTCTTATTTTCTGTTTTTGTTAGTGCACAACAAAACGTTTCAGACAAACAAATCCTAAAATACATCAAAGGAAAAGAGATAGAATGGATAGCTGGGGGAAATAGTTTAGCAAAAGTATTAATGAAATCCACCAAAAAATGGGGGATTTATCATATTGAAGCTTATGAATATTCCGATGATGAAATTGAGGAACTTCTTTTAGATGATAAGTTTGAAATAAACTTTGAAGAGGTTGTTGCGCCCAAATTTGATTCTATTGGATGGTTTAAAGACATGGAACCATTCATCATTGTTAAAAATAACAAAAAGTATGGTGTCCTAATGAACCCTTATGAAATACCTGATGCTGTAGAAAAAGTAAATTGTATGTATGATGCCATAAAAATTGTGGAAAATGATGGTAGATTTTATACGCTTGTAAAACAAAATAAGAAATGGGGATTAGTAGATTGGTTTGAAGACGTAACTTTAGTTGAACCTTCTTTTGATAAGCCAGAAGATGTACCATTGGTTTGGATAGAACCTTGGGCAAAAGATATGTTTATAGCTTCAAAGAAAAAATTAGATGCAGACATTCTTATATTTGATGAAGGTAATGGAGATGGTGTTTTTAAAGCCAGAAATAAAAACACTAAAAAATGGGGCATGTACCAATCTTTAGGTTCAGAAGCATTAACAACGCTTATTCCTGCAAATTACGACAGCATCAATTTTTTTAATTTCAACGGAAAATATACAAGCGTATATAATGAAGATAAAGTAGGCATTTATTTGTCTTACTGGAGTTATGGTGATAAAGCAAAACAAACAGTGCCTTGTATTTATGATGATTACAAAAAATTTGATGCAGATGGTGTGCCAAAACTTGCTGTAAAGAAAAATGGAAAATGGGGTTGGATTAATTGGTTAACAGGTGAAGAACAGTCTGATTTTAATTACGAAACACCGGAAGATCTTCCATATCCTTACTTTAATCAAGACATTTGGATGGAAGACTAATTATGTTTAATCTTTACTGATAATTTTAATGAATCTTCAACCTTTAAAAATACCATCTGGGTGGTCTGTTGAGTGGAATGTTTTAACAGAAACAGATCCTTCAGAAGAAACTATACACGAGTTTACAGGTAGTTCTCTTTTACTGCTAAATTCTTCAACAAGATTAAAAGCTATAGATGTGTCCTGGAGATCTGAAGGAGATATTAATGGAGCTTACTATTTACAAGTTATATGTTTACTTCCAAAATTTAATGTAAAAACAAATACAATAGAATATGATGGATTATGGGAAACACCAGAACTTGAATTTACAACGAAAAACAGGTTAGAATTAGTCGATAAGATTCATGAGTTGCTTTTCACTCTCAAGCCCTACAAAGATGAACGCATACTAATACAACTAGGCGTTGTAGATGACCAAAATGAACTTATTAGGTTAGAATTACAGAAAGGGTTAACTTCAGATGTTGTAAATAAAATAATAAAATCTAATCATAAAAAACTTCAAGACTTACTGTTGAATCATGAGCAGGTTTTAAAACAGACAGTTGAAGAATTAGCATATTCTGGAGTGAGTAAAGGCATTAAAAATAAAGCAAAACAATTGTTAAAAAGCAAACGATTTAAAGCCTAATATGACTTAAAATACCTGTCATTCCTATAATATTGGGATATAGAATAGTAAATTTAAAAACGCTCCAGCAAGTCCAAAACCTCTTTTTTATAACTTCGGCTAATGGTTAAAGCTTGTCCTTGTATAACCACATGTTCATTAGTAAACGAAACAATATGTGACAAAGCTATAATAAACGATCTATGGATTCTTATAAATTGTTTACTTGGTAGTTTGGCTTCTATAGCACTAATGGTTTCTCTGGTAACAATAGTTTCGTCAGCTAAGTGGATTTTTATATAATCGCTATAACTTTCAATATAAATGATGGCATCAAAATCAATTTTAATCATGCGTCTGTCTGCACGTACAAACATAAACTGGTTGTTGTCTGTTTCTGTAAAGCCTTTGTTGTTGGTTTGGCTGTACACTTCAAAATAGGTGTTAACAGCTTTTAATAAACGTTCAAATGAAATGGGTTTCAGTAAATAATCTACAGCCTGTAGCTCGAAACCTTCCACGGCATAATCTCTATATGCAGTTGTAAAAATTATCTTGATGTTTTTGTTAATGGATTTTGCAAAAGAGATTCCAGAAATTTCAGGCATATTGATATCTAAAAACACCAAATCAATGTCGTTATTGCTAATAACATTAAACGCTTCCATAGCACTACTACAACTTGCCACAACATCTATATTGCTTATTTTAGAAAGATGTGTGGCAATAATTTCTCTGGCAATGGCTTCGTCATCGACAATCAGGCAAGATATTTTTTTATTTTCACTCACTTACTTTGTGCTTAATTTTAGGTTAACTTTAAATAGGCTATTTGAATCATCTATGTTTAGTTCATATTTGTTCTTGTAGAGTAAATCTAAACGTTTTTGCATGTTTTCTAATCCAATGCCTTTATCGCTGGCTTCCGATTTAGAACTTGTGTTTTCAATAGAAAAGACAATATGATCTGTAGTACAAGATAAGGTAATTTTAATCCTTAACATGCCATCTTTTATCTGGCCATGTTTAAAACTGTTTTCAATAAATGGAAGTAGGAGCATAGGTGCAATTTGGGTGCTTTCCAGAATGTTTTCCGTTTTAAAAGTGACGTCTAACGTGTTGTTGAAACGCATCTTTTCAAGCTCTATATAATCTTTTATATGATTTATTTCTTCAGTTAATAGCACAAAAGGCTTATCGACTTGATATAATAAATAATCTAATAAATTAGATAGTTTTAGTATCATTTCTGGTGTTTCGTCTGCTTTCTTTAAAGCAAAGCCATACATGGTGTTTAAAGTATTAAACAAGAAATGTGGATGAATCTGCATTTTAAGATAATTCAATTCCTGTTCTTTCAGTTTTAATTGAGTTTCTAGTATTTTAGTTTCTAGTTTTTTGGTGTTTTCAGCTTGTTTCAAGTTTAGCTTTAATAATTTAAAGGCACTCACAATCACTACTACCAAATACACTCCAGAAGTCACTAGTAAAATGTTTCTTGTAATGGGGTTCATCTCGGTATAATTGAAATCAGCCAAATATATCAGACTAAAAAAGATGGAAACCATGATTAGATATCCCGAAATAATTAAAGTATATAAGCTATACAATATAAAAAGCCCATATCGTTT
>Ga0209475_10004154_pt1 | contig 12667 bp, 20 predicted proteins | sample tdDd471_FD_187128 | JGI IMG/M metagenome (GOLD analysis project Ga0209475, IMG submission 187128) | Marine sediment microbial communities from the Atlantic coast under amendment with organic carbon and nitrate - tdDd47.1 (SPAdes)... | ecosystem: Environmental > Aquatic > Marine > Coastal >...
GCCTTTATCACTTCCGGGTTTTAAGTTATAAATATAGTCATACATAAACTAAAATCGGGAGTCAATTCAAAGAACCGCTTATGGGACACCAAGACAGAGGGCATTACGCCAAAAAACATCAAAATTACAGTCAAAATCCTAAAATTACCGACAAAATAATTGCGTCTGCCCGGGAAGGCATGATTGACTGTCCTTCCGCCCACAGAATCGCAAAAGTCCTTGGATTACCTCCCTCCGAGATTGGGGTGCAGGCAGACCTCCTGGAACTTAGAATTGCCCGGTGCCAGATGGGGTTGTTCGGGTACGGCCCTGGCAAAAAGAATTTTAACCTGGATGTTAAGATTTCAGACGCCCTGAAAAATGATATTTTAAACAGCCAGAAAGAAGGACGGATATCCTGCCACAGGAGTTGGGATATTGCCAGAACCCATAAAATTTCCAGAATTGATATGGGGTCCGCCTGTGAAAAACTGGAAATCAGAATCAAACCCTGCCAGCTCGGGGCATTTTAGGACGACACGGTCATGGTTGTGGGGGTGGGCACCATAAAACTAAAATTATTCGGCGTGGCCTCCCTAAAGGGTAAGCGTAAAATTGTAAAGTCCATGGTTGCAAGAATCGCCAACCGGTTTAATGCCTCTGTTGCTGAGACAGATCTAAACGATAATCTGGAATGGGGTGAAATCGGATTTTCCGTTGTGGGTAATGATCCCCGGGTCATCAATTCCAAAATCGATAAAATTTTCAACATGGCAGATAAGATGGGAGTAGCTTATATTGCAGATACTGCCATGGAAATCATTCATCTTTAACTTTTGTTGCTGATTGGGCCTGGACCTTATCTAATTTTTTAAAGGTTTTCTTTTTTCGTCTCTGTTTCTGCTTTCTCAATTTGGCAATTTTTTGGTCGGCCTTGTCCTGGGTTCCGGTTTTGAAACTTTCTATTTTTTCCAGCAGGCTGCGCAGGGCCAAAAACCGATTCAAATTCTGGGATCTGGACTTACCGACCTTTACAGAGATCCCGGTGGGCCCGTGGCTCAAAAAAACAGCTGAAGACGTCTTGTTTACCTTTTGCCCCCCCCTACCTGATGCTTTGATAAATTTTTCAAGGATATCCTGCTTTTTGATGTCCAGATCAGCCATTTTTTTTTCAAGGGCTTCTACTTTCTTCTTATCCGGTCCCAAATTCTAATTTTCATCCCTTATTGAAGAGTGTTGAAATTAATAGAACCTTTTCAATATGATCCTAAATATTTTCAGCTTGCTATAAATTGAAAAAGCCTCTGTTTAGCCGCACTTTTAATCGACAAAGAACAAAGGGAACAACAACGCAGGGGTCTTGTGCACGAGGAAAATATCAAACAGGTCATCACAAATCAATTCAAAAATAATTTTCCGAACTGGAAAAGGATAACCGGAAAATCAAAAAAAGAACGGACAAAACAAATCATGAGGGCGGTCATGGATAATTATGATTATGTCCAGACCATGGATATTGACATCGAAAAACTTATAGGCGTTGATAATAGAAACCATCGTATGGAATCCGCAGTGTATCGAAGATGGTTACCTATATTGAAACTTTTCATTTCGATTACCTGTTTGATTTGGACAGATTGAAAAAACCTTATCCTGAAATTGCAGATGAAGAACGGAAGTTTGTTGCTCAACTTTTAAATGAACAGATTATCAACAGTTTGATGGCACCTGACGGAAACTCTGCCGATCATAGGGGGATCTTGGTCTATCAGCTATTTTGGATAAACTTTTGAAAATTATCAAATACCCTGAAATCAGATAATAAAAATTTTTTCCCGATTAATTTTTATGCCCAAAACGTTAGCAAACCAGGCGTTTTATTTACTTGTTTTTAAGCACAAAAAAAATGTTGGCATACAAAATCGTGTCATTTCTTGGGCAATGCTCATTTCCAACCAATGCAGAATTTTTATCGTGGTTAAAAAAAACAATCGAGATTGGAAAGAGAATTTGATTGGTTTTAACACTATTTATTGGAATAATTATTTACAATCATTTGCCTATCAATTACTATTAGGTAGTATTCTATAAAATAATTAAATTTTTTATAGAACCTTTGATTGTCCCCGTTAGCCTGGTTATTCATAGCGCTGGCACAGCAGATGTTGCTTTATACGCTCATCTTTTTTGATGAAAAGGAGGTCACTATGATTCAAAGAGCATCCGTAGACAGAAGAAAAGCAGAGCGAAGAAAAGGCTATAATCTAGAAGTTATCAGCCGGATTGGAGTTGAGCGAAGGGGATCTGAACAGCGCACCCTTTCCGAAAAAAGAAAGGGCTGGGTCAGAGTTGACAAATGGTCAAGCATTAAACTATCTGAAATAACTGAGCCAAAAGTCTTCGGTTTAACTACCTGAGGCATGCTATATACCAAACCTTTTACAAAAAGAATTAAGTTTAAATCATCTACTTCCAAGCCTGAATGATTCCTATAGCATTTTTTATGTCCCGGGACTAATTCTGCCCCGAAAAACTGGAGACAAGATTAAGCCACATCTTTCATATTAGACCACTCTTGTTCACAAAACAGAAGCCGCTCTAACGATCCAATCAATTCCTAACCGACTATAATTGGTACGCATAAATCTACAAAAACTGTCAGATAATACCATTGTCTTCCAATTCTCAAATAGGTGATATCGGTTACCTATAACTTCAGCTTATCGGCGAGGGCATTATTCCAATCAACTTTCACGCTGTGGCGCCAATTACATTACAAATAAAAGGGCAAATCTCAATCTTGTTTATGCGTAGATTATAATAGAGAATCAAGGTGTTCAAACAAGTTTTCATAACTAATTTTTAGTCTTTTAATGGAAACCGTTTGCTTGACGAGCCGTTTTTTTAATCTTATAAGCTTTGCTATTATGAGGAAGTTTAGCAATTGCCTACTGTGTACAGATTTTGGGCAGCGCTATGGAAAAAGTCAAAGAGTTGTTGATTTTCATAAAAAAGGGGGGCATTTTTCAGGACATAAATCTCTGATCATTCTTCCGGCTGTAGTGTTGATCCTTTTAGGATTTGACGGATGTAGTGCTGGCAAAGACTGGCGTACTGCGAATCCTGATTCTGCAGATATTTTGCCCGATCCATAGACATCCAATGAACCGGTACTAGCTGTTCTGGGAAAAGATGCATGGAGGTGGCGTGGATGGTTCGCCATCCATACCTGGATCAGCTGCTAAAAAAACGCTGAAGGCTATTATACTGTCTATGACGTTATAGGAAGGAGGGAATAACATGGTAAACCAGTCATGGAAATCCGTCAGGATATTCCGGACAGGTACTGGTAAGGTAGCAGACCCGAATTGATTCAGTTGAAAAAAGGAAAAGGTGTGAAAGAGTTGATCGATAAGGTTTAGTAAGGCCGTACTATCCATGGAAAACCACATATAAAGCGTATCCTGTTCCTAACAGAAGCACCTTTACAGCCTGGGGCGAACGTCTAATTGGACATTCCGTTTTCAGCTATTGGCAGCGGATATTCTAACTCAATAATAGTTATCACATTTTAACGTAGGGGGTAACGGTATTAAAATCTTTTTTGGTAATTACACACCGCCTTCGACTTCCTTGGCCAAGATGCCTCCGGCAATATCCACCTGTGACATTACTCAGCCCCAAAATATCGCTATTTTGTCCACGGCTTGGGCAAATGATCGACGTCACCGGGTCATGTAGATGTATCTAGTAACATTGCTGCCCCCTGTGCCAAGGAATGAACAGCAGAGAACTTATCGATCCAACCTTGAATATAGGAGTTCAGTTATGCCAAAAGAAAACAAAAAACATTTGGAAGCATTTTTTAAATCGCTAAAAAGAAACGAATCCGGTTTAATTTTCAATCCATGGTTTGATTCTGATACAAAGAATGACATGAATAAGAATGCGCCTAAGAAAAGGTTAGCGAATCTCAAATATTATTTAGCTGAGCGTACAAATGCTGAATATCTGTTGTTAGCAGAAGCCCTTGGGTATCAAGGAGGTCATTTCACAGGAATAGCAATGACATCAGAACGGATTATTCTCGGGAAAATGACGCATAAAGGCATTTGCCCTGATCATGTATGTAATACCCTTTTGAGCAGGACCAGCAACCCCAAAAAATACAAAGATGGTTTCAACGAACCGACAGCCACCATAGTCTGGGGGAAACTTGTCAGCGAAGGTCTAAACCCCAGGAATTATGTTTTCTGGAATGCTTTTCCATGGCATCCGTTTAAAAACGCTGACAAAATACTATCGAACAGGACTCCTACCACATCTGAATTGAAGGAAGGCGAAATAGTACTCAGGCTCCTTTTGAAATCCTTCAATTTTAAGAAAATTATAGCGTTAGGCAATAAGGCAGAGTCCAGTTTGAATAAAATCAGCATAGAAGCGGAAAAGGTTAGGCACCCGGCTATGGGAGGGGCTGAATTATTTAGGAAACAGTTCCTTCAGGTAATTAACAAATAGCTGTAGCCCAACCCGATAAAATTTTAATTTAACTGTCGCTGATTTATGAGGAATTTTAATCTATGCCCATTTTTGAATATACATGTAAGCAGTGTGCCAAAGAATTTGAGAGGGTTGTTTTTTCAGGGGACGAAGAAAATGTTTTTTGTCCTAAGTGTAAAAGCAAAGAAGTGATAAAGCACATGAGTACATCCAGTTTTATGGGAAGCAGTATTGGAACTTGTGCAACGACCTTCCCTAAAGGTGCTTCATGAGCGGGGTAAAAGCCTCTTCAGTTTTGAAGGGCAGATTTATTGTTCTGAGGCCTGCGGACATCTTCCGCCTGGTCTTTGTTTTAGGTGCTTGTTATAAGTTTAAAAATCAGGATTTGACGCCCATACACATAAAAAATAAATAATCGACAGCAGAACCGAGCAAATATATGAGCCTTGGGAATATCTGAAAATCAAGCATGGTGAATACAGAATAATTGTTCTCTTTAGCAAAGTGAATACTGAGGGGACCTAAAAAGCGTCTTTTAACTGGTTACCTGACGAAAAGTTGAATTCCAAATATTTTTTTAAAATTTCACTTGAGTGTTTTTTTTCTATATCCTGCCAAAATCGTAAATTTAGTTTTTGATAGTTGTTTTAACCACTATTTGGTACTTCTAACCATACTTGATGATCAAAGTTATTTATTGGTTTTTAGACTTATCATGTATCTTAGTGAAATTTTACGAAATATCCAATTTGGCATAATGCTTGCTGATCTTCTTTTAAAACTACGGATTTTAAATTTGAATTAGAGGAGAAACAATGCACATAAACGATACGCACAGCAAATTAGTTGGTTATATCTTATGGATATTTGGATTTATCGGAGCACACAGGTTTTATTATGGAAGACCGCTTTCAGGCACCATATATTTTTTCACTCTCGGTTTACTTGGGATTGGATGGATAGTTGATTTGTTCTTGATACCCTCCATGGATAAAGAGGCTGATTTCAGATACTTTTCAGGTAACATTGACTACAGCCTTGCATTTATATTTCTTACATTCCTGGGTTTATTCGGAGTTCATCGTATGTATATGGGAAAATGGATTTCTGGGGTCATCTATTTTTTAACTGGGGGCTTGTTTGGACTTGGGGTACTTTATGATTTTTGGACCCTTAATGATCAGGTGTCCATTGAAAACCGAAGATCTTTTTGATTTTTTTTCGATATTCATGTTCCCAAAAACATTGTATTTACGTTAATGAGTCAGAAATTTTTTGGGCAGCTACATTATATGGTATATGAAAGGGCATCATTAATTTTATCACTCAACTTTCGGGTTTAAAAATTACTGACTAACTTTTGTTTTTCTAACAAGCCGGTACCTTGCAGGGCCGTTTCCAAAATTAAATCGAAAAATGCTGATGCCGTTTTCTCACAATAGGTGCCAACAGTTTTCAAACGATTACCGGCAAGCATCATTTTTCATCAGATTAAAGGGTCTTTCACAGTTTTTTCGTATCTCGATTGCTAGCTCAGATTCCCTATGAAAACTCGGCATTGGTTGAAAATAGCCACTGTCAAAATCAACGATCCTTGATTTTGGACAAAAAGATTCAAACGCACACTCACCCGGGGCGGCATCACATCCGAATTCGTGACCTGCCGGTGTTGAGCCCAAAAACGGCATCGGAATCTCACAATATTCATTACAGGCAACCTTTAATGGCGATTCCAAAACATTGTCAGGAAGTTTGGCCTTTTCCGATGCTGGGGCTATAACATAAGCGCCCGTTTCCTTAAGAACCGCCCCATCACTATCGTGATAAGCCTGATCGGCAGTTATCTATTTGATATCGATCCCCATTGATCAACGGTATTAAAAACAGGCTGTCATGATGATTTGCCGCTCCGACAAGGGATACCAATGGGAAACTATGGCCAGTTGTTGGGTTGATGGCCGTTAGTGTGTGAAGCCGGTATCCAATGACGTAATACGATTTATCCCTTTTGTTCCGGCGTTTTCCACAATCACAGTCCGGATCGAAGTAAATCCGTATTTTTCTGCCTTTGACCTGAATTGTACAAAGGGGATAATTGACTTCTGATGGCAACTGGCTTGAATCAACACCTTGAATGACGGCTTTTTCAACGTCTAACCAACTGAAATTTTGTCAAACTGGTGTCATCGATTTTAACACCCTTTATTGCAAGCCCATTACCAAAAATTCCAGACTTGAATGTAATAAACTGATTTTAATGCATTGGTCCGGTGCCAGAATGTTCACGTATAAGAATGGATAAGGTTTCGAGGGACTGCGAAGGGGATTGATCGAAAGTGTTAATTTTTAACACGTTGGATTCCCATTCAAGATAATCTCTGTTGCAGATATCCTCCCATGAAGGAAGAATTAATCCAGGTATATCAACGCTCCGATCTTCAACTCTATGACGATGCTCATCCTTGTCACTGCATGATACTTCAATGTCTATAAAATCGCATCCATTCGATATGGCAACATCATGCCATTCTTTTCTTGTTAGGGGCCAGGGATTTACAGAATCGGCGATAACACTGTGGCCTAGTTTAAGATTATCAGCAGCAATTCGGTAAGCTAATCTATAGCCTTCTCCTTCTACCTTGTAGTTACATAAGTCTCTGAGGGCCTGCTCAATTGTATCAACTCTTAAATGAAAAGCTTGTAAGTGTTGTGATAGCAATTCTGATAATGTAGTTTTGCCTGTTCCAGGTAAACCAGACATAATATATAAAATATTTGTAGAAAGAGACATGTCTTTGTACCTATCAAATAAGTTTAAGGGGGCGAGGTATTATGTAAAAATCATCTTTAATTGAAGATTATCCTGACAACGGCCAGAATATCAAGAACAAAGATCATACCGTGTCGGAATAATTTTGCTTAAATGCACAACGGGGTGTTTGGCATTGAAAGGTCAATCAAATCGAAGCTGGGATAGATTTGCTACTGAAAAATAACTACTTGGAGCACCATAATTATAAAGGCAAAGTTGTATATATCGTGAACCCGAATACCTTCAGGGAGGAAAATTAAATGTTTGACTACGAACCAAGAATAGAGGATATGACCGTGGCTGAAATGTTATATTTGTCGGACTATATGGACTTTTGTGAGGAATTAGAAGCAGGAGGTACAGAGAACGGCGATGGATGTTGATATCGAGTTTTGTGCAGCGGCAAAAGTTCCCTAATCAGACTTTATTTTTTGTCGGCCTGGTTCATCTTCATTGGTGGATAAGGCCGCTTTTTTTAGACCCTCTGTTGACAGAGTAGACGTGGCAACAATGTCAACACCACGTATGGGTAAAACTTTGTATTCTGCTCAGTCCGCTATGGGTAATCAGGGATTTTGTGCCTCCCCACCACCCTCTTTCGAATATTTTCATTTTTAACAATTTCACCCCCAAAATATTGGATCTGACAATTTTTTTCACGCTCCAAAAGTTGGGAGCAGCCCCGGTGGGTTGACAAGTCCCTGCATCTTGTTCATTCTTATTCTTCAGCGTCTTCCTATGGTCCTTGATAAAACGTATCTCACACCATAATTATTCCGTCACCTCCCAACTAACAACACATTGACAACAGCGATACAGATGACAGCACTGAGTTCTCCCTGGACCTGCTGCCACATGATCCGTTTCAGATTGACGGATTACTCAGGCTGCCAGATTTCCTGCTCCATCCATCCGGACGCCAGGGTACAGGCCAGTTCATCGGGAAAAGGAAATGCTTCTATGGTATTCAGAATCGTTTGCGCCCGTTCCCGTTGCCTAACGCTTAATGGCAGCAGGTGTTCGGTATGGCGTTTGATGGTGGCCCGATCACAGCGATACAGTGAAAGCGGATGAATGGCGTAAAGCAATGATGCGATATACAGGCCGTTGGGATCAGTATCGCCCCAGTGCAGACAATCACTGGCCCGGGGGCCCAGCAGGGCATAGAGTTTGTTGACGGCGCTGTTGGGGAATCCGCTGGTGAAAAGCAGGCAATCCCTGCCCTTTTCCCTTACTAGCCGGCTGAAAGGGGCTTCGTTTTCGCAAGTGATAAGCCTTGGGGTGGCAATTGCCTCTGTGCAGAACATCTCCTCTATTCCCGCAAGATTGGACCAGCTCAGTGTGGCGGGTTCGCCCTGTTGGTAGAGCCGAGCGATCCAGTCAAACCTTATCCCTTTTTTCTTGTAAATAATGGGACCGTAAATCACGGCGTTGACCGTAAGCCTGTCATGATACACATGAACCTGGGACCAGATGTGTGCGTCCTCGTCTTGATCCAGTCCGTAACAGCAGGCAACCCAGTCTATGATGAGGTGGCGGGTCTCTCCCTGGCGAAGTGCCTTGCTGTCTTCAAAAAACCGGGCAACCAGTTCAGAAATGGTAATGGGATCATGGTTAGACAAAAGAAAAACAAGGGCATGGGCGGTTTGAAAAGCAAGGTCGGTTAGGGTTTGTGCATCTTTTTGTTTTAACAGGGAAAAAAACAGGTCATGGGTACAGGATTGAGGATCGGCAAGCCTGCCCGTAAGCATCGCCAATTGCGGAAAAGCCAGTCTCAGCCGGGAGATGATGACGGAGGCTTCCTGTTCTGTTGACCGTGATTGTGCAACCTGCAAGGGCCGCCCCAGTCGCCTGCTGATCCTCTTGAGCCATTGTGCCTGTGTGGCCTCGTTTAGCAGGCGGTCGAAATCAAGGTGGGTTTCTTCTTTGTTGTTAATCCGCAGCGGTGCCACGCCAAAAAAATGATGAATCCGGGCCAGGGTGGGATGATCCAGGGCGGTTCCCAGTTTCATTCTGCCACTGAGTTTGCCGCGCTTGCTGTACCGCCGGGCTATTTTGTTCAGCACAGTGTGCAAAAAATCGGTATCCGCGTTGCTCATAGCTCATCTCCAAAGCTGATATCCGGTTCTTCTGGCACCGGTTCAAACAGATCAATCTGGCGACCTTCCGGATTTTTCCAGTGGAAGGAGAAGAGGTGAACATCGTAATGCTCATCTTTTTTCACCAGCAGGGTGGTTGAGTTGCGCACCTCCTGGCGCACCCCGTCCTGGTCGGGGGAGGCGATAAAAAGCTGTAGCCTAAGATCCGTGGCAAACCCCAGGATCTGGTCGCGCCTGCCCGCATCAATCCCGTAAAAAGCCTCGTCAAACAGTAAGGCGTGCAGCCGCATTTTTTTACCCCGATACATAAAATGGGCAATGGTCAGGATCAACAGGTAATTGGGCACAGCCTGCTCCCCGCCTGACCCTAAGCTTTTGTTTTTCCGGTCAATGACCTTGCCTTCCTCATCCAGGGTGGCCACCCGCATCTCATAGCGATACCAGTTCCGGTAGTCCAGTTCATCGGGGATGGCCCAGGCTTCTGTGGCAAGGATGGCGTCACGGTTATCTGCAAAAAAAGATTCCAGCTCTGTTTCATCCTTGGGGTCAAAGGGGTTGATCTTCTTGATGATATTGATCAGACGTTTGTATTCATCCAGGGGGCGTATGGTAAAGCTGTACCGCTGGCCGCCAAAGGAACGGGTCTTGAGCATGGTGTTGATCCGGCGCACCATGTGCTCCATTTCACCCACATGCCCACGCAGGTAATTCATCAAATCCGTCATGATGATCTTTTTAAATAACTCCCGCGTCCTGTCGTTGATCACCTCCTGCTGTTCGGCAAGAGCGGCTGTCTGCTGGTCGAGGATGGCGGGTAATGCCTGCTGGCGGTAATCATAGAGCTGGTTTGGCTTTTCCTCGTAGTTGAAGCGGAACACCCCGCCAAATTCCGGGTCATTGATTTTAATTTTTAATTCAATGATGGCAGTTGCCTTTGCCACCCGGCAGTTTTCACGCTCTTTGGCGATGGCATCCACGCTTTTGAACTGCTGTCCTTTACGGGTTTTAAGGATGTAGTGGGCTGGGTCAATTCCCGGCTCAAGCTGGGCGATTAAGTGTTCTTCAACAGTCTGTTTTTGCTCGTTTAGGGTAAGGCTGTCCCTGTCAATGTCGGCAATGGTTTGCTCAAATTGTTCAACTTCAAGCTGGTATTTGCCTTCCTGGCGCATCAGCGAGTCTTTCAGACCTTTAGTCTTCTCAAGGTCATTTTTAATTCTGTTGATCCGTTTTTCAAGATTTTGCAGGCCTTCCCTGGCAATGAGCGCTTTTAATTCCTGTAGCTCTGTCCAAAGGATGTTCACTTCTCTTTGCAGGTCACGGCTGATCGTCTGCTGAGTGTCATATTGCTGCCGGGTCTTTTCCAGAACATGCGCTGCCTTTTGAATATCCTGTAAACCGTATCGCACGTTATCATTTTGTTCGTTGATAAATGAATGGGGCGCCATGTACGTTTTCAACTCCCAGCAGGAGGTGGACGATTACCTGGCATCGGACCGGTGGCAGAACAAGGTGCCTGAAAAATACGGGTGTGCACCTGAAGTTGTGGCTGTCCTGGATATCGGCGCCATCCTGTTCAAGGAGAAGGTCATCCAGGGTGAGGACTCATGGCTGACCCCAAGGCCTTAGACACCTGACCATGACCTGTCACCTGATCCTTGTATCCCACGCCCTGACCCAGTGGAATGTGGACAAGAGAATCCAGGGCCATACCGATGTCCCGCTGAACCCCAAAGGGGTTAAAATGGCAGGTCTTCTGGCCCAACGGCTGGAACAGGAACCCCTTGACGCCATCTACACAAGTGATCTGGAGCGGGCCTGGCAGACCGCCGAACCCGTTGCCGCCCGAAAAGGCCTGGAAATCGTTCAGGATATCCGATTGAGGGAGGGACGCAGCATCCGCCAGGAACGCTCTGCCACCTACCCGACCCTGGCCTTTGACAAGGAAGTTGAAACAGAGGCAGCGCTTTTATGCCGCATCAGGGATGCCCTTTCAGACATTGCCCGGTCCCATGACGGGCAAACGGTTCTGGTGGTCACCCACGGCGGGGCCCTGGATTTTTTCATCTCCTGGCTGCTGGCAGAAACCGGACAGTCCCGGGACCGGTATCTGGGCGTGCGGATGGCATTGAATTTTCTGGCCTTCAGCCAGGGGCAATGGCAGTGCCGACGGTTGAACGATGCCGCATTTTTAGACCGCCGACTGCAATCTGATGCAGACCACAATATTTAGGAGAGACCCCTTGCATTCCATGTCCACTCCATCGGTCACCGACAAGCCCCTGGTGACCCGTGTTTGACAACCGTGCCTACCGCCGGCAGCACAAGAAAAAGGGGCTTGTCTCCTTTGACATCACGGTCAAAGAAACCAACCTCAATATCCAAGCCGGGTCAGACCTGACCCGTCAGGCCATCTCCTCTGTTTTGACATACCGGCAGTTTATTGAAGCCTATATCCAGCTCCACCCGGAATTTGCCACCCGCCTTGCCCCCTTTCAGGCACCCGGGCCCGGCCCTGGTATTGTCATGGACATGATCCATGCCGGTGCCCTTGCCGGGGTCTGCCCCATGGCCGCCGTGGCGGGCGCAATTGCAGAGTACACCGGCAAACGCCTGCTGGAACATACCCGGGAGGTGGTGGTGGAAAACGGGGGCGATATTTTCATTAAATCAGACACATAGACCGTGTTGAGCATCTATGCCGGAGACTCCCCCCTGAACATGACCACGGGCATTTTGATTGCCAGACGAGACACCCCCTTTGCCGTATGCACCTCGTCCGGCACCCTGGGCCATTCCCTGAGTTTTGGCAAGGCAGACGCGGCCACCGTGCTCTCTGATTCATGCCCCCTGGCCGATGCAGTGGCAACGGCGTACACACAGGGTCTGACATTGAAAAGACCATCCATCTCGGCAGAAAGATTAAAGGGGTCCAGGGCATTGTGATCATCAAGGGCGACCAGATCGGGCTCTGGGGGGACCTTAAACTTGTCCGCCTCCCCGGCACCCCATAAAGGCCTGCCGCCTTTGTAAACAGGCTGAACCTACCCAATGGCATACCAGGGAATGAACACCCCCACGGCTGTAAGGTTTAGGAACTGCGTTTAAAATTATTTTTGTCCCTGACGCTGAGAACCGGTACAGGGCAATGCCGGAACACCTTTTCAGCAGAACTGCCAAACAGGATACTGGCCATATTGCCCCGGCCCTTGTTGGCCATGACCACCAACTCAGCCCCTTCTGTTTCCACAGCCTTGAGAATACAGTCAAAGGGAACACC
>Ga0209475_10004155_pt1 | contig 12666 bp, 8 predicted proteins | sample tdDd471_FD_187128 | JGI IMG/M metagenome (GOLD analysis project Ga0209475, IMG submission 187128) | Marine sediment microbial communities from the Atlantic coast under amendment with organic carbon and nitrate - tdDd47.1 (SPAdes)... | ecosystem: Environmental > Aquatic > Marine > Coastal >...
GCGGAGTCTTCCGCGATCAACTACGGCAACTCTGCCCTCGGACTCCGGACCAACCGCAACGCCGGCGGCATGGAACTGCTCTGTGGACTTCTCGGCAAGGCGCCGCTGTTCGGACTGATGACGGACGAAGGCCGCATGGCCAATTGGCTCGTGGATGTGAAGACCTCGAAAGAGCCGGACCTGGGCGTGCTCGGCACGGCCATCGGCCTCACGGTTATCGATGGTATCCCCTTCATCATCGGCATGGACCAATACCTGGGTACCGAAGTCTCCGACGACAACATGCACCTGTTGAAGAAGATGGGCAGTGCCACCGCGGCCAGTGGCGCCGTGGGTCTCTACCACGTGGAGAATCTCACGCCCGACGCCAAACAGAAGGGCCGCAAGCTGCTGAAGGAGGGCTACCAGACCTACGTCTTCGACGATGCCGAGCAGGCGCGGGTCCTTGCTACTTTCCCGGTCAAATGGGAAGGGCGTCCGGAAGATCCGACGGTCGCCTTGATTGGCTGTCCGCACAACACCTACAAGGAAATCCTCGACTGGGGAACGAAGGTGACGGAGGCGGTCGCGAAGAGAGGCCTGAAAACGGCCGCCATCCCGACCAAGCTGTTCTGCTCGTTCGTCGTGCGGGACCATCTGGTCAAGGAGCACCCGGTGCTGGTCGGCAAGATGACCGAGGCAAACATGAGATTCACCAACATGTGCACCGTGAGTTACGCGGGGATGAAAGGTTTCTCCGAAAGGATTTTCGGCGTCACGAATTCCCCCAAGACGCGGAACTACTATCCCAGCGTGCGCTACCTCAAGGACGATGCTCTCCTCGAGGTCATCTGCACGGGGAAGATTCCGAAGGGCGCGTAGGGCCCGCTCACACAATCAGCAAAACAGACAAAGTTGGAGAAACCAATGGCCAAGAGAACATTCAAGGGACGTCCGCTGCTCAGTGGCAACCTCAAGGGCAAGGCGCTCGCTTCCAAGCAGCCGCTCAACACGACCGGCTCCTACCTCGACAACCTGTTTGGCGGCAATTCCACCAGCGCTCCCTGTACCGATCCCAACAACAAGGAGTTCTACAAAAAGGACCTGAGCGGCGCGATCATCTGCACTACGACGACGGTGGGCTCGTCTCTGGGTGGGGCCGCGTTGATGGGCGTAGGGTCACTGGGCGTCGGGCCCAAGGCGATCTTGTTCTCGCAGCACATCGACTCCGTCTCGTGGGCCGGACTGCTGATGGATGATGTCTGGAATGGCCGCCGCGTCATCACCATCGACCAGCTCGGGGACGACTTCCTGGACACGGTCAAATCCGGTGATTCCGTCGCCATCCACGAGGATGGCACCGTCGATGTCGGCTAGCGTCCCACACATGATGCGCAGCTCGCTGTCCCGCGCACTGTCGGTCTGCCTCTGGATCGGGTTGGTCCTGACGACCGTCCAGGCAGAGGAAGTCAGGGAGGCGATCCCCGATCGGGCGCCGGCGGGTCCGTTCGGGAGCGACCCCGAAGATCCTTCGGCGCTCGCGCTGGAGATCGAGCACAGGGTCAACCAGAAGGATTCGCTCTTCAAGGTGTCGCCGCTCAAGCCCTTCCACGACATCGTGAGCGGCGCGCGGAAAAGCCTCTACGACAAGACCCACCTCAAGCTCGGCGCCACCTTCGCCCATCTCTTCCAGGGAATCTCCGATTCGCTGCCGGGCACCGACCAATGGGGAACCGCGACGACCGTGGGCATCGTCGGAAACTGGGAGCTGATCAACCGGAAGAAGCCGGCGCAGGGGAACCTCTATATCAAGGTCGAAGGTCGTTGGAACTACGGGACCACGGGTCCGATGTCGCTGGGAGCGCAGGGCTTGGGCAGCCTGGCGAACACGGGCAATACATACGAGGCGTACGTACCCGCCTTCATCCTCAGGAACATCTATTGGGAACAGGGAAGCGAGAAGGCGGGCTGGGCCTATCGCATCGGGAAGATGTCCCCGGATGCCATGCTCGGCACGTCCCGTCACATGACGCCCGTGACCACGTTCCTGTCATTCGCCGCCACCGGCCCCTTCTCGATCGCCCTCCCGGATTCCGGACTGGGGATCGCGGGAGCCTGGTACATCAATGACCGCGTCAGGATCATGGGAGTCGCCTCCGACGCCAATGGATTGCGCTTCGATTGGGGGGACATCACCGCGGGCGACTTTTTCGAAGCGCTCGATTTCGGCGTGAAGCTGTGGCCCAAGACGGACAAGGCCGGCTACTCGAAGTTGGTCATCTGGCACACCGACGGCACCTCGGACGGTCGGCCCGTCAACGGAATGGCGGGTCCGTCCGGATACGGCTTCTTCCTCCTGCACGAGCACGAACTCTCCGACGATGGCAACAAGGTTCTGCTCCTCCGGTACGGACATAGCTTTGACGAATCGGCCTTCTACCGTCACCAGGCCGGAGTCGCATTCATGTTCTATTCGCCGTCCCTCATATCCGGAGGAATCGACAACGATCTCTTCGCCATCTCGCTGACGTGGGTCGATCCGACGACCGCGGGCTCGCGTCCCGAATACGCATTGGAGATCTTCTACCGATTCCCGTTGTTCCCCGGCGTCGACACGACCCTGCACTACCACGGGGTGTTCAACCCCGCGCTGAATCCCGACAGCGACTATGGCACCGCGATCAGCCTCAGGATCCGCTGGACGTTCTGACGGTGGATAGAGAATCCGTCCGCGCAGGGCTGTCAGAATCCATCGCAGAACTGATTCCGCTCGTCGGGGTCGGCCAAGCGACGCAGCAGGAGATCCTCGCCTTCCGTGAACGGCACGATCGTCTTCACCGCGACGAACCGCTGCCGCCCCGCTCACTGCGCGAAATGCGCGATGGTCGACGGCGCTATCTGAATCTCCAGGACCGCCTCGTCGACCTGACGAAGCGCTATGCGCCGTGGGCCGCACCCGGCGGCGCGGGGAACATCGAACCCAAACTGCGCTTCCAGGGGCTCTCGGTGTCGCTGATCGCGGCTTCGACGATCTACGACAACTACCTCTCCCTGCTCACCATCCTCAAGGATGACTCCCTGCGGCGACTCCTGAATCACGCCGATCTCGGCTATGGAATCCCGGAAGACACCATGTGGAAGATCGTGGAGGGGCTCAACTCCACGGAGGCGCGCGGGACCCTGCACCAACTCGTCGAAGCATGGACGGTGGCCGACCAGGCCCTTGCCCTGACCGACGAGACCTCCGTTCGGCTGCGCGGCGCCGTCGAATCGAGCGTCTCGTACCGCTACGCCCTCGACAATTGCGTTGCGGACCACCTGCCGAGCCAGCGAGCCGTTCACACGAAACGCTTCATGGATGCGCTCGCCGGACTGGCCACGGCCTCATTGGGCAAACTCAGCGAAGTGTTCGGCAACGGCGTCGGACTCGTGGAGACTCGCAAGGGCAAGCTCTGGAATGACGAGAAGGTGCGGGAACGCCTGCTGGGCATACTCCAGCCGCTCGACCTCCTCCTGGAGAAGACGCCGTTCCGACTCACGGATTCCCTTATCCCCGGCCACTTCGGTCATGTGGCGATCTGGATGGGCTCCGCTACGGAACTCGACACGAAGGGAGTCTTCGCGCGCCCGGAGATGCAGCAGGCCCCGCTATCCGGTTATCGCGCGCAGATCCAGACCGGGCACTCGGTGCTCGAGGCACTCCGCACGGGTGTCGAACTCAATACGCTCAACCACTTCCTCAACGTCGACGACGTGGCGATCCTGCGCCCCAAGGCGCTGAGCAACGACGATGTCATCGAGTCGCTCGTGCGAGGGTTTCGGCAGATCGGCAAGGAGTACGACTTCAACTTCGACGTTGAAACGACGGGTTCGATCGTCTGTTCGGAGCTCCCCTACCACGTCTACCCGGGAGTCCGGTGGAAGACCGAACAGCAACTCGGCCGCTTTACGATCAGTCCCGACGACATCGCCTCGCTGGCGCTGGGAGACGACGCGGCGTTCGATTTGATCGTCCTGTACCACGACGGCCGGCCGATTGATCCGGACGCGGACTTGGCGCTCATGGAAACACTCATGCACGATGGCTGATGCGCGCCGGGCGCGAGAGGAGACTGTTCGAACCATGAGGAGACGAATAGCGGGTTGCATGTTGCTGGCGCTCGCGCTCATCGCGGCATGTAGCGACGATGCCTCCCCCGCCGCAACCACCCTCGCGGATCTCATCTTTGTCGGCGGCGACATCATCACCATGACGGACGCTGAACCTCGGGCCGAGGCGCTCGCCGTGAAGGACGGCAGGATTCTGGCCGTCGGGGACCGCGCTCTTGTTGAGAAACACAAGGGTGGCGCCACGCGGGTCGTGGACCTGGGCGACCGGACTCTCTGTCCCGCCTTCATCGACTGTCACAGCCACTTCAGCAACGCCTTGCAGGTCGTGAACTGGGTCAACGTCTCCGCGCCACCGGTCGGCGGAATCGAGGACATCCCCGGAATCGTCGCCGCGCTCAAGAAGCACGTCGATGAGCGCAAGCCCGGGAAGGGCGAGTGGATCATCGGCTACGGACTCGACAGCGGACTCCTCAAGGAGGGTCGCGACCCGACCGTCGATGACCTCGACCCCGCCTTCCCCGACAACCCGGTCATGTTGATCCATGTATCGAACCACGGCGCCGTCCTCAACTCGAAGGGACTCGCGAAGTTCAAGATCGACGCCAGCACGAAGACGCCGCCGGGCGGCATCATCGTGCGCAAGCCGGGTGGCAACGAGCCGGCCGGCCTGCTCATGGAAACGGCCTTTCTTCCGCTGTTCATGGAGATGCCGAAGCCGTCCGAGGAAGAGCTGCTCAGCCGTCTCGGTGCCGTACAAACGGAGTACGCGAAAAACGGGTATGCGACCGCGCAGGAGGGAGCGACGGTCCTGGCCGATCTCGATCTCCTTCGCAAGGCGGCGGCGCAAGGCAAGCTCCTCATCGATGTCGTGTCGTACGTCATGATCACCGACGCGGTGAAAGTCATCTCCGACAAGAACTACACGTTCGGGGAATACTCGGGCCGGTTCAGGTTGGCCGGTGTCAAAAACTTCATCGATGGTTCGCCGCAGGGTCGCACCGCATACTTCACGAAGGCGTACCTGACCGGCGGACCCGCCGACCAGAAGAACTGGCGGGGCGAGCCGACGATGACGCCGGGGATGTTCAACAAGTTCATCAAGCTCACCCTGGACGCCGGGGTCCAGGTTTCGGTGCACGCCAATGGCGACGCGGCGATCGACATGGTGCTCGCAGCCTTCAAGGAGTGCGGCGTCACGCGCGAGCAGGACTTGCGGCCGATCGTCATCCACTCGCAGTTCGTGCGGCCGGAGCAACTGGACGCCTACGTCGAGTACGGCGTCGTGCCGTCTTTCTTCACGAACCATGCGTTCTTCTGGGGCGATGCGCACATCGAGAACCTCGGCAAGAAACGCGCGTCGTTCCTGAGCCCGCTGGCGGCGGCCAAGCAAAAGGGCCTGAGATTCACGAACCACACCGACTACACGGTGACCCCGCTGGACCCGATGATGACCATCTGGACCGCGGTGACGCGGAAGACCCGCACCGGCGTAGTCCTCGGGCCCGAGCAACGCGTATCGGCAATGGACGCGCTCAAGGCGCTGACCGTCAACGCGGCCTACCAGTACCGCGAGGAGAAGACGAAGGGCACGCTCGAACTGGGCAAGCTGGCCGACCTCGTAATCCTCAGCGCGAATCCGACAACCGTCGAACCCGACGCGATCCGGAACATCACGGTCGTGGAGACTTTCAAGGACGGAAAGAGCATCTACACCGCGAAGTGACGGCGTGCGGAAGTCCGGGATCGAAAGGTCTCTCGCGAAGATGCGGTGAAGAAGCTCATCGAGACCCGCGAAGCGATCGGAGGAAGCCAGAGCCCGAGAGTGGCTTCGGATGGACGCCCCGGTGCAGAGCGCAAGCCGCACTCCTGAGCGCGGCATGACGCACCCCAAGCAGGAACCGAGCGCCCACTGCGTGCGCCCGCATCGGTCTCTTGCACGCAACGCATAGACCGAAAGTTTGCGCCAACCCCTGCCTGTAACCGATCCATCCGGGCGGTTCTATCGGAGCAACCGATACACCCATCGCGCCCGCAGATATCGGCTACGATCCGCCGCGCTCAAAGGAGAATCGCGTGACGGATCCGACGAAACACAACCGACGAGACGCCCTCAAAAAAGGACTGGCCGCGGCGGCCGCCGCCGGGGCCCTCGGCAGTGAAGCCCGGGCGGGCGACGACGACAGCGCCTCGAAGTTCTTCCCCGAGGAGTACTGGCGCGAGCGCATGAAAGCACCCGACGACGGGAAGCGCTACGGCTGGATCGTGGATACGCGAAAGTGCTTCGGCTGCCACGCGTGCGAGGTGTCGTGCAAAGCTGAGAACGACGTTCCGCTCGGTCAATTCATTCGTCAAACGATCTACCAGGACTTCGAGAAGAAGAACAAGCAGGTCGCGCGCGTCATGGTGCCGATGTCGTGCCAACACTGCGAAGACGCGCCGTGCATCAAGGCTTGCCCGTGCGGTGCGTTGCACAAAGGCGCGGGCGGCAGCGTGCAGGTCAACTACGACTCTTGCTGTGGTCACGCCGCGTGCCTCGACGTCTGCCCGTATGGCGCGATCTACATCGACCCCGTCGCGAACCAGGCGATCAAGTGCCACAACTGCACGCACCGCGTCGATGTCGATATGGCGCCCGCGTGCCTCGACACTTGCCCGAGCGACGCACTGTACTTCGGCGACCTGAACGACCCGAAGAGCACCGTCTCGCGCATGAAAGCCGCGCTGGAATCGGAGAACAAGTTGGCCGAGCTGCGGCCGGATAAAGAGACGAAACCACGCATGTGGTTCGCCGTCGACGAGGATCGCCCGATGTCGGCGTGGGAGCATCGCATCCCGGCCGAGGGCGAGAGCTATCGCGCCGACGACTACAGCGTCTTCAACTGGGGGAAGCGCAAATGAGCACGTCATCCCGCCGCGATTTCGTCCGCCTCGGAGCCGCGCTCGCGCTGTTCAGTGCCGGGTGTCGCAGTTCCGCCAAGCCCGACGACGCCAAGCAGCGTCCCCCGACGCCGGAGGAGAACGAACGCGTCTGGAAAGCGAAGGCCGGCAAGCCGTACGAGATCGGCGACTTCCGGGCGCCCGGCGTCTGCGCGCTCGACGGCCCGAACAAGAAGACCAAGTTCCCCGATCCCGACAAGTACAAGGACGTCGAGACGGTGCACGGCATGTGCCAGCACTGCTCGACGGTGTGTGGAATCACCGGGTACGTCAAGGACGGACGACTGCTCAAGATCGAAGGCAACCCGAACGACCCGAATTCGCGGGGCAAGCTCTGCGCGCGCGGCCATGCCGCGCTCAACCGCGTCTACCACCCGGAGCGGCTGCTCTATCCGCTGCGCCGGGTCGGGCCGCGCGGCACGCACAAGTGGAAGCGCATCACGTGGGACGAGGCGTACACCGAAATGGCAACGCGCCTGCGTAAGGTGCGCAAGTCCGGCAAACCCGAGGAGTTCGCGTTCCACCAGGGCCGCAGCCGCTCCAAGGACGCCGTTGCCAACTTCCTCCGCGCTTTCGGAACGAACACCCAGCTTAACCATCGCGGCCTTTGCTCCGCGGCGCGGCGCTCGGCCAATCTCGCGAACATCTTCGAGTCCGACTGGGACCTCGGCGACTACGAGAACGCGAAGTACATCCTCAACTTCGGCTCGAACATGTTCGAGGCGCATCAAGGCCACATCCCTGGCGCCCTGCGCGTGCAACGCGGGCGCTTCAATGGCGGCGCCAAGTTCGTCACGTTCGACGTGCGCATGTCAAACACCGCCGGCAACAGCGACGAGTTCTTCATGCCGGCCCCCGGCACCGACGGCGCGATCGCGCTGGCCATGGCGCACGTGATCCTGAAGGAGGAGCTCTACGACAAGACGTTCGTCGCCGAGTGGTCCAACACGCCGGCCAAGGACATCCTGGCATACGTCAAGGAGTACACGCCGGAATGGGCCGAGTCCGTCAGCACCGTGCCCGCCAAGGACATCGCCCGCATCGCGCGTGAGTTCGCCGCAGCGTCGCCGCGCGCCACGACGATGTGCAATCGCGGCAGCAGCGCCCACCACAACGGCTTCTACAACGACCGCGCGATCAGCCTGCTGAATCTGCTCGTCGGCAGCGTCGGAAAGCGTGGCGGCTGGTGCTGGATGTGGACCGGCGGCCCGGACAAGAAGCGTTTCAAGCCGCCGATCAGCGTCCCGAAGTCGAAGACGCCGTCCCTGCTCGCGGACCCGCCGGAGTTCATTCTGGCGAACGCGTGGAACACCATGCGAGTCGGCGAGATCGTCTACTGGTACCTCAAGCAGGAGCGCGCGCGAATCCAGGTGTACATGAGCTACAACCTGGACTCGCCCATCACGTGGCCGGAAATCGACACGACGCGCAACGTGCTCGCGGACGAATCCAAGATCGGATTCCACATCTGCATCGCCGCGTTCTACTCGGAAACCGCGCACTACTCCGACCTGATCCTTCCGTGGACGACCTTCCTTGAACGCTGGGATGTCGATGCGCGAGGTGCGTACAACCTGAAGCCGTACCTCAGTCTGCGCCGACCGATGATCGAACCGCTCGGCGAGGCGAAGGACGTGCGCGAGTTCCTTCCGGAGATCGCGCGGCGCATCGGCGGCGGGATGGAAACACACTTCCCGGAGCAGACAGTCGAGGAGTACATGCGCGAGTGGACCAAGGACGTCCCCCACGACGAGTCGAAGTACGACAGCGCGTGGGAGTTTCTCGAGAAGGAGGGCGCGTTCGAGGACCCGAACGAAGTGCCGTACTTCGAGCCGTACCTGCGGCCACTGTCCGCCGAAGACATGAATGGCGCGACGGTCGAGAAGGACACGGACATCATCCTCAAGAACGGCAAGGGGATCGGCATCCTTCACAGGGGCAAGCCCGTGCGAGGGTTCAAGACGCCCAGCCGCAAGTTCGAGGTCGTCTGCGACTATGTCGAGAAGATGGCGCGTGGCGAGGACGTGGCACGCGAACTCGCCGTGGCGAACTCCAAGGGACGCCAGCGTCCCGAGGCTCACAAGGAGTTCCTCTACGACAACGTCAAGGGCCACCCGTACTACCTGCAGATCCCCGAGCACATGAAGCTGAAGGAAGATCAGTTGATCATGACTTCGTTCAAGTGGAACGTGCACAACCACGGGCGTACAGCCAACATCAAGTGGTGCTCGGAGATCGTGCATTCGAACCCCGCGTGGATCCATCCCGAGACGGCGAAGCGCCTCGGCCTGAAAAGCGGCGACTGGATCGAAATCACCGGTTATCGCTCCGAGCACGTAGACAACAACCTGCCGGGCCTGAAGCTGGGCAGCGGCGCGATCGACGCGACGCTCGAGATGCCGGTCGTCGTCATGTCCGGCGTGCACCCGCGCGCGATCGCGATCTCGAACTCGCTCGGCCACGACGAGTACAGCAACGTCGCGAAGGCGAAGCGCGCCGGTACCGCCGACGACAGCGCCAAAGGCATGAACCAGGCGGGGCTGCGCGATCCCGATTGGGAGCGCAACATGTGGTGGGAAGACGAATCCGGCGGCGACAAGAAGAAATGGAAGAAGAACACCGGCAACGGCTGGGCACAAAACAAGGTGCTCGCGATCGCGCCGGACTACATCTCAGGTCAGCAATCGTTCAACGACACCGTCGTGACGATCCGGAAACTCGAGCTGTGAACGAAACCGCGGAGCTCTCGCGTGCAGTCGATTTGATCGGACGGCTGCTGCTGAAAGAGATCGACGCCGACATGCTCGCGCAGCTTCGCTCCGGCCCGGTGTGCGAAGCACTGGCGGCGCTCGACCTTGCACTACCGGACGACGCGGACGTGGAAGGGTTGGCCGCCGAGTACTGCGCGGCGTTCATCGGACCGGTCGATCACGTCCCGCTGATTCAGTCGGTGCATGTCGGCGACGGGCTGGAGAGCCCCTCGGCCAACGCGGTGCGCCGGATCGCGACGGCAGCGGGGCTTGAACTCGACCGCGACGCGACGCGGGCCGCGCCGCCGGATCATCTTGGCGTGATCTTGTGCCTTTGGGCAGCGCTCGCGGAGCCGTGGCCCGAGGCTGCTCTGCACCTGTCGCGCGAGCACCTCGCATGGGCGCGGGAGCCGCTGTCCGCGGCGCAGGCACACGACGGCTTCTACGGCCGGCTTGCCGGGTCTGCTCGGTCCGTCGTGGACGTCATCCTCGCCGGTTGAGCGACACGCGGGCAGTACGGTGTCGACGGGACTGTCGGCGTCGACCGCCGTGCGACATCGGACGCTTACTCCGGCGACTTGACGTCGAAGCCGGCACCGTAGTCAACAGCGACCCCATACATCGGGTCCTCAATGATGCTGACTTCAACGAGGTCGCCAGCCTTCGTCAGCAGCGCTCTGCAGTCCGGGCTGAGATGGCGAATGTGCACCGACTTCCGCGCGCGCTTGTACTTCTCGGCGAGTTGGTCGATGGCCTGCAGCCCGCTGTGGTCGAGCACGCGGGTGCCGAGGAAATCGATGATCACTTCCTGCGGATCGTCCTTGGGATTGAACAGCGCGGCGAAGCTCTCGACCGAGGCGAAGAACAGCGGGCCGTCGAGCAGATAGATCTTCTCACCGGCTTCGCCGATCTTGATGCGCGTGTGGATGGTCTGGCTCGATTTCCAGGCCAGCACCAACGCGGACACGATCACGCCGACCACGACCGCCATCGCGAGGTCGCTGAAGACCGTCACGGCCGACACCAGGACCAGCACGAACGCATCGGCCTTCGGGATCTTGCGCATGATCCGGAGGCTCGACCAGGCGAACGTTCCGATCACCACCATGAACATGACGCCGGTCAGCGCAGCCAGCGGAATCATTTCGATGGCGCCGGACGCGAACAGAATGAACACCAGCAGGAACAGGGCCGACGAGGTCCCGGCCAGTCGCGTGCGACCGCCCGATTCGACGTTGATCATGCTCTGGCCGATCATCGCGCAGCCCCCCATGCCGCCGAAGAATCCGGTCACGATGTTCGCGCCGCCCTGCGCGAGGCATTCCTTGCTGGCCCCGCCGCGCGTCTCGGTGATCTCGGCGACCAGGTTCAACGTCAGCAGGCTTTCGATCAGACCGATGGCCGCCAGGATGACCGCGTACGGGAAGACGACCATCAGTGTTTCCCACGTCGTCGGTACGTTGGGGAAGTGGAAGCTCGGCAGACCACCGTCGATCGACGCCATGTCGCCGACGTTGCGGACGTCCAAGCCAAAACCGAGCACGAGCCCGGTCGTCACGAGAATGCCTACGAGCGGCGCGGGCACGGCCTTCGTGAGCTTCCCGGACCCCCAGATCACCACCATCGTCAGTACCGACAGGCCGAGCATGAGGGCCAGCTGCGAGCCCTCCATCCAATGCATCACACCGCTGGCATCCGCGACTTTAAACTGACCAAACTGTGCGAGGAAGATCACGATCGCGAGGCCGTTCACGAAGCCGAGCATGACCGGGTAGGGCACGAGACGAATGAACTTGCCGAGATGGAAGACTCCGGCCAGCAGTTGCAGGACCCCCATCATGACGACGGTCGCGAACAGATACTCCGTCCCGTGGCTCGCAACCAACGACACGATGACGACCGCAAGCGCACCGGTGGCACCCGAGATCATGCCGGGGCGCCCCCCGAAGAGCGCTGTGATGAGGCCGACGATGAACGCGGAGTACAGCCCCACGAGCGGCTCGAGACCGGCGACAAACGCGAACGCGATGGCCTCCGGAACGAGCGCCATGGCGACCGTCAGGCCTGCCAGTAATTCAGTCTTGGAGCGCCGCCAGCCGCGGAGGGGCGGGGCATCGCCTAGAGAGTCGAACGAAGCGTGCAAATGGATGACTTTCGGATGTGGGAGGCAGCGCAGGAATCGGAGGCGCGATAGCCACCAGCGCTTTCTGGGCGCGGAGTCGTAACAGACAAACGACCCGCTCTTGAACTTTCGAGCCGCTGCCGTCGTGGCGGTGTTCGGATTCTCTGCTGACCTGCGCACGCGCAAGCCGCTCGGAGCGAGCTTCCGCTGAGCCAACACGAGGGCCGTGAACCGAGCGGCTGAATCCTGGTCCGGAGGTCGGCAGGTCGGGAGTTCGATACTCTCCGGGGTCGCCTGTTCTTCTCAGTCGTCGGGAGCGAGCGAGGGGCGAGAGTCTCCTCCGCGCGGGCCGTGTTCCCCGAACACCTCGCGCCCGGCAGGTTCCTGCTCTCCACGCGCGATGCCGTGACCGCGCTCGCGTACCATCCATTCCCGCTGGAGATCCCGATGCGAATCACCTTGTTCTGCGCTCTTCTGCTCGCAAGCGCCGTCGCTTTCGCCGAGGACGCATCCCTCTACAACACTGAAATCTACGAGTCCCCGTGGAAGGGGGAGGCCTCCAGCACGGGCGTCTTCTCCGTCCGCCACGAAGGGCAGGGAGATCCTCCCGAGCAGGGCTACTTCAAGGAACACGAGCGGGGCGAGGTCGCCGAGTTCCACCTCTTCGTGCCGGACGGCCTCGACCCGGCGCGCAAGTACCCGCTGCTCATCGTCTACCACGGCGGCAAGGACGGAGCGTCCGGCAAGGGCATGTGCAAACGCTTCGCG
>Ga0209475_10004161_pt1 | contig 12650 bp, 9 predicted proteins | sample tdDd471_FD_187128 | JGI IMG/M metagenome (GOLD analysis project Ga0209475, IMG submission 187128) | Marine sediment microbial communities from the Atlantic coast under amendment with organic carbon and nitrate - tdDd47.1 (SPAdes)... | ecosystem: Environmental > Aquatic > Marine > Coastal >...
TTTTCCCTTTTTTATTTTGATGTACCATTGGTATTTTAGATCCACTTGAATTTATTATTTCTTTGTGTACCTCTGTGATTTCTTTGGGTAACTTTGTGCCATAGCTGTTACACAGAGTGGCACAGAAAAGACGCAAAGCTTCACAAAGTGAAAATTGGTGTTGTGATTGAAAATGAAACATCAAAAAAAATATTCAAGGTAATTTGTGACTTCTGCTGATGAGTAAAGAAAAAGACAGTATTTTCGCTTGTTTGAAAATTTCGATGAAACGATGATCTATTACAGAAATATTAAAACCTTACTGAATTGAAAAGATTTGTCGATAGAATACTGGCTTTTAAATGGGTGGTCATCATTCTTGTTGCATCAGGTACCATTTTTTTAAGCTATCAAATCAAGCATCTTACCATTGATGCTGATATCCTGAGTTCCTTACCCGATGATGACCCGGATGCAGAATTGCTCAAACGCATAAGCAGGAATTTTGGCGGTAACAATATGGGGATCATTATTCTTGAAACAGATGATGTTTACCAGACACAGGTGCTGGAACATGTACAGGCCCTGACTGATACTGTAACATATATCGAAGGGATTTCGTCGGTTACAAGCCTAACGAATATCATCAATATTAAAGGGCAGGAATACGGTTTTGAAATTGGTAAACTCGTTGATGAGTGGGAATTACCCGAAACACCCGGAGAACTTGCAGAGTTGAAAAACAATGTACTTGCAAACGACATGTACAAAGGTTCGATTGTGTCAGAAGACGGAACAGCCACGATCATCATTTTTACGCTTGAGGATGGTGCAGATGTGCGAACGGTTGCGAAATCTGTAATAGATAAAGCCACCGAACTTGAACTTCCTGAAAATTTGTATTTTATTGGCTCACCCATGCTGGTGACCTATATTTCGGATTTGATGAAAGGAGACCTTGTCAGGCTGCTTCCTATAGCATTTTTACTGATTGCGGTTATTTTATTTTTAAGTTTCAGATCTGCCAGCGGAGTGATCTTACCATTGTTAACCGCAGTTCTTGCCATTGTCTGGAGTCTTGGAATTATGGGTCTGATGGGTTATAAAATGTCGATGATATCCAATAATATACCGATTATATTGCTTGCGGTCGGCAGCGCTTACACGATACATGTGTTAAATCGCATCAACCAACTTCGAATTACCGACCGTGATACGGCCATCAAAAAGGCATTGGAATACATCATGGTTCCTGTAATGCTGGCAGCCATTACAACGATGATTGGCTTTGTGTCGTTTGTATTTGGTGCTTACCTGGATATGATAGTTGACTTTGGTATTTTTACTGCACTTGGAACTTTTCTTGCCTGTATTTTCTCTATATTCCTGGTGCCATCACTCCTGGATGTTTTTGCATCAAAAAGACATAGTGAAAGCCATCTTTCTGATAGGATTCAAAAATCATATTTATCTGATAATTTCCTTGCACCTTTAAAGATATTGCTTTTTAAACATCCCAAATATGTTTTATCCTCATGGAGTGTACTGATCATGGTCAGTATTACTGGGGTGTTTTTTATTGAGCGCAGCGTTGATATTCAGGATTATTTTAAAAAAGGGAACCCAACCCGTGAGGCTGAGCGCATCATGATAGAGAAGTTTGGTGGAACCAAACCGGTATTTGTGCTTTTTACCGGAGATATGCAAAATCCTGAAGTGTTGAAAACCATGATTAACACTGGTGCCTATATGGAGGAAAGCCCTGATATTTATACAACTCAATCGGTTGCAAATTTAATTGCTGAACTGAATGGTGCAGTGTCAGGCGAAAAAATTGTACCTGATAACCAGGATAAAATTGAGCAATTGTGGTTTTTGCTTGATGGCAACGAAACCATGCAGCGTTTTGTTAGCGAAGACCTGGACCAGGGGATTATCATTTCAAAATTTAAATCCCCCGACAATGTCTCTAAAAAAGCATTTGCCAGCTACATGAAAACTTTTATTGAAAAACACTCAACTGAAGATTGCCGGATAGAAATTACAGGAATGCCTTTTGTAGATATTACAATGGATAAAAGTTTGCTGAATAGCCAGATAGGAAGTATTTCGATTGCCATCGTTTTTGTAATTATTTTTGTTGGAATGATTTTAAGATCATTTTTAAGTGGAGTCTATTCGGCTATTCCAATTGTTGCTGCAATCATCATTTTATTTGGGGTAATGGGTCTTACCGGAATCCCATTGAATATCGCTACTGTTTTGGTGGCAAGTGTGGCACTCGGCATTGGTATCGACTATTCCATCCATATTATTTCACACTTTAATCACATTTACAAAGAGTCGGGCAATGCAAAAATCGCTATCGAAGAAACCATAATGGTCAGCGGCAAGGCAATTATAATAAATGTGATTTCTGTATCGGCAGGATTTTTGATACTGATTTTCTCCGAAATGGTGCCCCTGCAGTATTTTGGCTTGCTTATTGCTTTAAGCATGGTATGTTCTAGCCTGGGTGCGTTAACTTTGCTGCCGGTAATCCTGATATTGGTGCACCGCAAGAATAACAACGATCATTTTAAAATTGACTAATGAAACGATTAAAAGTTATCTCCATATTATTATTATTCCTGGTTTTTGGATTCACTAATTCAAATGCACAGGATGCTGCGACGCTACTTCAGAAAATGGATGAGTTGATGTCGGCTCCAAAGGACAGGGAAGCTACGATGCAAATGATACTCACCGATAAATCGGGAAAGGTGAAAGACAGGGAAGGCCTGCTACAGCAAAAAGATACCGACAAAAAGCTGTTTCGTTACACCAAACCAGAGAAACAGGTTGGAACATCAACCCTTACTTTGCCTGGTGATGTGATGTGGTTATTTATGCCTGCATTTGATGAACCCACTAAAATTACCCTGCTGGCAAAAAACCAGTCTTTCTCAGGAACTGATTTTTCGTATGAAGACATGTCGAGTAAGCCCTATAGCGAGCGTTATATTCCAACTTTGTTGGACTCTGATAATGCTGAGAGCTATACGCTGGAACTTGTTCCAATATCAAAAAAATCAAAATACTCAAAAATATTACTTCAACTGGATAAAGAAAACAATTATCCTGTTAAAATGGATTATTACGATACACGTGGAAATCATTTAAAGGAAGCAACATACAAGTATGGTAAAGAAGGTAATTACTGGTATGCACAAGAGGTATTGATGACTAATTTGAAAAAGAAACATTCAACCAAAATTGTAATGCTGAATATGAAGTTCGACCAGGGCTTGTCTGACGATATATTTACTGTGGAGAATATGCAGCAGTAGATTAGTCGAGTATTTCGATATTCTGAGGAAATTCGTAACCCAATTGGTCGATGGCAAATCCCCATTCATCCTGCACCCTTTGTAGTTGGATTTTGCTTATATAGTGCTTATTTTTATTATAATCTCCCATTTTATTGAGGTAACTTTGGAAATTGGGCAAGGCACCATCGAATCCAGTAAGATTTAATTTTTTATAAATATCTTTCAAAATAGCTTCCGGATTTTCTTCTAGTGCATCAAACGAAAGCTCAACAAGATTACCTGCCGGAATGAGGCCCCTTTGATCAAAATAGTCCTTCATCAGGTTTTTATAAATGGTGAAGGTATGGTCATCCAGTTCATCCTGCTCAATCGACTGCATTTGCAGTGGGGGCAACATCTTCTTAAAGAAATTTCGCATCGATAGAAATACCTCAACCGGGTTTCGGTGTATATGGATGAATTTAGCATTGGGATACATATCAAGAATAACCTTTATGCGGGCGGTGTTGGTCGGGTTTTTCGAAAGGAACCTTTGTCCACCGCTATTTATCAGCGATTTTTCTATCAGAAGTTTATAGTCGCTTTCCCAGGCCAATTGCTGCTTTCTTGGAATTCCCTCAAATCGTACAAATCTATTATAATATTCTATAATTTTTTGAGGAAACATCCAGTAGTAATAGTAGCAAATGGGAGTTTTATCGCCCAATGCAAATTCCTCTTCCTGCGGAAGTGAAGGGTCAAGCCTTACATTATCCCCCTTGCGTGTTCCGGGTATGAGCAGTTTTGTGAAATTTTTGAAAATAAATCTTCCGGCAATATTGAAAAGTGTATCAGGAAATACACTTTGAAATGTAGTGGTGTAACCCATTTGATTGTCCTGGCAAAGTAAATTGTGAAGGTGGGTGGTGCCACTGCGCCAATGGCCGAGTATAAACACCGGCTCCTCTTCAGTGCCTGCTCTGCGGTATTTTGGGTTGATAAAAAGTCGTTCATAATTCCTGAATGGCCAGTTTATCAGATTGATTATTGTAACGGCCACCAGACGGAGATAATATTTTGGCGGAATCTTGTTTTTCCTGACCAGATTGAAAAGAATTTGCAATGAATACCCTACGGCAGGGGGAAGGAGAATTCCACGTTTTTGATTCTTAGATTGGGGCATTTAAAAACTGTTGTAATTTAATTAAATTTTTAAAGAATATTGAAACATGATGCTCCTCATAGCCTCAGCCTTCAGTGGCCGTAATGAGTACCAGCGGTTTGACAGGTTATTGGCCGTAACCGAAACTTTGTGCTTATCCAAAAATGAATAGCTCAATCTCAAGTCCAAAATTACGTTGCCGTTGTTATGGTTGTAGTAATAGTCCATGTACTTGATAGGCTGAATGGATCCACCAGCAGCGTTAGTTGCACGTTCGAAATCCTCGATGGCTTTATCGAGGTTCTCAATTTTACTGAAATACTTCAATCCCAGCCCTGGAGAAAAGCCTTTGTAATCGAATTCTATATCAGCTTTCACAGAGTGTAAAAACCGATATTTCAAAATATTATTTTCTGGGTTAACACTGGTGTTTGTGTAGGTAAATTCATCATTACCTACAGGGTTGTAGTCTTTTGCAAAAACATAGTCGGGCTCAAGCGATTTAGGAAGAATATAGTTGTAACCAAAAACAGTTGTCATTGTCAAATTCTCAGCCAGCTGTGCTTTGCCGTTTAGCGAGATATCTACACCGACAATTCTTGATTTCCCTGTATTCAAAAACTTAAACCCTCCGATAGCAAAAGTATAGGTCGAATCCCAGAAGCCAAATAAGTATTCGATGGTATTTTTATAGTCCTGCTGAAAAACAGCAACATCCAGAAAACCGTAATAATTCAAAAATTTAAAACCCTGTTTAATTCCCAATTCAGCATTTACACTGGTTTCAGCCAACAGGTCCGGGTTGTCGAATACACCAAAGGTTCCTAAATTTATCTTTACAAAGCGTTCGGCAATTGTTGGGTAACGGTATCCCTGGCCTATCGACATCCTCAGGTACGTTTCCTGCGCCAGTTTAAGGTTTGCCCCACCACGAAAAATGGTTTTTATATCTCCAGATGCACTATTCAATCCATGATACTCGAGTCTGAAACCAGCGGAGAAATTAAGTACCTCCAGGATATTAGCTTCCAATTCGGCATATCCCGAAAGGTTGAAAAGAGTGTTGTCATTTCCTCCGGATGCAGTATAGATATTTGAATGCGTCATGGTATATTGTGTCGAAACGCCCCCGATAAACTGCAATTTATTCAGGTTTGGGAAATCCCTCCGGTAATTATAATCTGTAAAAATTACTGAATTTCGTACCAGTTGATCATTACTCATCTGGTTGTTGTTGTACATATACCTGGCTTTAAAACTGTGCTTAAAGCCAAGGCCTGAGTAATAGTTTACAAAGGGATCGAGGTAAAACATAAACTGATCCTGCAAAAGTACTGCACCGGGATAGGCCCTGTAGAAGCCGGTGGTGTCATCCAGCCAGGCCAGCATCAATTTGGTATTTTCATACATCATGTTGCCGTTCAGTCCATAGTTCAGTCCGTTGATTTTTTTGTTCCGGTGTCGGATATTAAAGTTAAGGCCGATTCTTTTTTCCGCCATTTGCGACTCACTAAAATTTGTAATGGTATCTACCACCATTGGAAGTGTTACAGGTGGGCCTTCATAGCCATGATCCAATTTAGCATTTACACCAATTGTAATATCGGTATTGTTGGCCATACGCGAATGCAAAACGCTAACACCGCCAATATATGGGAATTGAGACCACCATTTCATGTCGGGATAGCGTGGTGTACTGTAAAAACCTCCGTAGATGCGTACTTTTGTTAGTGGTTCGATGCCTGGATATTTCGTACGGATGTAGATTGCACCGCTCAGGGATGAAGACCCCGATAACACTGATGCAGCACCTTTGATTACTTCAATTTGCTTGATGTTTTCGATGGGAACAAAATCCCAATAGGGCCGCCCTGCATCACCGGATAGGAGCGGCATGTCATCGATAAAAATACCAACTTTACTACCAACCCCAAAGGTAAATCCGCTGCCACCCCTGATTTGAGGTTCGCCATCAAGGATGTTAAGGCCGGGAGTGTCATCAAGGATTGTTTCAATACTTGTGGTATTCTTATTTTCGATTTGTTGGAGTTGGATCACCTCCATCGAAACCGTAAGCTTTTCCAGGCTTTGATTCAATCTGCCAACTTTTATTTCAACTGCATCCAGGTTGGATGTATAAAATTTTAAACGAACGATACGTTCAATAGTTTCACCGGCTCCAATGGTTTCTGTAAGTGTATCCGATAACATTCCTGTATAAGAAACGATGAACTTGTAAGTCCCTGGAGGAATTTCCAATGAATACTTGCCTTCCCTGTCGGCCGCCACACCAAGATTGATATTTTTATGCACTTTGACATTGGCACCAATCAAGGGAAAATCATCCTCATCATTCAGCACAGTTCCCTTAAAAATCCCTGTATCCTGGGCAAATGAAGGTAAAGACATCAGCACAAGAGCAATAACAATGAATAGATGTTTGATAAGTTTCATCCTACAGAAAATTGCCTTATGTAAGAGCTTACGATGCATTTGAAAATTTCTTTAACCTGGAGGAAAGCTAAGTGAATTTACTTCAGAAAAACTTTTTCAGTAATATCAATGTTGTTTCCATAAACACGCACCATATAAAGCCCCTGGGTAAATTTACCATTGTCAAGACTTATGGTGTTTGAAGATAAAGAAGCTGAATGTATCAACTGCCCATTGAGATTCATTATATCGATAGAAGCATTGAGTAATGAATTTTGTGGTAATTTATCCAGGAAAATTGTGTTTTCCACTGAATAAATATAAGCTTCTGCTTTGGCTTCATCACCGATGCCACTTGGGTTGTAAATCAGTTCAAGATCATCATACCGAGCCATACTTCCTTCAATTGGATTCCATCCTGCACCTGCTGTAATGATTGACAATATGTATTCAGGTGTGTTTTCGTTGAAATAGGTAAATGGTGCCGAGACCCTTGTCCAGGTGTCAATGGTTTCGGTAATATTAATTTCTGCATAAGCAATCCTGTTGGCTTCGTTTTGTGGAGTGGGTGGTATGCTACCATCACCGGTATGAATAGCAAATTGACAACGGGCTGTATCATTACCCAGTGGGAAATATTTAACCCAGAGTGCAACACTATCGGGCCTTTGAGTCAGGGGTGAACTCCACTGTTCCTCTAATGGATCAGTAAAACTATATGAATCTTCAATCGTAAAAGAGGCATGTATCCTGCCGCTTGTAAGTGTTCCCGTGGCAATAATAGTGCCCAGTGTAAGCACATTCGCCAATTCAACGGAGTAATTACCTGTGTGTGCATCATCACTCTGCCACCAAACCACCGGTGCTGCATTATTCACCAGAGTTCCTCCATCTGATGTTTTTATAGAACTCCAGTTAACTGGTTCCTCTTTTACCGTTCCTGCATCTTCCCAGTTTTCAAAGCTTGCATTTTCAAATTGTTGAGCCGAAAGGCTGGAGGTTAAAAAAATGGCCAGTATGCCAAAAAGTAGTGTTTGTTTCATGTTGGTTTAATTTCAGATTATCTTGACTTGTAAATTTCAATTTAATTAAAGCGTCTGCTCCTCATATTTTTAGAATAAAACTATACGCGAAGATTTGGAGTTGGGGCAAATGTAATGCAAATTACCTGACTGATAAGTTAACATTTTGTTAAATCCTTTTTTAAATGAAACTCTATTTATATGACGACTTTCATCAGCAAAAATATGAATTCTTTAACTAATATGAGTAACCTAAAAGTGTAATAGAAGTGGAATTTTTACAATTTTTTTATTCAACTATAACAGATGATCAACAGTATTAATAAACTATCGAACATACCTGCCTGTTATACAAGCGAAAAAATCCTGGGTTATAAACTTTTGGCATATTTCAAAAATAATTCCATTGCTTCTTTTTTGGCCTCATCATAATGAAAACTGATCGAATGCTCGAGGTAGTGTCGCAATTCGTTCATATTAATAAAGGTGTTTTTTAGTGAATTTACCGAGTCAGGAATATTTTCAACACCATGTCGCATGGCTTTATCAAAGTCAAGTATAAAGTCCTGTGGCAGCCGTTTGTTGGCAACCCAACAGGCGAACACAAACGGAAGTCCTGTAAATTTTTTCCATTCTTCCGCCAGGTCAATCCTGTATTTGTACTTCGGACCTTCAGTGAATGCCTTGTTTCCAATCATTACATAGCCTGAAGGTTCAGTGCTTGAATCTAGCGATCCGGTCAGGGGCTGCCATCTGTAATCCCTTTTCCAATAATTATCTGCTAAAACCCTTACCAGTTTTACCGACGTACGCGATTCAGTGTCAAGATAAATGGTTTTTACCTGATCGATAGGGTGATTGGAAAGAAGAAGTACCGTTTCAACTGCACCATTTGCACCTATACAATAATTGCTAACAATGGATGAATCTTTAATTTCTGAAATACTTGCAACAGGAACGAGCCCAAGGTCTGCTTCACTGTGAATAAGTTTCCTTGCACATTCTGCAGGAGTATCCAATGATAGTTTGATCTGATCGATGATGGGTGACTTCTTAAGTCCATAAATAAATGGAAGCGTATTTAAATATGAAACTATTGATACCCTTATCTTTACTTTCTTTGAGTTTTCCATGATCGAACAAAACTAATGGAATAATTTTAGTTGACTTTTAAAGGTAGTGTAGGCTTCCCCGTTTTTTGACTTATCAAAATCCTTCTTTTTCAATTCACAACCCGAAACGATAAACACTCAACACTTTACACCCTCACCTTTTCCGGTGTTGGTTTTGGCTTTGGCCGTTTACCATAAAACAGATCATCCAGTTGTACCGCAAGTTTTCTGAACAGGAAATTTCGCCTTATACCGTACCTGATCACATTATGGAAGAAATTATCGGGATGAGCATACGGACAAACCGCCATACATTTTCCGCAATCAGTCCCAACCTGGCACCACAATGTAAAGCATTTCTCCTGGTCGATCTGCCAGCGTTTTACGCCATCAATTTCTGTAGGGTCATCAAAGGGTATAGCTTTGCTGGGACATGCCTCAGCACATTTCTTGCAGATTTTGCAAAAATCATTTATGGTTGGATCGGGTTTGTGTTGATCAAGAATTAAAGGCAGATCTGTTGTAACAACCGAAATCCTAACCCTGGGCCCTTGCTTTGGTGTCATCAATATTCCCATGCGGCCAATTTCTCCCAGGCCGGCATCCCTGGCAATAAGCGGGCAAACCACCCTGTAATTCCCATCAATGTGAGCTCTCGCCTCAAAGCCCAACCTTCGGATCATCACAGCAACCTGCACAGCTACTTCACCGGATTCAAGATATTGCTGGGAAGTTTCGAGGACTGCAGGAGCGTGTGGTGCAGTATCCATCATTTCCTTATCCATCTCAACTGTAAAAGCAATCGCATATTTATGATTCAATTCAACGGTTTTTCCGTAATCCGCTCCACGGCCAACTACTGAATATTTATGCTCATCTTTTAAAAGAGTTATTCCCACCTCTTTAGCACCCATTTTTACAGCCCATTTTTTAATGTACGCTGTAATCTTTTCAGGGCTTACATTGGTTTGTTCTTCTGCAGGCTCTCCTTCAACAATAGGATGGAAGGCAGCCACAGTATCAAAACTGGCCTCTGCAGCATTAAAGTGCAGAGGATCGTAAAATGATGAGCCTGGTTTAAGAAGGCCGGGTTTCTCCCTGAATTTATTGTCAAGAGTTTCTTTTTCCGGATACTTTGAATAGTAAGCCTTGTAACGTTCAGATCCCGGTATATAGTGCATCCTCGAAAACATGATGTCTCGCTCATCAATCCGGCCTTTAGGATGGGAGTTCAACTGCTTGTGCTGAGTGTCGAGAGGGATAAAAAGTAATATTGGAATGAATAAATACAATCCTATCATTAACCAGCCAACCAATTCCCTGAAAGGAAATTCAGTGAGCAACACCAGGTCAATAGGTGCAATAAGTATTATTGCTGATAGTAAAAGCAGGTTTGCAGCTCTTTTCTCATTTTCCCTTAATGAGGTAATCCATGCATATGCAAAAAATACAAACAACAGGATACCTATTGCTAGTAAAAGGATGTTCAGGGTATTATTAAATATATTGCTCTGGAAATTCATCCAAATAATTGCATTAAGAAGTATTGGAATGAGTTGTTGCATAAGGCACATTTTTCAGTTTTTTCAAAAGTAAATATTTTTAAAATGACGGCAATTTTTGTTTTAAAATATTCGTCGACTTACGGCCAAAACATTTCACAAATCTTTCAACAATGATGAATAACTTTTGCCGTTTTACTATTTTTGCGCCATGCAAGCTATGATACTTATTCTCGACTTTGGTTCGCAATATACCCAGCTTATTGCAAGGCGTGTACGCGAACTCAATGTGTATTGCGAAATACATCCATACAATAAAATTCCATCCCTGGAACATGTGAGGGGAGTAATCCTCTCAGGAAGTCCGTTCTCGACCCTGGATGAAGGAGCACCATCACCTGACCTGGAAGAAATCATAAAGGGGAAAGTACCCATCTTAGGTGTTTGCTATGGCGCACAACTGATGGCAAAAGACAATGGGGGTGAGGTTGAACCATCAAAAATAAGGGAATATGGAAGAGCAAACCTTGTAAAGATAGATGCCAGCAACCCGCTGATAAAAAATATGAGTGTCGGCAGCCAGGTGTGGATGTCACATGGTGATACCATCCTCAGCTTGCCCGAAGGATATAAAATAATTGCAAGTACTTCTGATGTTGAGGTAGCAGGTTACCAGGCTGGTGAAGATCAGGTATTCGGCATTCAGTTTCATCCCGAAGTATATCACTCCACCGAAGGGATGACCTTGCTCAGAAATTTTATTGTTGAAATCTGTGAATGTAACCAAAGCTGGACTCCCGCATCTTTTGCAGAGACTTCAATCAAATGGTTGAAAGATAAAATTGGAACCGATAAAGTTGTTCTAGGCCTTTCTGGTGGTGTGGACTCATCGGTAGCTGCACTGCTTTTACATAAGGCGATCGGGGCACAGCTGCATTGCATTTTCGTGGATAATGGGCTTTTGCGAAAATTTGAATTTGAAACGGTGCTCGAAGCCTATAATGACATGGGATTGAACGTTAAAGGAGTACGTTCTGCCCAAAGATTTTATGATGCGCTTAAAGGAAAGGTTGATCCTGAAGAAAAGCGGAAAGCAATTGGAAAAACTTTTATAGAAGTGTTCGACGATGAAGCACACCATATTCAGGATGTGGAATGGCTTGCACAGGGTACGATATATCCTGATGTTATCGAATCTGTTTCGGTTAAAGGCCCGTCAGCCACTATTAAATCGCACCATAATGTTGGCGGTTTACCCGATTTTATGAAGTTAAAGGTGGTGGAACCACTCAACAGCCTGTTTAAGGACGAGGTGAGAAGGGTTGGGAAAGAGCTTGGATTGAAGGAGGAAATCCTGCACCGCCATCCATTTCCCGGGCCGGGATTGGGTATCAGAATATTAGGTGAAATTACCGAAGATAGAATAAAAATCCTGCAGGATGTTGATTATATTTTTATAGATGGCCTTAAAAGTAATGGATTGTATGATGAGGTGTGGCAGGCTTTGGTAGTTCTTTTGCCTGTACAATCGGTTGGAGTGATGGGTGATGAACGGACTTACGAAAACGTTGTTGCCCTGCGGGCCGTAGGTTCAACCGATGGCATGACAGCAGATTGGTCGCATTTGCCTTATGAATTTCTAGGGAAAGTTTCCAGCGATATTATTAATAAAGTTAAGGGTGTTAACCGGGTTGTGTACGACATCAGTTCGAAGCCACCGGCTACAATTGAGTGGGAGTAAACGAAAAGCGTTTGGAGTTTGGCGCCCGCCTTTGGCGAGGTAAGTTTTGTGTTTGGTGTTTGATGTTGCAGGATTTCGAGGAATGATGGCTGGTTTGGATAGTGCATTTTCGAAATTTAAAGGGTTAAGCAGTTTCAGGTATCGTAATCAATATATTTTCTGGCATAATTTTTTAATTGCATTTGAGTTTTAAAGCAGATACTATTTTACAATATGAGACCATATTTAATTCTGATTGTTTTATTATTCCTATCGCTGCACAGTTTTAATGTTGCATATTCGCAGGAATCCATCATGCGTTCAAATATTACAGAAAGTATTGATGGTAAGGATTTTTATATTCATGAGGTAAAGAAAGGGCAAACCTTATATGCGATAGCCCGAGCCTACCATGTAAAACTTGACGAGG
>Ga0209475_10004164_pt1 | contig 12646 bp, 4 predicted proteins | sample tdDd471_FD_187128 | JGI IMG/M metagenome (GOLD analysis project Ga0209475, IMG submission 187128) | Marine sediment microbial communities from the Atlantic coast under amendment with organic carbon and nitrate - tdDd47.1 (SPAdes)... | ecosystem: Environmental > Aquatic > Marine > Coastal >...
AAAGATACACAGTATAGTCAAGAGTTTCAATTAGCAGTTTTTCTAACTTCCGATGATGTAATAATGTTGTTTGATAATAATACTGGTGAAATTACAACTCTCGGTGAAGGATACAGCAGAATTGATGCTGTTAATCCTGATTGGACCACAATTGTAGTATCAAAAACAGAAGGTACAGATCAAGGATTGTATTTCTTACCGATAGAGGGTGGAGAGCCAGCCTTAATTTATCTGCCCACAAATAATGGATATAAAATCAGCAGAGATGTTCAAACGGTTGTATATAAAAACTCGTCAGAAAAAAGCCTATATTCTATTCCCACAACTGGAGGAGAACCTGTTAATCTTAGTAATTACGATGGTTATGATATAAGAAATCTGACGATATCCAATAACTCTGAAATTGTTACTTATATAGAAGAACATGATATATCCGTTTGGCCTGATGGCTATGATTACACGAATGATAAACTCTATTCAGTTCCCATTGAAGGTGGCAATCCTGTTTTAATAACTACAAATGTCAAAAGTTCCCAAATAAGTCCGGATTCAACTAAAATTGTATACAGAAATGGACAGAATTACCTTTACTCAGTTCCTATTGAAGGTGGCGAGCCGGTAAGTCTTGGGCTTTGTCCCCTATCTTATTTCATAAGCTATGATTCTACCAAAGTTGTATTTAAAAGCGATAGTAATACATTTGTAGTTGATATTAATGGTGGTACGCCTGTAACTATTTATGACGAGATCCCCTATTCTTTTCCTGTAGTAACTGACTGGAGAGTGCACTATGACGATAATGACAATGGCCTTTATTCTGTCCATAAGGACTCTGGTGACACTGTTCTTTTGGGCACAATTCGTGATAGTTCCATGTATACAACAAGTACAAATGGTGAGTACGTAATATATCAAGCATATGAAGGAGGACTAAATCGGATTGGTGTAGATGGTAGTAATGGGAAGCTATTGGGTGACATTCCTTTTCCTGGAGGGTCAAGGGTATTTCCTGCATATGATGACTTTAGTACGGTTTTGTATATTTCATATTTCGCCAAGGAAATATATAGCTTAAATATAGCTGAGTTTGCCAATATCAAAACAGAAGAAGAAGAAATAGAAGCGGAATTTGATGAAGAAATTGAAGTTAACATCTACGACGATGGCGAAACAGAATACCAACCACTGGATACAGGTTCAATAAAAGGAACAGCTAAGTTGCTAGGTATAGATGATCACAGTGGGATAAACATCCTGCTTATACAAGATAATGAAATAATTCAACAAACTGAAACTGATAGCTTTGGCAATTATGAATTTTCAGGGATTGAATCCGGTGTTTACAGCATAACAGCAAGCTGGGGTGACTTTACCGAAGAGTATTTTGCGACAACCGAGGTAGATGTTTTTGCGAATAAAAACAGCATAGCAAATGAGCTGAACCTTACCCCAACCGGAAATGTTGGAGGGGTAGCCATTTTAGAAGGAGCTTTAAGTGGTAATGAGGGTATCCAAATCTATCTATCTGGATTTTCTTACATGGCCAGATCTGATGATGCAGGTAATTACCTGATTTCCAATGTTCCTGTTGGGACATATAGGCTATGCACTGATATGATCGGTTATGAGAAAGAATGCATTGATTCGGTTGAGGTTTTGTCTGGCCAAACGGTTACAGTTCCTGTTTTAGATTTAGAAAAAGCCGATGAGCCATACCTGGCATTCACAAGTTTGTCGGGAAATGTCACGCTGCTTAGAGAAAGTGACCATAGTGGTATTACTATCAGTCTGGCAGGAACAGATCTGTCAACCACTACAGATTCCAGTGGCGATTACTTGCTGCAATACATACCACAGGGAGAATATGATGTTGTTTATGACAGCCCTGCCGGAAGCGGTTTTGTGTATGGAGTAACTTTGCATGACAAAAGATTTTATGCCGGGATGGACGAGTTCTATGGAGAGGCACTGTTAAATTATGGCAGATATTTGCTTGGGGTGCATAGTCATTCTCTGGAGTATACGCGATACAATCAAGAACTTCAATTAGCTATGTTTACTTCTAGATTTGAGGAAGAGCAGATAATGTTGTTTGATAATGCAACAGGTGAAATTACAACTGTTGCTGAAGGTCGTTATCATTATCCTGCTGTTAGTCCAGACTGGAGCACGGTTGTCGGTTTTAAACTAGAGAATATATCAGGGATGTATTCCATGCCGACAGATGGTAGTGGGCCAATACTTATCGGTCCCGACGTATATCCTAGTAATAATTGTAAAATAAGCAAAGATAACCAAATGGTTGTCTATGAAGATAATGGTGGAAATCTAGTCTCTATTCCCCTTTCTGGAGGAACTTCTAATTATCTTCATCATTGTTGGCTTTGCTCGTACAATTTTATCATCTCTGATAACTCTGAAAGAGTTGTGTATACAAACACATCTGATGATCCTGGTCAGGAACGTGGACTATATTCAGTTCCGATTGAAGGTGGAGATTCCGTATTCATTAGTTCCACTTTTAAAACTTTTAAAGTAAGTTCAGATTCAACCAGAATCGTATACCTGACAGGCCATAAGCTGTATTCAGTTCCCATTGAAGGGGGAGACTCCATTCTTTTTGATTCAGATGTTTCTCAAATTGAACTAAGTCCGGATTCTGCTTATATTGTATACAGAACATTCGATAATGGGCTTTATTCAGTTCCGATTGAAGGTGGTGAGCAGGTATATCTTGGGCTCTGTTCTTTGTCTTATTACATAAGTCTGGATTCTACCAAGGTTGTATTTAAAAACGATAGTGATAAATTCTTAATTGATATTGAGGGTGGTACAGCTATAACGATTGATGACGAGAGCCCATATACTGATACTGTAATATCTGACTGGACATTATCCTATAAGTTGAGTGATTATGAACTGTATTCTACTCATAGATATACCGGCGACACTGTCCTGTTGGCTACAAACATTAGTCATTCCATGTATAAATTGAGTACAAATGCTGAGTATGTAGTGTGCCTGACACAAAATGGAGAATTATTCCGAATTGGTACAGATGGAAATAATCGGACGACCTTGGCGGATCTTGGTGATATTAGTAGCTTAAACGATGAATTGTTTTTCCCTGCATTCGATGACTTTAGTGCAGTTTTATATATTTCTTATTTCGCAAAGAAAGGTTTAATCATAAATGTAGCTGAGTTTGACAATATTGCAGCAAAAACAGAGGGATCGGAAGAAGATGCCGAAGCTGACCTTGATGAAGAGATCGAAGTTGAAATTGACGGCGATCAAGAAGTAGAAGATGAAACCATAGCCACAGGTTCAATCAGCGGAAAAGCCAAGTTGCTCAATGTCGATGATTACAGCGGGATAGAGATAATGCTGATGCAAGGTTCCACAATTATTCAACAAACTACAACTGACAGCTCTGGTAATTATGAGTTTTTAGAGGTTGAAACCGGTATTTACAGCATAGCAGCGAGCTGGGGTGACTTTACTGAAGAGTATTTTGCGACAACCGAAGTGGACGTTTTAGCTAATCAGAATAGCATAGTAGATGAACTAAATCTCACCCCAACTGGAGATATTGAAGGTACAGCAATATTAGAAGGCACTATAAGCGGCAATGAGGGCATCCAAATCTATCTGGCAGGATATTCCTATATGGCCAGAACTGATGAAGCTGGAAACTACCTGATTTCTCATGTTCCTGTCGGGACATATAAATTATGCACAGATATGATAGGTTATGAGAAAGAATGCATTGATTCGGTTGAGGTTTTGTCTGGCCAAACGGTTACAGTTTCGGATTTAGATTTAGAACAAGGAGATCACCCATACCTGTCATTTGCAAGTTTGTCGGGAAATGTCACACTAGCTGGAGAAAGTGATCATAGTGGCATTACTGTCAGTCTGACAGGAACAGATCTGTCAACCACTACAAATTCCAGTGGTGATTACTTGATGCAATACATACCGCAGGGAGAATATGATGTTGTTTATGACAGCCCTGCCGGAAGCGGTTTTGTGGATGGAGCAACTTTGTATGACAAAAGATTTTATGCCGGGATGGCCGAGGTGTTTTTAGATTTATATCTGGGCTATGGTCGAAAAATACTTGATTCACGCAATTTCAGTTTTGTGGATAAACTATATAATCAAGAACTTCAATTAGCAATATCCCTAACTGGAGATAGTGCAATAAGGTTGTTTGATAATAATACTGGGAAAATTTCAATTGTCGATGAAGGTTATGGTAAAGATTATAGTGAAATTGTTGCTGTTAGGCAAGATTGGAGCACAATTGTAGCTTTAAACACAGGCAGTATCAATTCAGAATTGTATTTCTTACCGATAGATGGTGGTGCGTCAACATCTGTTGTGCTACCTGACAAGTGGAGTCTGAAAGTAAGTAAAGATAACCAAATGATTGTTTATAGACACCCTGCTGGACTATATTCAGTTCCAACAACTGGAGGAGAGCCTGTATATCTAGGGAGCGGATGGCCCCGTAGCAGTATCTATAGTTTTTACATTTCGGAAAACTCCGAAACGGTTGTGTATGAAGGCGAGGATGACAAAATATATTCTGTTCCAATTGCAGGAGGGAGTTCCGTTTTAATCGATTCCAATATTAAAGGTTATCCTGGCTTAAGTTCTGATTCGACAAGAATCATCTACAGGAAGCCCCCGGAGACTTCGTCTTATGATTATGGTTCTGATTTGTTTTCAGTTCCAATTGCAGGTGGAGATCACGTATTACTTGATACCAACACCAGGAACTATATTATAAGTTCGGATTCGAGCAGAATTATATATTTGAAATACTCGGGATCCTCGGACTATGATTTATATTCAGTTCCAATTGCAGGTGGAGATTCCGTTTTAATCGATTCAGATATTAAGAACTATGTTGTAGGCTCGGATTCGACAAGAATCGTATACAGTACAACAGACAAAAATTTATATTCAGTTCCAATTGAAGGAGGAGAGGCGATTCTTCTAGATTCAGATAATTATGAATTTAAAGTAAGTCCCGATTCAACCAGAATCGTATATATGAGATCAAACTATGATCTTTACTCCATTCCAGTTGAAGGTGGCACACGGGTATATCTTGGGAGCTGTTATAATACTTTTTACATAAGCGCAAATTCTACAAAGGTTGTATTCTCGGATCATAGTGACAAGTTTCTGGTAAATATTGATGGTGGCAGTGCTGTATTAATTGATTATGAAAGGCCGTATACTAATCCCGTAGTGTCTGACTGGACGTTGTTCTATAGGGACTCTAAGCTGTATTCTGTATATAAGGATGGCGGTGACCCTGTTCTTTTGGCTACAAATATTGAAAGTTCCTTGTATAAATTAAGTGCAAATGCTGAGTATGTAATGTACCTGACACGGGATGGAGAACTGTTTCGTGTTGGTACCAATGGAAATAACCGCATGACTTTGGCAGATTTTGGTGATGTTTATAATTTTGGCGATACTTCATTTTTTCCTTTATTCGATGATTTTAGTACAGTTTTGTATCTTTCTGTTTTCGGGAATGAAGTTAGCCACTTAAATATAGCAGAGTTTGACTAGAAATTGTTTTACAAGAAAGTCTGATAGTAGAGAATTCGGGAAATGTAAGAACTGAGTATAGCTGTTTTGCCGTAATTTTTGAGGTTGGAGTGTAGTGAACCCCACGTGGTAGACAACGGCTTTATATCAATCAGCGAATACTTGAATGACCCGACCCCGCATGTGACAACACTTATTGTGAGAGACCGGACCTAATCGATAGACTTCGGAGATCCTCAAAATCTCCGACGGCCGTCGGTGGCACAGCTGGTAAAATAGTCTCTGGTGCAGGCGGACGATAACCTAGCGAGCTATTTGGTCTCACAGTGTTGTAATGCCTCCGCCATTGCTCTATCAGCACCTCGGCCTCCTTCAAAGTATCAAACAACTCACGATTCAGCAACTCATCCCTCAGTTTGCCATTAAAACTTTCAACAAAGCCATTCTCCCATGGACTGCCCGGTTCGATGTACAGCGGTTTCACATTTAAGGTGTTTAGCCATGCCCTGACTGTCTTTGCGGTAAATTCGGCTCCGTTGTCACTTCTTAAATGTTTTGGGATTCCACGCCTGATAAAAAGATCATCCAGAACTCGTAAAACATCAGTAGATTTAAGACTTCTTGCAACTTTCAAGGCCAAGCATTCACGACTGTATTCATCTATTACGCACAGAATTCGAAGTGATTTTCCGTCACGGGTGCTATCATGCACAAAGTCGTAGCTCCATACATGATCCGTAAACATAGCTCTGAGTCTTACGCAGCTGCCATCGTTTAACCATAGCCTGCCTCGCTTTGGCTGCTTTTTAGGAACTTTCAACCCTTCTTCTAGCCAAATACGTGCAACTCTCTTATGATTCACTCGCCAGCCATCGGCTTTGAGCAGAGCTGTTATCTAATGATAATTCACAAATAGTTCATTATATTATTTGGTTTAAAGAGTTGTTCTGGGTGAAACCACCTATTGCAATGTTTTACTATTAAATAGAAAGTTCATGATATGTATGCTTTGTTGTTTTTATTCAAGTATCGAAAAAACAACTTGGTTATAATTGAAATTTGTATTATCCGAAATGTTAAACTCTTTTATCCAAAACAAAGATAAAATCACTTTCCAGAAATCATACGGTTTTTTTATAATTTTCCAATTTTCCTACCCATGGTGCTTTTGGATATTTTATTTTCCTCAGTATTTTCAGCCATCCAAAATGTGGCACGAACGATGCAGTAACATGGGTTTAAAATGTGTACTGGTTTGTAAAAACAATATGGAGGTTCTAAATGCTTTCAAAAGTGTATTCTGCAGCTCTTTTAGGAATCGATGCTTATAAAGTCGATGTTGAAATTGATATGGCAATGGGTTTGCCGAAAATGAATGTGGTCGGCCTGCCCGATGGTGCTGTAAAAGAGAGCAAGGAGCGTGTTCATTCCGCAATTAAAAATAGCGGTTTCCCACTTCCCTCCAGAAGGATAACGATCAACTTGGCACCAGCAGACATTCGCAAGGAAGGAGCAGGATTTGATTTGCCTATTGCCTTAGGCATACTTGAATGTTCTGGAGTGATCGAACCTGAGAGTATGAAAAATTGTATGGTATTTGGTGAATTGGCCCTAGATGGCTCAGTTAAACCCATAAGAGGAGCTTTATCGCTGGCGGTTTCTTGCCGGGACAATGGTTTAGGAGGAATTGTTTTGCCAATAGCGAATGCAGCAGAGGCCGCTGTTGTGGAGGGGATAAAAGTAATAGGAGTTGAACGTTTAGGCGAGGTTGTTGCTTTCTTTAATGGGCAGCAAAAGATAATTCCTACTGAAGCAATTGAACTACAAAATGGAATGTCTAATAATTTGTCGATTGATCTACATGATGTAAAAGGTCATGAACATGTTAAACGAGCTTTGGAAGTTTCTGCTGCCGGTGGACACAATGTTTTAATGGTTGGTCCTCCCGGGTCAGGGAAGACGATGTTAGCGAAAAGAATTGCTTCTGTATTGCCAAAATTGGAATTTGAAGAATCTTTACAAACCACAAAAATATATAGCGTTTTGGGTATGACAAAAGAAAATAATTCATTGGTCGAACAACGCCCTTTTCGTTCGCCACACCATACTATTTCGGATGTTGGTTTAATAGGAGGTGGAAGTGTACCAAAACCAGGCGAAATAAGTCTTGCTCATAATGGAGTGCTGTTTCTTGACGAATTGCCAGAGTTTAAGAAGAATGTACTGGAGGTGTTGCGTCAACCTTTGGAGGATAATCAGGTAACAATAACAAGATCCATGCTTTCGATAACTTATCCAGCCAGAATCATGTTGGTTGCAGCAATGAACCCCTGTCCATGCGGTTATTTAGGAGATCCAAAACACGAATGTACTTGTACAATGGGCGAAATACAACGTTACCGTGCAAGACTTTCGGGCCCGTTACTTGACAGAATAGATTTGCATATAGAGGTTCCGGCTGTTCGCTACAAGGAGCTTTCCGACACAAGAAGAGGCGAAAGCAGTATAGATGTCAGGCTTCGCGTAGAAACAGCCAGAAAATTGCAAATGGAAAGATATCACCATTCAAAAGGAGAAATCACCAGCAATTCACAAATGACTCCTTCACATGTTAGAGATTTCTGCAAGGTTGACAGTGAAGGCGCAAGATTGTTGGAAATGGTTATTGATAAACTTGGAATGAGCGCAAGAGCCTACGACAGAATACTTAAAGTATCCAGAACCATAGCAGACCTTGAAGGTTCAGAAGAAATCAAACCTGTTCATTTGTCGGAGGCAATACAGTACAGGAGTTTGGATCGTGGGGTGCAGTAAAGGATATTTAGTTTTATATCAAGAAATTTCTAGCATGCTTACTCAAACACTTTCCGGTTTGTTTAATAATCATTCTAAAGCTATAACGCACCTTTGACGCAGTCATGACGCAGAATTCTAAAAAGTATTTAAGTTGTTTATATTTCTAACTTTCATGTTTTGTCGAACGACAACTACCATTCAATTGCAAGAATTAGGAGGATATGGGTACCAAATATTCCATCCAATTAGACTGTTAATCATTCGATATACTAATTTGTTAATATTAACAGTGCAGACAACACGGATTACATTCCATTTATTTAAAAAGTCAAGGATATTAGGTTTTGTTTCATCAGACAAATAATAAATATTTGGAACAAAGGACGCAGGTACATATTTGCTTGTTAAAAACATTGTGATTGATGAAATTGCTCGGGCGTAGTAGAGTGTTTTATCCAAGCATAATATATTTGACTGTGTGGGAACGTTTCCAGGAGGCACACCTATGAAAATTTATAAAGCTTATTTTATCATGGCTTTCTTTTTACTTTTTTCAACTACCTTATGCAATCTTTCATGCAGTTCTAAAGGCTCATCCGGGGATATATCAGAAGATTTATCTGAGAGAATGACGGATGCTTTAAACTTTGAAGGTGGACAAACAATAGATGAAGAACCACCAACGGGTTTAGACGATCCTGAAGCCCCACAACTAACAAATGTTGAAAACAGCCCTTTGAGACTTGGAGCAGGCTTTAGTTTCTCTCTTTTCAGTTCATATTCAAATATTTCTGAAGTATCTCATGTGATTTTATTTGTTGAAGGATCAAATCGTTACTTAAAAATATCCGGGGATCTTTTCAATGGAACCATGAATTTGTTTGGAAAGCTTGGTGATGATCTTAATTTGGCAGGAAAAACTTTCAAATTGTTTCTTGCCTTGCAAACAAAAAATAATGTTACAGGCGAGTATTATGAAATATCTGTCAAAGTCAGTGAAAATTCAACCCAGGAATTTTCTGAAACTGACTTACTAAATCTAGCAATTGTGCAAGATGAGCTAAATGAAAGCATGCCTCGCCCCCAAGCCAACGCAGATGTAAGCTATCCACAAATAGACAAAATTGCAGCTCCGTTTTCGGTAAAACCAGGTCAAAAATATACCGTTGAACTTTACACATCTTCAGATTTCCCCTTAACCCATGCTATTTTAACTACACCTAAAAATGATTTCGCAAAATTCATCTCAATTGCTCCTAATCCTACGCAGGGCGTTATCACAATTGAAATTGAGTTCAGTTCCTCAGAGGCTGGGAGTTATCAATTGTTATATCTTTGGGCATTAAAGAGTGAGGATGGTGCAGGATTGTACAGTCCTTGGGGGGTGCTTTTTGATAATACCGATGGACCGGATGGTGATTTGGACTATGACGATGAAATTGCCGATATTGACCTGTCGGATGTCGATATCCTAGATGAAGATAATGATAACGATTTCATAGAATATGATGCAGAACCAGAAATAGAGTTAGTTCCCCCATATCCGATATGGTCACACCACTATGGCGATAGTTCAATAAATCAATTTGGACGCGATATAGCAGCAGGTTCAGATGGTTCTTCTTTTTTAGTTGGAGATTTCGACAACACAGTTACCATCGGGGAAAATATATATACCAGTAATGGACTTAGCGACATAATACTAGCAAAGTTTGACAATGATGGCAATCCAATATGGTCTAAAGCTTTTGGTGATGATAGACGTCAAAGTGGTACAGCCATCGCTGTTGATTCTTCTGACAATATTATTGTAACAGGATATTTTTCGGGTGTATTGACAATTGAAGAGACAATTTTAGAAAGCGGAAGCACTTTGGAAACAAGTGTTTTTGTCGCAAAATTTACCACTGATGGAAATCTGGCATGGGCCAAAAGTTTCGGCAGTACAGATGAATGGCAAAGAGCTGAAGCCATTTCTGTCGATGATTCAGACAATATATACATTACCGGAAACATGAAAGGATCTATTAATTTTGGAGGAGAAACTTTGATTTCTGCAGGAAACGAAGACGCCTTTATAGTAAAGTTTGATGATTCTGGTACACATCAGTGGTCAAAGCATTTCGGAGACGCTGCCAACCAATACGGAAAAGCTATAGCCACTTTGAATTCTAATCAGGTTTTTCTTTTGGGAGATTTTTTCGGCAACATGAATTTTGATGACAACATCCTTACGTCAGAATCAACATCTGACATATACTTGGCAGTTTTCAATGCAAGCACGGGAACTGTAATTTGGGCAAGCAATTACGGGGATGCCGGAGAACAATATTCTGGTGATATCGCTGTTTCTGGTTCAGGAGATATCTACATAACCGGTTCAAATTACAGCACAATAAAATTCGATACATTTTTAAATACAGAAGGTGATTCGGATATGTTCCTCGCTAAGATCTCTCCAAACAATATCCCACTTTGGTCAAAAAGTTTTGGAGATATTGCTACTCAATGGGGTGATTTAATTACTATTGATGAAGATAGCAACATTTGTATCTGTGGTAGATTTAACGGAGAAATCAATTTTGGTGGAAGTACTTTTGTTAATCCTTCTGGCAAAGCAATTGTTATAGCCTTATTTAATGAGAATGGTGAGCACATATGGTCAAAAGGCTACGGCCCCACTGGTGAAAACGTCCCTATCGGTCTGGATCAGTGGAAAGGGCAAAGAATATATATGACTGGAGCATTTGATACTCAATTAAACTTTTTTCCGATGCAACCCTTATATACATATGGGGAAAACGACATATTTGTAGCATCTTTGGGCTATTAGTCCTTGCTTTCAATAGTGTTTCGCCTTTAAGATTTGAATATAATTTCCTATAGTTTTACCTTTGCACTCCATATTTTTGCTTCAATTCACTTTGCATTTTCAATAAAAATGGCACAATCTTTTTTGCAGTACTAGAATGTTATTGCAAAGACAAATTTAATTCCTAAAATTCATCTGAACATTATATTTGTTCTGTAATTAAGCATATTTAATTGACCAACATTGTAGCTTGGAGTACATTGTCAATGGCCAATTGACAGGTGGTTCAAGTTGTTTTTTTTTGATGATTTTCATGTGAAAGCTACTTAAGATATATCCGAGGAAATAAACTATGGCTCGTCTACTATTTGTAACCTTCTACGACATGATCTGTGTTGGTCAGCGTATTCTATCTTCTTTGGCCAAAGCTGAGGGGGTGGAAACCCATGTGGTCATATTTAAGGATCAGAAAGGGCGTCCTATTTTTCATGACATGGATGACTATCAAAGTTATCAATTCTACATTGGTGGCATAAAACATGGAAGTGGTTATGCATCCTATCCTTACACCTCAAAAGAAGTCGAACTTTTCATACAGTTGGTCGATGAAATAAGACCTGATGTAATCGCCTATTCCACGCGCACATTTGGTCATGAGGTTTGGACTGAAATTTTCCACGCATTGAAAGCAAAACCACAGCTTGCTGACATTCCAATCATTGGCGGTGGTTGGGGGCCAACTCTAGAACCGGAACGTTTTTTGGAAGTAAGTGATTATATTTGTTTTGGAGAAGGCGAAAAAACAATACAGCATATTGCACGAAAACTTGTTGCAGGTGAAAATGAATTTTCCGATGTTGCAAATCTTTCTTATAATGACAAAAATGGCAACATTGTCCAGAACTCAGTTGTTACTCCATATACCGCTGAAGAATTGAACGATCTACCTTTTCCTGATTACGAGCCTGAGAACAAATACCTTATTGATGAAAATAAAATTCAAAGCAATGGAATTTTCTACAACCCAAAGATCTACAATTGTTTTGCTGGTCGCGGTTGCATGCTTAACTGCACATACTGTATGTCTAGCAAATATACTGCACTTTATCGCCAGCATGATTTATCTATCCAGCGTTTTCGAGTGCGAAGTGTAGAACGTGTAATGGAAGAATTGCGACAGGCCAAAGCGCAGGGAGCCATGTATATTCGCATGGCCGATGAAATATTACCTGCACGCAAAGATTGGCTAGATCCATTTATTGAAGCATATGGAAAAGAAATTAACCTTCCTTTCTTTGCCTATGTAAGGCCAGAATTTCATAAGCCAGAAGTTATTCGCAGATTGGTTGATGTCGGTCTTTCGACATCTATTGTTGGTATTCAATCTGGCAGTGAAGATATTCGTAAAAATATTTTTAAACGCATGCTTTCCAAAAACAAACTGATACAGTTTGCTAAAACAAT
>Ga0209475_10004165_pt1 | contig 12644 bp, 11 predicted proteins | sample tdDd471_FD_187128 | JGI IMG/M metagenome (GOLD analysis project Ga0209475, IMG submission 187128) | Marine sediment microbial communities from the Atlantic coast under amendment with organic carbon and nitrate - tdDd47.1 (SPAdes)... | ecosystem: Environmental > Aquatic > Marine > Coastal >...
GCTGTTCCATCCTGCCCGGCAGATAGGGGCATGACATCGGTGCGGACCGATGAAACAGGATCGGATCGAGGTTACGTTGGATCGACATGCAATTCGCCGCCTAAGCCATTCTTATCGTTCGGACATGTCATAAGACAGGCATTCCACATTCGGGAAGCGTAGCAGGTCCGGCCGTCAAAAACCACGATCCTCTGATGCAGGATTCGCGCCGAGGCGGATCAACCGCGGACGATCTTGGTTCCGCTCAGGATGTCGTGCAGGCAGCGGCTGCGGTCGTCGAAAAGGCACCAGAGCAGCAGCAGACCCGATGTCATCAGGGTCAGGTAGAACAAGGCGGTGAGAATGAAGGCCTGCAGCGGGTCGGGACGGTTGCCGTCGATTTCCCGGACCACTTTGATTCCCAAGGCGCGCATGCCCAGCGTCCCTTGCGCCGAGGAGGCGATCATTCCCGTGTGGTAGAGCAGCGGCAATACGGGAATGACGGCGAACAATACCGGCGTCAGCGTGAACAAGGACATCGCGCTGAAGACAAGGGCCAGGGGCCAGATCATCAGCAACAAGACGACATCGATCGCATAGGCCAGAACCCGGCGGCCGATGATGCCTTCGCTCTCCGCGATTTCCCGCGCTTCGTCCGGATGTTTTGCTTTTCCGAGGTCGAAACCCGCGCTTTGCGGCCCGTTGAGCCGTTCCGGCCGGTCGCCGTCCGGATGGGGTAGAGTGCGTTCGCTCAGGGTTTCCTCCACAATCTGCTGGCCGTTAAAGGCGACGTGTTCCGAAGATTGAGATGGTGACGCCTTCCTCGCGGCGCAACCCGAAGGGGAGTGGGCGACGCCGGCGCGCGCGACCGGCGTTTCGACGGCCGGACGCCCGAACCGGACGCCCGAACCGGACATCGCCGCCGCTATTCCAGGGACGGGGGCTTGGCGTCCTGTTCGAAGATCGACGGCGGCGCCGTGGTGCTCGTTCCGTAGACCGGGTCGGTCGCCATGCGGAGCATGATGACCGCCAATCGGCGGTTTTCGGGGGCGCCGGGGTCATCCGGCACCGCCAGTTCGCCGGCGCCCTTGCCGACCACCGTTTCAAATTTCTGCACCGGAACGCCGAAGGCGACCAAGGCCCGCCGGGCGGCGTTCGCGCGATGCAGCGAAAGCTCCCAGTTCTCCAGGGGATCGGTTTCCTCGCCCGTATGGCCGTGGACCGTGATCATATTGGGCAGCCTTGTGATGAAGGCCGACATCAGTTTCAAGGCGTTGCGGGCATGCGGCGTCAGCGTGTCGGTACCTTCCTCGAAACTCGATTCCGCATTGTGATCGATGACCTGGATGCTCAAGCCTTCCTCGGTGATCTCGACTTTCAGCGACCGTTTCAGGTCCTGCAGTTCCTGCGGCAGTTCGTCGATCGACTTGTCCAGGATTTCCTTGATCCTCGTGAAGGTCTGCTCTTCCGCTTCGGCGTCGACCCGGCCGACATCGCCGGAACTGATTTCCTCGTTCCGTCCCGATGCCTCGTTGCCGGTGTCCAGATTGGTCTGGGACGCGGAATCGGAATCCAGGAATGCCTGCGTCGACGTCACCTCCATCGGGCCCGGATCGTTCGCCGTGGCGCCGCCGAAGATGCCGCCGGAACCGCTCGTGCTGGGGGTCGTCCGCAGGGTTGGCTGGAAATAGTTCGCCAAGCCGTCCTTGACCTCTTCCGACGTTGCGTTGAGAAGCCAGAGCAGGAGAAAGAAGGCCATCATGGCGGTCACGAAATCGGCATAGGCGATCTTCCAGGCCCCGCCATGCGCGCCCGCTTCCTGAATCTTCACCTTCTTGAAGATGATGTTGCCGCCTTTTTTGTCAGCCATTTCGCACCTGCATCATCTTCATCCGCCGTCGCCTTTCGGCGGCTCCCGCAGGAGCAGGATCGAAATCCGCCTGTTGCGTGGCGCTTCGGGTTCCTTGGCGTCCAGCAGTTCCGTATCCGCCCGGCCGACGACCCTTGTAAACCGTTCCAGGGGCAGGCCGGCTTCCACCAGCCAGCGCTGCGCGGCGGCGGCCTGATCCGAGGTCAGTTCCCATTTCGTGTAGGCGGGGGAAATCGACCGGTAGTTTGACCCGTCCGTATGACCGGTGATGGCGATGTTGTTGGGCAATTCGGCGATGATCGAGCCGACCAGGGCCAGCAGGCGTTTGGCATAGCTGGTCAGGCGCGTGCTGTTGCCTTCGAACATCGACCGCTCGCGCTGGTCCAGGATTTGGATATCCAGCCCCTCCGCCACCGGCGTCATCAGCAGGCTTTCCTGCAACGCGGCCAGTTCCGGCGCCTCCTGCAAAGACTGCTGGATCTGCGCCATGGCGATTTCAAGCGCTTCGTTGTCGTGTTCCGGGGTCTTGGTGCGGCCGGATTCCGGGTTGGATTCGATCGGGCTCTTGCGTTCCTCGCCGGATGCCTCGCCGGCGGCCTCGTCGCCGAAGGTGGGGATCTGGGTCGTGATCTTGGGGCGGGCCGATGCGGACCGCAGCGCGCCTTCCGCCAGGACCTCCAATCCCTTCAGGGCCTCGCCGATGCCGGTCTTCTCTTCCGACACGTTCACGGGCGCGAAGAAATCGGAAATCCCCTCCATCTGCTCCTCGGTCGTCGCGTTCAACAGCCAGAGCAGCAGGAAGAAGGCCATCATGGCGGTCACGAAATCGGCATAGGCGATCTTCCAGGCCCCGCCATGCGCTTCCGCCGGGATCTTCTTCTTCTTCTTCAGAATAAGCGGTTTGTCTTCGAGCGTGTCAGCCATAAGACCTTAATTCAGCCGTTCCGTCCCGGTATCCGTGGGGCATCAGCGCCGACGGGACGTTCTATTGCGGCGCCGGCAGGTTACCGCAAGCGTCTTCAACCTCCCCGAAGGTCGGCCGGTTGTGGTGCCCGATGGCTTTCCGGGCGAATTCGACGGAGACCTGCGGAGCATAGCCCTGCAGATGGGCGATGATGCCGGCTTTCATGCAGGAGAAATAGCTGGCTTCGTCTTCCATCAGCTGTTTCGCCGCGCTCGCCAAGGGCGCGAACCAACCATAGCACAGCAGGATCCCCAGGAACGTACCGACGAGCGCGCCGGCGATCAGGCCGCCCAGGACTTCCGGCGGCTCGCTGATCGAGCCCATGGTCTTGATGACGCCGAGCACCGCCGCCACGATCCCCAGGGCGGGAAAGCTCTCCGCCATGCCTGTCAGCGCGTGCCCGATGGCGTGGTCGTCCTGGTGATGGAGATCCAGTTCCTGATCCATCAAGTCCGAGATTTCATGCGGGTTGTCCGAACCCAGCGTCAGCAGGCGGACATAGTCGCAGAAGAATTCGGTGGCGTGGTGATCGTGGTGGAACTTCGGAAATTCCGCGAAAAGGGTACTGTCATGCGGATTTTCCACATGCGCTTCCAATGCGAGCGCGCCTTTCTGCTTCATCAGCTTGAAGACCTGATACTGCATGGTCAGCAGTTCCAAGTAATCGGCCTTCTTGTATTTCGGGCCCTTGAAGACAGCACCAAGCTTCCCGAAAGATCCCTTCACGACGCGGATCGGGTTGGAAATGATGAAGGCGGAAATCCCCGAACCGAAGATGATCACCACTTCGAACGGCTGGTTCAGGACGGCAAGTTTGCCGCCCATCGCGACATAACTGCCGATCACGCACCCTACAACGGCTACCATGCCGATAATCGCGAACATGGGTTCTCCCTAGTCGGACCTGCCCAATAACTTGCAAGAATTAAATGACGAGGCTTGGTTCGTCTATCTTTTTACGCCGTTTTATTACCTTCAACATCAAACTACATCAAAATCGCCATATGTGCAGTTGAGTTTCTCGTGAGTCCCCAACGAGTACTACTTCGTCGGAACTGTAGTCTGGATCGGTAAAGCTATTACTAATGAGGACGGTCCCGGGGCGCATTTCCTTCCTTGCCTTCGCGAGCAGGCGGGCCATCGGCTCGCTGGACAGGAAACAATAGACCGCGTCGTAGCGGGCGAGGTGTTCGCCCCAGAGGTTTCTGTACGCGATTTTGGCGTTCCGCGGCCCAGCCAGCTTGCCCAGCAGCCAGGCGAGGGCGAATACGAGCGGCGCGGTCTCGACACCGGTGACTTGCGCCTCCGGAAACCGGCGCGCGAGGGTGAAGGTCGTCTGGCCGAAACCGCAGCCCAGGTCGATGATCCGGCCCCGATCCGCGCCGGCGGCGGTTTGGATGACATCCGCCAGGGCTTTCTGCGCCGTCCGGTTGGTCAGGTAAAGCGGCACGCGTTCCGCCCGTACATTCCAGAACAGACCGGCGAGAACCGCTATCAGGACGGGGAAGACCCATCCGGGCAGGCCGGCCAGCAGGGCGAGCGCGGCGACCGGCGGCCCCAGACCGGCGCCGAGCGGCCATAACCCCCGCAGGCCGAGAAGCAAGGCGCAAAGCGCGGAAACCGCCGCCCCGGCCGCCGTGGCCGTCCAGCCCGGAGGGATGGGCAAATCCGGCGGTATCCGGCCCGTCTTCAGCAGCAAGACCCCGAATGCGATCCCGGTCAGCGCCGCCGCCAACAGGCGCACCGTGCGGCCGCGCAGGAACGGGCGGTGCGCCGCCGCCGTTTCGCCGGGGGCATTGCCGGATGGGGTGGGTGAGGGCGTTTCCATCGATAATCCGTCTCAACAATGGACAGCGCAAAGCACCGCACCTATACCAGCGGCGGTTCCGCTCTATCTGCCTTCGGGTGGGTTTGCCGTGCGGAATCAGTGTTTAAGGTTAGGCGCGCCGCCGCAAGGCCGTTGATCGTATGTGTCGTTGATTGTTCGGAGTGGGTATGAGCTTGGATCCGCGTCTTTTCCGGAGTGCCTGTGGACGGTTCGCGACCGGGGTCGTCGTCGCGACCTGCCGCACGAAGTCCGGCGACCCGGCCGGCGTTACGGTGAATTCCTTCACCTCCGTTTCGCTGGACCCGCCGCTCATTCTGTTCTGCCTCGACCACGGCGCCTACAGCGTGAAGGTGTTCGCGGATGTCGAGGCCTTCGCGATCAACATGCTGGCGGGTGACCAGCAGGAGTTGAGCCATGTCTTCGCGACCTCCGTCGCGGACCGGTTCGCCGGTGTCGGTTATACGCAGGGGCATGGCGGCGCGCCGTTGCTGGCAGGCGCCTTGTGCCATCTGGAATGCGAGATCGAGCACCGCTACCCCGGCGGGGACCATGAAATCATCGTCGGCCGGGTGGTGAACGTCACCATCGCCGAGAAGGACGGCCGCCCGTTGATCTACTACAAAGGTGAATACGGGGCGCTCGCCTGAACCGGACGGCGTCGGCCTGTTCAGCCGGCGTAGTCGGACAGCAGCTTGGTCTTGAACCCGGCGGCGTTCAGGCGGGTCAGGATTTCCTGGACGTGATCGGCGTCGCGGGTTTCCACCATGACATCCAGTTCCGCGTTCTTCACCGGGACATCGAAGAACATCCGCTGATGCTGGACCTCGACGATATTGCCGCCGGTGCGCCCGATATGCTGGGTGACCTGGGCCAGCACGCCCGGCGCGTCCTTGATCAGCACCCGGATGCGGACCAGCCGCTGGGCCCGGACCATGCCGCGCATCAGGATGCCGGCCAAAATCCGTGAATCGATATTGCTGCCGCAGACCACCAGTCCGACTTTCTTGCCGACGAACCGCGCGCCCTGGGTCAGGACCGCCGCCAAGGGGGCGGCGCCCGCGCCCTCGGTCACGATCTTGCCGGTTTCCAGCATGGTCTGTACCGCGGCTTCCAGCGAGGGTTCGTCGACCAGCAGGAAGTCGTCCACCAGACGCTTGGCGATCTCGATATTGATTTCGCCGGGTGTCTTGACGGCGATCCCCTCGGCCACCGTGTCGCCGCCCATGCGCGGCTCCATGCCGTGGATGATCTGATACATGGAGGGGTAAAGCGCCGCTTCCACGCCGATGATCTTGATCGAGGGTTTGATGGCCTTGGCCGCGGTCGCGATGCCGCCGATCACGCCGCCGCCGCCGATCGGCACGACGATCATGTCCAGATCGGGCACATCGGCCAGCAGTTCCAGGGCGATCGTGCCCTGGCCGGCGACAATATAGGGATCGGCATAGGGGTGAACGAAGGTCAAGTTCTCTTTCGCCGCAAGATCCTGCGCGAAGGGCTCCGCCGCGTTGATGTTGTCGCCATGCAGGATGACGCGGGCGCCGTGCGCCTGGGTGCGGGCGACCTTGGTGAACGGCGTTCCTTCCGGCATCACGATGGTGGCCGGAATGCCGAGCCGCTTGGCATGATAGGCGACGCCCTGGGCGTGGTTGCCGGCGGACATGGCGATGACGCCGTTCGTCTTCTGCGTCTCGTTCAGGGAGGTGAGCTTCACCAAGGCGCCGCGGTCCTTGAAGGAACCGGTATGCTGCAGGGTCTCCAGCTTCAGGTAGATCTGCGCGCCGGTCAGGTCGGACAGCGGGCCGGACAAATGAACGGGCGTTCGGACGACCTGTCCTTCAATGATCTTCGCCGCTTCCCGGATGTCGTCGATCGTCACGACATGCTTTGCGTCCATTGTGGCGTCCCTCCCGCGTTGATCCCCTTGTCCCGGCGCCGGGCGGCACGGCCTAGCGGGGATTGAGGACGAGTATTCCTTCCACCCCCGCTTCGATATCCCCAAGGCGTCCGCCGCTTCGGAAATAGCGACCGTCCCGCCAATCTTCGAGCATGTCGCCGTAATGCGGGGAGGCAGGATTGCCGGATTGTCCGCCCGCCAGCGAGAAACGGCTGTTGGAAAGGTCGGACAGGTCGTAGACGGCCCGGAAGCCCGCGCCATGCCCGTGCCTGAAAAGCGGGTCCGACGACGGCGTGCTTTGCCCCCGGTTCAGCGTATGGTCGCCGCCGGATGTCTCGATCCGCTGGTTGGCGTACCCGTCCAGGCCCGGCAGCCGCCCGAGGAAGCGGCTTTCGAACTCGGCGACATGGGCCTTGCCCCAGGTCCATTCCGCCAAGTCGCCGCCGAACCGTTCGGACAATTGCCGGATCGTGTTTTCCAGGGTTTCGGCCAGCACGTCCGGGCATTCTTCGGTCGCCTCGGTATCCACGTTGTCGCACCAGGCGGCCTCAGTCCCCTCGAGCACGCTGATCAGGAAGAGTTCCTGTTCCTGCCAATAGGGCGGGTAGGCGCCCTTCACCTCGTCCTTGGCGATGGCGATGGTCAGCACGTTCAGCCAAGCAGCGTAGATCAACGGTTCGGGCCGGGAACGATCCATGGACCCGTCCCATGCCGACAGCAGCGCCAGCGCCTGCGCGGCGTCGTCATCGTCGGGGTCGTGCATGGCCGTCATAAGCGGCACAAGCGTCGTTGCGGCGGTGGAGACGGTGTCGAGCTGCCAGTCGATGCTTTGTTCCACGCCGGCCTTGCCCATCGCCGCGAGCAGCGCGTCGAGCCTTCTGGCGCGGAAGCCGGGCGGCCATTCGCCCGAGATGAGGTGCGGGAAGGTTTCGTCCACCAACCGGTTGTTGGCGTTCCGGATCGTGCCGGAGGGCGGGTTGAGGACCCGCGGCAGTTCCTCGAACGGGATCATGCCGATCCAGTCGTAGGAACCGGAACTGCCGTCGACCGGAACCAGACCGGTGCCGTTCGCACGCATCGGTATCTTCCCCGGTGCGATCAGGCCGATGGATCCCTGACTGTCGGCGAAATGGATGTTCTGGACGGGCGCGCCATAGAACCTGGCCGCGTCCAGGACGTCTTGCGCGGTGGCTGCGCGGTTGAGGCGGTACAGCGCCTCGGGCGTGCGGTCGTCCTCGTCCAATCCCGGAAAGGAAAGGGCCGCGGCGATCGCGGGGGGCATGCCGCCATCCCCGTCCCAAAGGTCGCTGATGATCGGGCCGTGCCGGCTGGATCGAACCTGATGGCTCACCGGATCGTTGAAGCGGACGGCGATTTCCTCGCTCCGCCAGTCGAATTCCTGCCAGCCGGCGGGGGTCTTGTATTGCTTGCCGTCGGGCGAAACCGTCTCCAGGAAAAGATCCTGGGTGTCGGCATAGGTGGTGGTGAAACCCCAGGCGACCTGTGCATTGTGGCCCAGTATATGGAACGGAACGCCGGGCACGGTCACGCCGGTAAGCTGCAATGCCGGCGCGTCGATACGGGCGAAATACCAGAGGTTCGGCGCCGTGAAGCCAAGATGCGGGTCGTTGGCCAGGATCGGCGCGCCGGTTTCCGTATGTTCGCCGGAAATCACCCAGGCGTTGGAGGCGGTGTCCGACTGCAGTTCCGGCGGGGCCGGAAGGAAGCGGTCCAACAGGGCCTTCGCGGCGGGCGGGATCGTCACGGGATCGCCGCGCTCCGCGCCCGGCAGCAGGGCGCGAACCTTCTCCGGTCCCAGGTCACGCAGCAGTTTTTCCCGTGCCTGTTCGGAGCGCATATTGGTCGCCAGCTGGAAGGCCATCATCCGTCCCCAGACGATGGAGTCGACCGGTTTCCAGGGTTCGGGCTCATGGAAGAGAAGCTGGAATTCGGGCGGCAGGGGGCGGTCGCGCGTTTCGATCCAGGCATTGACGCCCGCCGCATAGGCGTCGAGCGCCGCGCGAACGTCCGGCGACAGGTATTTCAACTGGGCTTCGGCCAGGCGGTGGAAGCCCAGCGTGCGGATATACCGGTCCAGACCCAGCACGCTCGACCCCATAATCTCCGAAAGGCGGCCCGCGCCGATCCGGCGCGTCATTTCCATCTGCCACAGCCTGTCCTGCGCATGGGCATAGCCGAGCGCGAAATAGGCGTCACTGTCATTGGCGGCGCGGATCGTGACCAGGCCAAGCGCGTCCCGTTCGATGGCGGCCTGGGCTTGCAGACCGGGCAAGGCGATCTCTCCGCTCAGCTCGGGCAGGGACATGTCGAACCGCAGGGCGAAGATCCCGGCGGCGCCCGCCACGGTGACCATGATGAAGACCAATAGGCCGATTATCCAACGCATTGCCGCACCTATTCCCCGTCAGGCCCGGTCTGGTCCCGTCAGGGGCTTTTGCCTGTTGCCGGTCTTGTTCGGCGCGATCCAGTCGCTACCTTGCCGTGGGGGCCGTGTTCTTCCCACGGCGAATACCTACCGCGCGTCGGCAAGGAAGGCCACAGGCGCACCGTCGAAAACCGGGCCGGGGGCGAAACGTGAACGAAAGGAATGAATTCGCGCAAATGCCGGCCGGTCCGCGCCGGAACGGGCGCTGGCCCGGCCTGGATTCCGAACCGTTCGCGCCGCGCAGGCCCTGGCTGACCGGCGACCTCCAGACCATTCGGAACTTCATCATCGTCGAAGGGCTGGGCCGCGGTCCTGCGCCGCCGCCGTCCCGCCGGATCGCTTTGCCGTTGAACGATGGTACGGGGGACAGCCTGCTGGCCGACTTTGCCGAAGGGTCGGGCAGGGGCGGGCTCGTGGTGCTGATCCACGGGCTCAGCGGCTGTTCGGCGTCGGCCTATATGAAGGCGTCGGCGGCGGCCTTCCACGCCAAGGGATACGCCACCCTGCGCCTCAACCTGCGCGGCGCGGGGCCGTCTGCGGGGACGAGCAGCGACTGCTATCACAGCGGCAGGACGGCGGACCTCGCCAATGCCCTGCGGGCGCTGGAAAACGCGGAAGGCGGCGTATTCAGCCGGGGGCTGTATCTGATCGGGTATTCGCTGGGCGGGAACATGCTGCTTAAATTCCTGGCCGAGCATACGGGGGATTTTCCCGTGACCGGGGCGGCGACGGTCTGCGCGCCGATCGACCTGGCCCAGGCGTCGCGGTGGTTCGACCGGCGGCGCAACAGGCTGTATCAGCGCCGGCTGCTGGATTGGATGCGGCGCGACGCCGTGCGGCTGCCGCTGTCGCCGGCCGAGCGGTCGGGAATCCTGGCGGCCAACTCGGTCTATCAATTCGATGAGGCCTTTACCGCGCCGCGTTTCGGCTTCGCGGACGCCGCGGATTATTACCGCAAATGCAGCGCCAAGAGCTTCCTTGACCGTATCGAAGCGCCTAGTTTGCTGGTCGAGGCGCGGGACGATCCATGGGTGCCGAGCGTGAGCTATGATGCCGTCGATTGGGCGGCGCTGCCGGTTCTTCACCGCCTGTCGGCTGAGGGCGGCGGCCATGTCGGCTTTCATGGCATAGGCTCCGAAATCCCGTGGCATGACAGAAAAATTATTCAGTTTTTCGATTGGGTTAACGAATGATGTTGAAGTGTGACGAGAATACAAAAGCGTCCAGGCGGCGCTTCATCGCCCTTGTCGGAGCGGCCTGTCTTCTGGCGCCCGCCCGCGCCGGGGCGGAGATCCTGACCAGAGGCAGTTTCGGCGGCCGGGACAAGTATCTGAAGCGTATCCGGGACTTGTCCAATGCGCTTGGCCAACTGCCGCGGTCCGATGAGGGCAAGCGCGCGGAAATGCGCGCGGTGGCCTCGACACTGTCCGCCGCCGTGAAGGATATGCTGTTCAATGAAGCCCAGGCGCGCGGCGGCAAGGTCGCCCCCCCGGCCTCGGCGCTCGCGCAGGCCCCTGCGGCATCGCCGGCGGGCACCCCTGTTCCGATCCGCGATGTGCCGGATGACTGGCTGCTCCGGAAGGGCGGCGAGATTCAGGCCGGCGTCGCCGACCTGCTGGCGCTGCTTGAGGATCAGGCCGAACCGATTTCATCGCCGACCATCGCGGGGTTGATCGGATCCATCACCTCGGCCGTTGCCGCGATCGACCGGCCGGGTTCTTAGAAGGTGGGGGTTTAGAACAAGAAACGCCGGGGCCAATACGGCGCCCGGCGTTCCGCGTTCAGGAACCGGTGAACGGTTATTTCTGGGATGCGTCCAGCGCCTGCGCGATGTCGGCGACGATGTCGTCGATATGCTCGATGCCGATCGACAGACGGACATAGGAATCCGTCACGCCGGTGGACTGCTGCTCTTCGGCGCTCAACTGCGAATGGGTGGTCGTGGCCGGGTGGATGGCCAGCGACCGCGCATCGCCGATATTCGCGACGTGGTAGAACAGCTTCAGCGCGTCGATGAACTTGGCGCCGGCCTCCTTGCCGCCCTTGATGTTGAAGCCGACCAGCGCACCGAGGCCCTTTTTCAGGTAGGCCTCCGCCCGGCGCTTGTCCTCGCCTTTCTGCACGCTCGGATGAATGATCCCGGTGACGGCCGGCTGCGTCTTCAGGAATTCGACGACGCCGAGCGCGTTGGCGTTGTGTTCCCGCATGCGCAGCGGCAGCGTCTCGAGCCCCTGGATGAACTGGAAGGCGTTGAACGGGCTCATGGCGCTGCCCAGGTCGCGCAACAGGGTCACCCGGGCCTTGATGATGTAGGCGACCGGTCCGATCGGCTTCACCGCCTCCGTCCAGACGGCGCCGTGATAGCTGGGGTCCGGCTGGTTCAGGTAGGGCTGGCGCTCCTTGAAGTCCTCCCAGGGGAAGGTCCCGCTATCGACGATCAGGCCGCCGATCGACGTGCCGTGGCCGCCGATATACTTGGTCGAGGAATAGACGATGACGGCCGCGCCGTGGTCGAAGGGCCGGCAGGTGATCGGCGCCGCCGTATTGTCGATGATGAGCGGAATGCCGAACTCACGCCCGATGGCGGCCACTTCGGCGATCGGGAAGACCCGCAATTTCGGATTCGGAAGTGTTTCCGCGTAATAGGCGCGGGTCTTCGAATCCGTCGCGCGGCGGAAGGCTTCGGGATCGGAGGGGTCGACGAACCGGACCTCGATCCCCTGTTCCCTGAGCGTGTTCGAGAACAGGTTCCAGGTCCCGCCGTAAAGGTCCGTGGAACTGACGATGTTGTCGCCGGCATGGGCGACGTTCTGCACCGAGAACGCGCTGGCGGCCTGGCCCGAGGAGACGGCCAATGCGGCCGCGCCGCCTTCCAGCGCGGCGATGCGCTGTTCCAGCACGTCGACCGTCGGATTCATGATCCGGGAGTAGATGTTGCCGAGTTCTTCAAGCGAGAACAGCTTGCGCGCATGCTCGGCGCTTTCGAACTGGTAGGACGTGGTCTGATAGATCGGCACCGCGACCGCATTGGTGGCCGGGTCGGCGCGATAGCCCGCATGCAGGGCGATGGTTTCGGGATTCTGGCTGTTGGTGGTCATGTCGACACCCTCCGTTGTTAACCGTTCTTGTCACGAGGGCACGTTTCCGTGTCGCTTTAGCTGTTGGTTACGCGGAGCAAGCTGTCCCTCAAATCACCGCGGACCCGGCCCAGACAATCGGGGTTGGGTCATCCGGCGCCGGCCGTCGTCCGAAGCATTGCGGGGAGGGCAATAAAAAACCGGCCCAAAATACGGCCGGTGAGAGGGGGATTTCTCCCCAAAACCCTCTTTAGCCGTTTTTATAAAGCGCCCGCAAGCTAGGACTCAAATCAGCGCTGGAGTGGAAATTATCCGAAATGCCGGCCCGGTCAAGGGGCAATCATGGCGCGGCGATCGGTGAATGCGGAATGATGGCCAGACAACAGATTGATCCCGCGGGCCGGGACTACTATGCACAAACCAACGGGGCGCCCGGCCGATATCGGCCGGAGGCCGGAAAAAAAGCAGTTGAGGGATGGAAATGGACTTCTCCTGGTCTGAGGAACAGACGGCGTTCCGGGACATGGCGCGGAATTTCGCTCAGAACGAAATGCTGCCGCATGCCGCCGAGTGGGATGAAAAC
>Ga0209475_10004172_pt1 | contig 12621 bp, 13 predicted proteins | sample tdDd471_FD_187128 | JGI IMG/M metagenome (GOLD analysis project Ga0209475, IMG submission 187128) | Marine sediment microbial communities from the Atlantic coast under amendment with organic carbon and nitrate - tdDd47.1 (SPAdes)... | ecosystem: Environmental > Aquatic > Marine > Coastal >...
TTTTCAATGCATTGCCAAAGTACTTCCCGTGCGCTGATATCAAGACCAACGCTTGGTTCATCTAAGAAGATAAGTTGTGGATTTCCGCATATTGCCAGTGCAAAGTAAACGCGTTGCTTTTGTCCTCCCGATAATTGATCCAATTTGCGGCTCGAAAGATCGGTTAGCTGTGCTAACTTAAGCGTTTCATTGACTGGATGTGGATTGGGGTAATAGCTAGAAAACAGTTGAATGTGTTCATACACGGTCAGCGTTGTAGGAAGCTGGGTCGATTGCATCATACAACCTATTTGTTGGCGTGAAAAAATGTGTCCAGGTGGATATCCAGCAATGGATATGTCGCCTGATTGCGCCTTAATTAATCCTAATAGAGTATTGATCAGGGTACTTTTACCCGCACCATTTGCACCAAGCAACGCGATGACTTCACCCTTATTAAAGGTCAGTGAAAGGTTTGTTAATGCGGTTAAATCTTGATAGCGTTTAGAAAGATTTGAGATGGTCAGTATCGGCGTATTCACTGGTGCTCCTTGTCGATGTTCTGCGATGGTTTATTATTGCTTGTCGTAAAAGAAGAAAATAGAAAGCTTTGTCATCAATTTATAATGACATTTGTCATGTAGCATTCGTGGTGCTGTAAGTTTTTATTGATTGTGCTGACTGCAGTTGAACGAGTCGACGTCGATGGGAAAGAGACCCTCTCATGAAGTCGTTAATTAACGAAGATAACGAAAAGGATAAAATTATGTTAAAAACAACAACGTCGGTTGTCGAAGGCCGAGAGATTGAAGAGTATCTTGACATAGTCGTTGGCGAAGCCATTCTTGGCGCAAATATTTTTAAAGATATTTTTGGCGCCATTCGAGATGTTGTCGGTGGGCGAGCGGGTGCTTATGAGAAAGAAATGGGAAATGCACGAACCATCGCATTTCAAGAAATGGAATCCGCCGCGAGATCACTCGGTGCAGATGGTATTGTAGGAATCGATATAGATTATGAAGTGGTTGGCCAGCAAGGTGGTATGATGATGGTCAGTGTGAGTGGGACCGCCGTGAAATTTAAACGTTAGAGAGAGCATAATGACCTCGTCAGTGATTAACTTTGCAGAGAAGTTAACCCAATTAAACGAATACTGGTCTCCTCGAGTGTTAGCTGAGTTGAATGACTATCAGTTTAAGGTAGCCAAAGTGCAAGGCGAGTTTGTTTGGCATAGTCATGCAGACACAGATGAGGCTTTTATCGTTCTAGAAGGGCAACTGCTCATAGAAATGCGAGAAAGGTCGGTTGTTTTAAATAAGGGGGAACTGTTTGTTGTTCCCAAAGGTGTCGAGCATCGACCTATCGCAGAATCTGAGTGCCATCTGCTATTAATAGAACCTAAAGGGGTTGTTAATACGGGCGAAACACAGAGTGAGTTAACTGCGGCGATGGATCAGTGGCTTTGAGTAAGGCGCGTTGTGAAAAACCTATATATTGAGGGACGCATTTGAATGCTGGTTTTGTTTTCGCATGGAAAAGAAAGCGGTGCTTGGGGTCGAAAGATCCAACAACTCTCGCAAGTCAGTTCTAAAGTAGGATTCGCTGTCGATAGCATCGATTATACCGATTTAGATGAACCGGATGAGCGAGTTCAGCGGTTACTTTTGTATTTAGCGCAAGTTGATGTACCCGTCATTTTAGTAGGCTCTAGCATGGGAGGTTATGTTTCACTGGTCGCGGCTTCTTTGCATCAGGTACAAGGGCTTTTTTTATTAGCACCCGCATTATATATGGATGAATATGAACAACAGAGCTACCAACCAATACCCTGTCCTCTAGAAATTGTTCACGGTTGGCATGATGATGTGGTTCCCGTCGAAAATTCGTTACGGTTTGCTAAGGCCTTTCCGTGTACTTTGCATTTAGTTGATGATGATCATCGGCTGCGAAAGAGTTTGCCATCGATAGAAAGTTGGTTTGAATCTTTTTTAGCGCCCTACCAAGAAAATTGTTAACTCGTTTCAAAGTAGGGCATTGCTAAGCGTCGGTGTGGTTAGTGTCCGATGGCGATTTCTATGCGCTGTGCAAAGGTCTCGGCATTTTCAAACCCTTCTGCGCGCATCGAGGTGACTTCATTCCCTTCAAGATCAAAGAATAAAATAGAGGGTAGACCAAAAATTTTAAAGCGATTCATTAACGCCAAATCTTGCGCATCACCCGCCGTGACATCGGCTTGTAATAAGATAGTATTACTCAGCGCTGCTTGTACTTTAGGATCGGGAAAGGTGAGTTCAGCAAACTCATAACAAGCCGCGCAATATTCGGCGAAGAAGTCGAGCATAACCGTTTTATTTTCTGCTTTCGCCTGTGCTAAATAACGATCAAGATCGTCTGTTGATTTGATCAGGATAAACCCAGCGTGATCGACGTATTGTTGCGTTTCTTGTGGGTTATTGCCTGAGACGCTAGCTGAGCTAAGCCCTCCAGATGAAGCCATTTTTAACGGTGAAAATAAACTATTGTTGCCCATCGTTGCGCCAATAATAAGGGTAAGGCCGTATGTCAATATTACGATACTTATTCCTTTCCAAAACGTTGGCCAGCCGCTCTCAACTTGGCGAAGAGCGCCCATGAAAACAGCACAGACGATGAGTAGGCTTCCCCAAAGCATTAAATAGATGAAGTCAGGGATCAGATGTTTGGTGATATATAATGCAACGCCAATCATGAGAACACCGAAAACCGCTTTAACCGCATTCATCCAATTACCGGCACGCGGTAACAAAGACCCACCGCCAACACCAATGAGTATTAATGGAATGCCCATTCCAACGGCTAATCCGTACAAGTAAATTCCTCCAATGAATGGGTCGCCAACTTGGCTTATCCACGTAAGAATGGCAATCAAAGGAATGGTGACACACGGAGACACGACCGCACCAGAAACGACGCCCATGATCGCTGCGCCAATGTAACTACCACTTTTTTGCTGTTGGCTAATATTATTTAATTTATTCTGAAGGGCTGTCGGAAGTTGAATTTCAAAAAAACCGAACATACCGAGAGAAAGAATTAAAAATACAACTGCAGCACCGATAACGAAAGGCGGTGATTGGAGAGTCGCGGTAACACTTGCACCAATACCTGCAACAATAAACCCTATAATGACATAAGGTATGGCCATAAATTGCGTGTAGGTTAGTGACAATAGAAACGCTCGAGAGGTGGTAATGTCTTTTCCCTCACCCGCGATTATGCTAGAAATAATCGGCATCATCGGAAATACACAGGGCGTAAACGCTAGCCCTATGCCCAAAACAACTAACGAGAGAAACGCCCAGATCAAAGACGAGTTATTCAAGGTATCCAAAATACGATCTTTTTCTGACTTAAATTCAGAGTTGCTGCTCTTTGGTTTTGCCTCTTTCGATGAAAGATCCGTTGCCTTGTTTTGAGAATTATCTTTAGGGCTCTTCTCAGCGGTTTCATAAACCGATTTTAACGCTGGGGCAGACCAGCCGTTGGGTTCACCTTCTGCTGCGTCAAATTGTTCAGCTGTGATTGCTTGAGTCTGCCAAGTCGTACCATCAATAGCAAAGTAGCGTCGCGTTGGCGGATAACACAACCCTGCCTCTGCACAACCTTGAAACTTTACTGAGGCGTAAAAGGTCTCGGCAGCGTCTTTAAATTTGCTACTGAGTTGCAATTGTTTTTGGTAAATCTGCACTTCACCGAAATACTCATCAACCTTGTGTTTGCCATCAGGTAGAAAGGTTTCGGTGAGCGTTGCTTGTTTCAGTTCGACAGCAAACTGATGTTGGTATAAGTAATATTCGGGTGCAATCGTCCACTCAGCAACTAGCTCATCAGAAAACCCTTTCAGAGATAATTGAAAGGCTTGATCGACTTCGAGAAACTCATCGGTTTGACCGAACAGTTGCTGTAAATCCAACTCTTCTTGTGCCGCTGAGTAGTTGGTCGAAGTTAAGAGGAAAAGCGTGAACAGAAGACGTTTTAACATGATTCTACCGATTTTTTTAGCCAATTTAAGTAGTCGTCGCTGATAGCCAACATAGGCAAAACGACGAGTTCAGGCACCTCGTAAGGGTGCAGCTTTTTTACTGCTTGCTCCAATTGTTCGAGTCGTTGCTCCGTTGATTTAACCACCAACTGAAACTCTTCATCGCACTCAATTTTACCTTGCCAGGAGTAAAAAGACCGGACGTTGGGCACAATATTGACACACGCGGCCAAACGGCTCTCGATTAGGTGCTTCGCGAGTTGATCTGCAACCTCTGAATTCGGTGCAGTGGTCAGTAAGACGATTGACTCTGGCGATTGTTTCATTTTTTTGTCTGAAATAGTTTGCAGCTTAGAAGAGCATAAAGTTAGCCACCCAGAAAAGCCAGTGGACATGTGTACACTGGCCAGGTTTTACAGGGGCTATTTTGCCTCATGGGCCCAGATTAAGTGACCACTCTTGCGGTTTTGAGCTTCAGACAAGGCGGCATCGGCACGCCGGACTAAACGTTGAATATCAAAATCACTCCCTAAACGAGAGAGTCCAACCGACAGTGTGGCTTTGATTCGTTGTCCTTCAAATGCAACCGGGTTACTAGCAAATGATTGAGTCAAATAACTGATGATCCGTTCGGCTTCTTGGTCACTGCAGTGGCTTAGAATAACGCCAATGCGGTGGCTATCGAAGTAACCGACGCAGTCTGTTTTCCGTAATCGTTGTTGTAACAAGCGCGCCAACTGTTGCATTGCTCTTTCACCGAATGCGTAACCATGTTGTTGGTTTAAGCTGGCCAAATCATTCATTTCAATTAATGCTAAGAACATGGTGTCGTTCTGCCGCATTGCCCGTTCTGCCTCAATCGTGATCTGTTCTTTGAGTAATGCAGGTGAGTTAAGCCCGGTTTGGAAATCTCGCGCAAGGTGCGGTTGCAGACTGCGCGATCGTCTTGCATAGAGCTCCGCACTAAACAGTAACTGCTCTTTTTTTACCGGTTTTTCAATAAACGCTGTACCACCCGACGTCATGGCTTCGCGTTGCTTTTCGTGATTTTCTTCTGCGGATAAAAAGACAATAGGCACGGTTTTGAACCGCTCTTGCTGGCGCAAGACTTTGGTCAGTTCGATACCGTTACAGCCAGGCATTTGCATATCCATAAAGATGACTTCGGGATCAAAATTGCTAAGAGCGTTCAACAGTTCCATTGGCTCGATAACGATGCAAGTTTCGAAGCCCGCCGATGTGAGCACCTTATCATTGAATTTTGCTTGTGCTTTGGAGTCTTCCATGACGGCCACTCGAAAGGGTTCGACTGGCCCAGTGCTCTCTAAGCTGTCGAGGTATTCCATGAGTTTAATGGTGTCGATAGGTTCGGCAAAAAATAAGGTTGCGCCTAACCTCACACCTTTCAGTCTTTGTTCGAGGGTATCGTGTTCCGAAAGCACGATGAAATGACTGGTGCTGTTAACGCAGTCGGGTTGCTCTTCTTCAAAATCGTTGAGATGGGCGACAACCACCTTGGCTGAATCTCCTGCGGATGCTTGGATAGCTTGATTCAGTTCGTACGGAAGCAAGTTGTATCCAAAGTCGACCATCTGATTTTTAAGGTCAGAAAATGCGCTGTCGTCGTTCAAACACCAGTAGATGGTGAGTTCACTGCTAGAGTCGAGTAGTTTCGGAGTACTTGAATGATCGTCAACAATACTGTGTTTAAACTCAAATTCGGGCGCTAAGGGCTTGTTCGGTGCTGGTGAAACCTGATCACTGGTTGACGGTTCTTGGTGGTGCGCATCACTTAGCTCTGGCTTGTTGGTATCGGCCTCATGGGGTTGAGGCTGTGACAAGTCGGAAGGCGCCATTTCTTCAAGTGCAGATGCGTCAGCTGACGAGGGTGAATCGTCAGCAGTGGGCACATGAGGAGTCGCCTCTGTCGCATTTTCGGTTATTTGAGGTTCTGAGTCGAGCGATGCCTGATCGTCAAACATTTGCGGGCTAGACGCATCTTGAGCGGCTTCGGCGACAGACGCTTCAGGTACTTCATCAGTCTCGGTGGCGAGCGGTGCCGGGTCGTCGAAACTAAGCGGAGCATTTAGGTCTATTGCGCTGTTTTTCTCGGCCTTTGAATCATCGGCTGATGACGCTGCTTCAGAGGCTTCCGCTTTTAATCGAGTCTCTTTCACTGCTTGCGTTGTGCCGGAATTGATTTGCCCGAGCTTCAAGCGCTCAGCATGGCTTTCTAAACGCTGCACAAAACGTTGAATCAAAGGTTTTTGAGATTCGATAGTTTCGCTATTAAGGTGTAACTGTGACTCAATTTTCGCCAGTAAATTGGCGGTTGACTCAACACCATATTCCAAACAAGTCTCTTTCGTTTTGCGAATTTGACTCTCCATAGCCTTGATTCTTACCGTATCGACCTCAGATTGAATGATGTCGGAGAGTAAGCGAGCAAATTGCTGTAGCTTAATGGGAACACGGCGACAGATGATCTTTTTAAAGTCTGCCTGGGAACTTGAACTCAGCTCAGTATTCATAGTCAGATTGTCGGTACCACTTCTCTTTCACGGCAAGCCGTGAGTAAAATTGTTAGTATAGTGAACTGACAACAGCCCAGCGTCTCGTGATATAACGAGTTTGATTAGGTGGCTGATATCAGTCGCTTAATAATTCAGCAAAGTCTTTGAAATTCAATTAATAAGGTTAGTGTTTCTATGCCATGGTTGCCAGTGATTTTTGTCGTACTTCCGTTCACCGAGCTCATGATATTACTAAAAATAGGTGCTGAATGGGGTGTATTGCCCACTTTGGGGTTAATTATCGTTACCGCGACCATTGGTTACCAATTATTTCGGCATCAAGGAATGAGCACCTGGCAACGGGTCAATCAAAAAGTAGCGCAAGGTGAAATGCCAACCTCCGATATGACTGAAGGGGTGCTTATTCTCATGGCGGGAGTGCTGATGATCACGCCTGGGTTGATCACCGATACGATTGGTTTGCTTTGCCTCTTACCGTTTACCCGAAGACCCTTGCTAAAGCTTTTGGGTAAAAGGCTTATGGCGAAAGTGACTGTTTACTCATCGGCAACCAGCCAGACCTCAGAAGATCCTTATCGTTCTAATTCGGGCAAGGTTTTTGACGGAGAAGCTCACGAGGTAAAGGAAGCACCCTCCGAAAATACCCGTCAACTTGACCGAGATTAATAAAAAAATTCAATTTTTAGCACTCTGAGGGGTTGAGTGCTAAGAAAATGCCCCCATATTCCCGCCATCACAAATTGTGTACTTATTATCAACCAACTTAACTAGGGAGATGACTCAATGAGCATTCGTCCATTACATGACCGAGTGATTGTTCGTCGTTTAGAAGATGAAACGACTTCTGCTGGGGGAATTGTTATTCCTGATAACGCTAAAGAAAAGCCTAGCCGCGGCGAGATTATCGCTGTGGGTAGTGGTAAACCTTTAGACAATGGTGATGTTCGTGCCCTAGCCGTCAAAGCGGGTGACAAAGTGTTATTCGGAAAGTTTGCCGGAACTGAAGTGAAAGTTGATGGCGAAGAATTATTAGTAATGCGTGAAGACGACATTATGGCTGTGGTTGAATAACCAGTAACGTTTAGTCAGCAAAACAAAAAATTTAAGAGGAAATTAACATGTCTGCGAAAGAAGTTCTTTTTGGAGATGACGCTCGTTCAAGAATGGTTGAAGGCGTTAATATCTTAGCAAACGCGGTAAAAACTACATTAGGTCCTAAAGGACGCAACGTGGTTTTAGATAAAGCTTTTGGTGCACCTACCGTTACTAAAGATGGTGTTTCAGTTGCGAAAGAAATTGAACTTGAAGGCAAGTTCGAAAATATGGGCGCGCAAATGGTAAAAGAAGTTGCTTCTCAAACTTCTGATGTTGCTGGTGACGGAACGACCACGGCAACTGTATTAGCGCAAGCCATTTTGAATGAAGGCCTTAAATCAGTTGCAGCGGGTATGAACCCAATGGATCTCAAGCGTGGAATCGATAAAGCAGTACGCGCAGCGGTTGAAGAACTCAAAGCACTATCAAAAGAGTGTAAAGATGAAAAATCTTGGGCTCAGGTAGCGGCTATTTCTGCGAACTCAGATCAAGACATCGGCGACATTATTGCCAAAGCGATGCAAAAAGTTGGCGGACAAGACGGTGTTATTACGGTTGAAGAAGGTTCTGGTTTAGAGAATGAACTGGATATCGTTGAAGGTATGCAGTTTGATCGCGGTTACTTGTCTCCTTACTTCATCAATGATCAAGACAGCATGTCAGTCGAGTTAGATAGTCCTTATATCTTGTTGTTTGATAAAAAGATTTCAAACATCCGTGACTTGCTACCGATTCTCGAGAATGTGGCTAAGTCAGGCAAGCCATTATTGATCGTTGCTGAAGATGTAGAAGGCGAAGCCTTAGCAACTTTAGTGGTTAACAATATGCGCGGTATCGTGAAAGTTGCAGCGGTTAAAGCACCTGGTTTTGGTGATCGTCGTAAAGCGATGCTAGAAGATATCGCTGTATTGACTGGTGGAACCGTTGTCTCTGAAGAAGTGGGTCTTTCTCTAGAAGGGGCTACTTTAGATGATTTAGGTACTGCTAAGAAAGTTTCCATCACTAAAGAAAACACCACCATTATCGATGGCGCTGGCGATAAAGCCGCTATTGATGGTCGTGTTAATCAAATTCGTAAGCAAATTGAAGAAACCTCTTCAGATTACGATCGCGAAAAGCTTCAAGAGCGCGTTGCTAAGTTAGCAGGCGGTGTTGCTGTCATTAAAGTTGGTGCAGCGACCGAAGTTGAAATGAAAGAAAAGAAAGACCGTGTTGATGATGCACTACATGCGACCCGTGCAGCCTTCGAAGAAGGCGTTGTTCCTGGCGGTGGTGTAGCATTGGTTCGTGTTGCAGCGAAAATTGCAGAATTACGCGGTGACAATGATGACCAAAACGCGGGTATTCATATTGCACTACGAGCAATGAACGCGCCGTTACGTCAGATCTCTACCAATGCTGGTGATGAAGCATCGGTCATTCTTGACCAAGTGGCTAAAGGCGAAGGTAACTACGGTTACAATGCGGCAACCAGTGAATACGGTGACATGATTGAAATGGGTATTTTAGACCCGACTAAAGTAACTCGCTCAGCGTTGCAACATGCTGCGTCAGTTGCCGGTCTGATGATCACTACTGAAGCGATGGTTGCGGAACTTCCTAAGAAAGATGCACCTGCAGGTCCTGATATGGGCGGCATGGGTGGTATGGGCGGCATGGGCGGAATGATGTAAGCCTGCTGTTCTCCAAAGCATGTAAAAAGAGCCCTGCATAGCAGGGCTTTTTTTTGGGCCGTTCAATGCTTGTTTTCGCTTCCGCTCTGGTACGGATATGCGACTTGCGTAACATAGGTTTTGCTAGCGTTCACAGAGCGGATTTGTTAAATTCGAGAGCGAAGGTAAAACCATTCTATAAAATCATAATAATTAAATCGGGCGTGTTGCGTGTATGCTTTTCTCGAGAGGTAAAAAGCGGACTATTTTATTTGCTGATGTTTCCGGCAGTTCAGCCTTATATAAGGCCGAAGGAAACGAGAAAGCCAAGTCGATTATTGATGAAATTATTAAAATGCTCATTCATCATACCGGCAAATACCGAGGTCGCGTGGTCAAGACCATCGGCGATGAAATCATGAGTAGCTTCGACAAATGTGAAGATGCCTGTCGAGCCGCAATAGAAATGCAACAAGCTTCAGACTCTTTTGACCACCATTACACTCTCGGCATTCGCATTGGAATTGGCTATGGTAAAACCATCGAAGAAGGAGAAGATTTATTCGGAGAAGCAGTTAATGATGCTGCCTTCGTCACTGGTATAGCCAAAAGCTCCCAAATTCTGTTAACCGACTCGGTTATTACTCAATTACCTGAACGCTTGAAACAATCGACGCAAGTATTCGATCAGGTGGCGATAAAGGGAGCCACTGATCATTCCAAAATACATCGCTTGTTCTGGAAACCTCAATCAGGGGGATTTTCTGAAACGCAGGTTTTTTCGGCTCAAGACGTTTCTGCCCATTTAGATGATAATACGCTAACCTTAATCATGGGGGATAAAAGCTATCAAGTTGAGGCGAATGGCCAACCATTTATTATTGGTCGTCATCAACAGCAAGTCTCTTTGTATATAGATAGTGAGATGGTTTCTCGAGATCATTGCCACATAGTCTACCGGCGAGGGAAATTCGTATTGATCGATCACAGTACCAACGGAACCTACATTCAACCAGAAGATGCGCAAGAAATTTATCTGCGACGTGAAGAATTGCCGCTGTTGGGTAGCGGAAGTATTAGTTTGGGAATATCACATTCTGCAAGCAATGCACCTGTCATTCGTTTTGAAAGCTAGTGTGTATCATAATACTCACTATAAGGAGCATTGAATAAGCCTATGAGAAGTCTTGGGATTTGGTCACCTAAAGGAGGAGTAGGCAAAACCACCTTAGCGCTCAACTTAGCGGCCTGTGCTTATGAACGCGGGATGAAAGTTATTTTGTGCGATCTCGATCCTCAGCTATCAGCCGTCGATGTTTTTAATGATAAGCAGCTTCCATTTACTGTTTTGAAAGGCCAGCCAAGCATTACTCCTCATGCCGACCTTATTATTTATGATTTACCCCCTCGCACCGATGTGGATATTATTGGCGATACAATATTAATTCCGATGAGAGCCAGTGTTCTTGATATAAGAGCGGTTAATAAGTCGATTCGCCATGTTTTGCACAAGCGTATTATTAAATGTGTGAATGCAGTGGATGTTCGTCGACAAGATGAACGGTTACTGGCGATGCGTTTGTATTCTGAAGGCGCGTTACTTATTAAAGATCGAAGCATCTATTCTCGAGCAATATCCATGGGCAAAACTGTTTTTAATACCGATGTTTATGGCGCGAGTGAGGCGCGAACCGAAATAAAACGCCTCCTCGATAAAATCGAAAACCCGACTAGCCCGACCAATCCCAGCGGTTAACATGAGTGATATTCCAAAAATTTTAAAGTTCATCAAGGCTCAGCTCAAAGCTCAACGGCTCACTTATGCGCAAGTTGCTGAAACACTCGATTTGAGTGAAGCTAGTGTTAAACGTCTTTTCTCCTCACGAAACTTTAGTCTTAGTCGTTTAGAAAGTGTGGCGGCGATGCTCGGCATGTCTTTACACCAATTGATCTTAGAGTCAGAGAATCATATTCCTAACGTTGAGCAGTTATCGGTAGAACAAGAGCGAGTGATTGTTGCTGATCCGCGATTTTTACTGGTGACCTATTTGGTGTTAAACGGTTGGTCGTATGCGCAGCTTCTCGATAAATACCAATTTGACCAACATCAGATAGTGCAATGGTTAGCGCAGTTAGATCGTATGAAAATGATTGAGCTGCTGCCGAATAATAAAATTCGGATGCGCACCTCTCGAGATTTTCATTGGATTCAAGGTGGGCCGATCGAACAGTTTGTTCTGAAACATGTAAAAGATGCTTTTTTATCGGGACGGTTTTCGCAACCGGAAGAGACGCTCAAGTTTGTATCTGGCTTTGTGTCGCAGACGTCAATGATCAAAATTCAGCAAAAACTGGAGCGTTTGAGTCACGAAGTACATCAGATTATTGAAGAAGATACTAAGTTACCCCTAGAAAAGAGACATGGCTTTAGTACGTTGTTGGCCAGCCGCTTTTGGGACTTTGAAATCTTTGCGCAGTATCGACGAGAATAACCTAGTAATACTCAACAAGATCAAAAAAAGGGGCGATAAGCCCCTTTTTCGTACTAGGTTAGCGAAGTAACTTACGCTTTCTTAGCAACAGCTTTTTTCTTTTTACGAGCTTTTTTCTTTTTCGCAGGTTTAGCTGCCGCTTTAACAAGTTTCGCTTCAAGCTTCGCTAATTGAGCATCTTGCTTAGCACGGAACTTTTCAACCGCTGCAGCTGCTTTAGCTGCGGCTTTGTCCATTTTGCTAGCAACGCTTTTGATTGACTTAACAGTAGAGCCAGCAGACTTAGCACCGTCTTTAGCTGCTTTCGCTGCTTCGCGAGCTGCTTTTACTGCATCGGCCGCTTTCTTTTTAGCTGCAACAGCTTTTGAAACGGCTTTTTTGGCAGCGGCTGACTTACGTTTTTTCGCTGCGTCACGTTTTGCTTTAAGCGCTTTAGTAGCTGAGTCAGCTTTCTTTTGCGCATCTGATAATTTCTTTTCAGCTTTCTGAGCAGCACTTGCTGCAGTTGCAGCTACTTTCTCAGCAGCAGCCAAAGCTTTAGCAGTAGAACCAGTTGCCGCAACTTTTTTTGCAGGAGCTTTACGAACTGCCTTTTTCTTAGTGGCTTTTTTTGCCGCAGTCTTGCGAGCTGCAACTTTACCTTTTTTACGAACAGCACCTTTTGCCATTGTATTTACCTCCAGATTGAATGAGTGAACGAGCTCAAAAGAAAGTTTATAGCGTAAGTATGTGAATTTCAAAAAAAATCAACAAAAAAATGGCTCAAATGAGTAAAAAAATGAATTTTTTTTTAAAATCACAGCAAATTTAGTTTGATTTTGATTTTTGGTGAGTAAAAAAGTATTCGC
>Ga0209475_10004175_pt1 | contig 12612 bp, 8 predicted proteins | sample tdDd471_FD_187128 | JGI IMG/M metagenome (GOLD analysis project Ga0209475, IMG submission 187128) | Marine sediment microbial communities from the Atlantic coast under amendment with organic carbon and nitrate - tdDd47.1 (SPAdes)... | ecosystem: Environmental > Aquatic > Marine > Coastal >...
CAGGATGGGAGGTGATGCGCGGATCATCGGGATTGATGTCCAGTTCTTCTTCATCGGGCTGATCAATGCTGTCGGGATCGGTATCGGCATCTCCATCGGTTACTGGTATTATTTCGCAACTACCGTCATCTTTGCACATATGACCCGAAGGACAGTCACTGTCGCGCAGGCAGGCATTTTCATCTGCTGTATCATCATCTCCGTCAGGCTCGGAAATTTCCTGACACTCTCCGTCGTCATTGCAAATCATGGTGGTGGGAGAAGGGCAGTCGTTGTCTTCGATGCAGCCGCCTGTTTCGTTGTCAGTGTTGTCTCCGTCAGTGGTGTCGGGAATATAGACACATACGCCCAGTGAGCAGGTAAAACCGTCAGGGCATTCGCTGGATATAATACATTGCTGATAGCAGTGTCCGTCTACAAGGGCCTGCCCCGTTGGGCATTCCATCGGTACTTCATTGGTGCCACCGCTACAGGCGGAAAAAAGCACGAAAACTAAGGTCAGGACTGTCGGGGCAAGGAACCGGAATATACCCATGATTGTCTCCTGGTTCGAGCTGTACAATCGAGTGATAATAACACTTTACCTATCTTTATTATTAAAGCTTAAGATTGCAAAAAAGTCAATCGGCTCAAGTCTCTCTTTCATGAAAATTGCACATATATTTACTTGAATCATCCCACTTGTAAACGGGGTTGGATATGTTGTTATTTTCCATGAAGTTGAAGCCCGGTGAATAATGCATATTAAGTGTATAAGAATGGGCCGGTTTCTTTACACCCTATGGTATTAATGCTAGATTGTTGAAGATACATAATATTTGCCGGAGTGAGCAATACGCAGGGCTGTTGTGACAAAAAAACACCAAACTACACGGGTTACGTAGATCATGATGAGTTTGATTGCAGCAATGAAGGGTCTGTTGTTCGACAAAAAGGAGCATGCAGTGTTGACGGGTAAATCACTGGTTGCTTGTATATTGGTTGCTGTTTGCGCTTTTGTGTCCGGTATTTCGGACATTCACGCAGAAGAGGAAAAGGTGCCCACTGCAACAGCGGCAGGGGTTGGCAGTGCAATGCCGAATGATTCCTTTGTGGTATTCTTTTTCGCGAACCCTGAATATCATGATCTGGCAGTGGGTATGTCGCTGTTTGTCACTGATCAGATTCGCCGGTATGAGGGGGCGCCCATCAGGCCATTCTCCACATTGTGGGATTCTGCGGTGCGCAATAATCTGCTTCAAACTGCTCAGAAAAAGATCCTTGTTGACAATATCCCCATTGCGGCACTGGACGCACAGGCACGCATGGTTGTTATCGGTGAGCTCAGCGCACCCAAGGGTGAGTTTGAGATTAATCTCCGCCTGCATGATGGAGTCACCGGTGCATTGATTAATGAGGAAGCCCTTTCTGCCCCGGCACATGATGTCATGTTGATCATGGGGAAGGTAATCAACGAAACTGACAGCCTTACCAAAATCGGGTTTACCAAAGGCAGGGCTACAGAAGAGACGGTTTCAGTGAACTTGTCTGGTATCGTGGCATTGGGACGTTCATTTGCCATGCTCAAGGAAGGCAAAAGTTCTGCGGCGCTTGATGCACTTAAAAAAGCGGAATCCTTTGGACTGTCGGTTTCAAAGCGAATGTTGGAAGAAGAGTTCCTGTCAACACTCAAAGAGCTGAATGATCCCTATGCGGATGTATGGGAAGCGGAATTTTTAGGCAGTGCACATCTGGCTTTAAAACAATATGAAAACATTTTGGGTAAAAACAGTCGTGATTTCAACTCTTTGTTGCGTAGATCCGAATTGCTTATCGAGAAACGCTCATTTAAAAAAGCCAAAAGGGATATAGATAAGGCGATTAAGCTGCAGCCGTCCGACCCGCGGTCATATGCCATACTGGCAAAATGGTATCACGCCCAGAACAACACGGTACAAGCCCTTAAATATGCTCAGAAGGCCATTGTTCTTGGGTCTGTAAATCCCAAAGTCTATGTTATGGCCGCCGAACTCTTCCTGGCCTCCGGAAAAAAGCAGAATGCCGCAGCCATGTATCACAAAGCCGGGAAAATTCTTTTGAATCGTGGCAATGTTGCTGAAGCCAATATGATGTTTATCAAGGCTCTTGAAATTGACCCCAAGCAGGTTGATGTCAGTGAAATGCCGCTGTCGTTTCTTAATGAGGCTCAAAAGGCCAAGATCAAAGGTACCCTGCAAACAAAAATTACTTCAAATCCCAATGATCCGGACTATTACCGTCAGCTTGGTCATATTGAAATGGTGGAAGGTGATGTGAGCGCAGCGGAAAAGCATTTGCGTGGTTCATATTTCCTGAATAAAGAAGACCCCAAAACCAATATGCTTTTGGGGGAGCTCTATTTGAAGGACAAAAAGGATCTGGATCAGGCTATTCGGCATTTCCAGTCTGTTAAGCGCGAAACCCCCGATGATCCCTCTGTGTCTCTCAGACTTGCTCAGGTGAATGAAAAAGCCGAGTTTCACGAACGCGCCAGAGAGTACTATACAGAATATTTACGTCTGCATCCCAAAGATAAAAACGCTATGAAGAGCCTTGCCACCCAGTATCTTAAACAGGGAAAGGTCAAGGAAGCTATACAGTTATACGAGCGTATCGTTACGCAGATTGACCCTGATGACGCCGAAGCAAATATTAAACTCAGTGAATTGTATTTGCAGCAGGGGCGAAAAGGCAAGGCAGGGAAAATCAACTCAAAAATCAAAAAACTGACCATTAAGCTGAGTGATACCGCCAAAGTGGATGTGCAGGATCTCACAGGAGAAAAGAACGCCGGTACCGGCGATGCTGCTAAAAAATTACCGACTAAAAGTGGCGGCGTCTTTAAAAAATCAAAGCTGCTGTTCCCGGATATGTTAAAGGTTGTTCAGGAGTTTGAGGGCGGTGTTTCCGATGTGGCGATTATTGATCTTCCCGGGTTGAAACGTGGGAATTCTCTGGTTGAGCGGCTGACCTCGGTGACTATTATGGATTCTGAGATTGTCGCTGACCAGCTATGTCGTTCATTTAGTGTGAACTACGCAACACATTGTGGTCCTTCGGTTGACAATCGGGTCGGCACCAATTTGGTGAAAAACTTTAATCCGCCCAGTTTTGACGAGAAATCCTTCAATGCGTTTGTACAAACTGCTCGCACCCTTGGTGTGGAAAGTCTGGCAACCTTTGATTTGGTTCAGTTGCCGGGCGACGAGGCCGGGCAAAGTGTGTTCCAGGTTGATATCTATTTTTTCCGGCTGGGATATCAGGAACTTCAAACCGAAAAAGTAATTCTGAACCAAAATACCGACGGCATTATCAGCTTTAATTTCTTCATTCTGGTGGGACCGCTGGCCATCATCGGTTTCATTGCTTTGATTATCGGTCTGTTAATGCTGAGGGGCTTTGGCAGTCTTACGGTTCGGGTGTCCTATGACTCCCGGTTCGAGCAGGGATATTTTGGCGTTCGTCTGAGCAAGCGCAGACTTTCCGAGGCATTCAACGTTAAAAATGCCATGAAGGCAAAGCTTGATGGAGAAACGCGTATCGATACATCCGAGGTGATGAAGAAAATCTTTACCTCCTGGAGTCCGCTGATCCAATCGGTCAAACAGAACAAGGCCATTTTTACCCGCGTTCCAACAGGTAAGTACTATGTGTACCTTACGGGTATCATGGTAAACATTGAAAACGGTGAGCCTATCGGGAATTACGAGATTGAACGGGAAATTGTCATCAAGCGCGATGAACAGCAAGAGACAACCATCAATCTCGAAGTTACCGAAGCCTTTGTCGAAATTCAGGTGCAATTGCAAGGAAAAATTGCCGAAGGCGCTGAAGTCATTATCGATGATGATGAAGACACCCGTCAGATAGTGGAAGAGGGCAAGGAAATTGCCATGTATCTGACCATGGGTGAGCATAATATCCATGCCAGCTATGAGGACTTTGAAGCTCATGCCATGCTGAAGTTTGAGGATTCAACTCCCAAAATTGTTGAATTGCATATGTATCCCAAAGGTATGGCTCCATCTATGGAGGAGCAGGCGATTATCTCTACCTCCGGGCACCGCGCCATGATGGATGGTGATGATGATGGCGAGCCCGCCGTGGTGGGAGCTATCGATTCCGGGTACCAGAGCATGGAGGAGATGTTTAAATCCGATGATTCTGAATCCGTTTCGGAGGCGGCACCAGTATCCTCGGGAGCAGTGAAGGAACCCACATACCAGGGAAGCGGTCCGCGGGACTTCTCTTTGGAAGATTTCAATGTGGATTCGGTTCCTGATATGGCGGCCGGAGGAATGGAGAGCGAGGTTGTCTCCAGCCCTGTGTCCATGGATGAGTCAATGATAGATGATCTTTTTGCACCCACCGATGAGGTGACTGGGCAGGAAGAGGCTCCGGACCTGTCGGACCCGGAAAAGGAACGAATCAAAAAGAACGCCCATGTTTTGATGCAGAAGCGTAAATATGAGGACGCGGTCGATTTGTTCCTTCAGGTGGGAGATTACGATTCCGCCGCCGCCGCATGCCAGCAGACCGGCAACCAGGCGTTGAACTACAAAATTTACGGTTTGGCATACATGGAAACGGGAAATTTCCGTGATGCCGCCGAAATGTTCAAGTATGCCGGAGAAATCCTGTTGCAGGCCGATGCTTTGGAACGTATGCGTATGCATGAAGAGGCCAATCTTCTGCGTGGCGATTTTTACATGGAACAGGGAGGTGTCGAAAAGGCACTGAAGTTTTATCAAAAGGCTGCCGCCCACGACAAAGTCGGTGAGATTCTGGCGGGCAACGGGAAAATGTCAGAGGCTGGTGATTCATTCTTCAAGGCCCGCAAATACCTTGAAGCAGCCGAGTGCTATACCCATGCGGAGCAAATGGACCGTGCCGCAGAATCCTACGAAATGGCGGGTGAATATAAGCAGGCATCAGACTTGTTTGCAGGTCTGGGAGCAAATGTCCGTGCCTTCCAGAACATGGAAAAAGCCGGTGAATATCTCCGTGCGGCCGAAGGATACAAAAAGGTTGGTATGCTTGATCAGGCCATTAACGCCTGTCAGCAGATTCCTTCGGGACATGGCGATTATCTCAAAGGTGTTGTGTTGCAGGGCAAGATCTTCAAAGAGAAGAACGAACTCGATATGATGCACAACCTGTACGAAGCGGCGGCGGAAGAGTTCACCGTCAATATGGATAATCTGAATGATATATATACCCTTGCGGTGGTGGCCCAGGATGACGGCGCTATTGTCGGGGCATACAAGCTCTACGAAAAGATTCAGCAGATCCATTACAATTATGCGGACGTGGGTGACCGCGCCAAATTGTTGAAACCTCAGGTCGCCCAGATGATGGTACGCGGTCCGGTTATGGACAGCCTTATGTCCGGTGACGGCACCATGCTGCTTAGTGGTGAAGCCTCCGCAGGGCAGACCCTGCCGGGTAAAGAGGGCAGGTATGTGGTCATAGAGGAACTGGGTCGGGGCGCCATGGGCGTTGTCTGGAAATCCAAGGATACCCTGCTGGAGCGTACCGTTGCCTACAAGACCCTGTCTTCCGCCATCAGGAATCATCCTGCTGCGGTCAAGTATTTCATGTCCGAGGCCAAGAGTCTGGCAGCCCTCAATCACCCCAATATCGTCACCGTGTTTGATATCGGGCAGGAAGGCAATACCTATTACATTGTGATGGAGTATGTTGCCGGTATGACCCTTTCTGATTTCATTGCGGAAAAGGGCAAGCTGAGCATGCGCAATGCCCTGATTATTGCCGGGAAGATCGCTTCCGGTCTGGCCTATGCCCACGAACAGCGGGTGGTACACCGTGATATCAAGCCCTCCAATATCATGATCTCCTCCGCCGGTGAGGTAAAGATCATGGACTTTGGTTTGGCAAAAATCATCGATGATGCTATGCAGGACAAGACCATGGCCCGTGGTACGCCTCTGTACATGGCGCCGGAGCAGATTCGTGGCGATCAGGTTGACAACCGTGCCGATATCTATGCCATGGGCGTCACCATGTTTGAAATGGTAACCGGAACACCTCCGTTCACCACCGGAGAGATTACATATCACCATCTGCATACTGAGCCGCCAAGGCCCAGTGAGTTGAATCCATCCATTCCCGAGGCGCTTGAGAAAGTCATTCTGAAGTGTATGGAAAAGGATCGTGATAACCGGTACCAGAATGCCGAGATGATCAGGGCTGCATTAAAGCCTATGCAATCGGCGTTAAAAGGATAACCACTGAAGTCTGACATATATGGAGTAGTATAATGGCAGGTCGAGAATCGCTGGCAGCAATTGTGCTGGCTGCCGGACTTGGTACGCGTATGAAATCACAAACCCCCAAGGTGTTGCATCGCATCGCCTTTAAGCCCATGTTGTTTTGGCCCGTATCTGCGGCATTGTCCATAAAAGCCGATCCGGTTGTGCTGGTTTTGGGACATGGCAAGGATCAGGTCATTTCGGAAATGCATGACGCCTTTGGCAAAACGGCGGAGCAGTTTCGTATTGCGCATCAGAAACAGCAAAAAGGAACCGCAGACGCGGTAAAAATCGGCTTGCGGCAGCTGAAGGATTATGACGGTGCATACACGCTGATTCTGTATGGCGATGTTCCTTTGCTGACAAAGGATACGCTCCGGCTGCTTTTGCGCACTGCACGGAAGAAAAAATCCGCGATTGCCATGCTAACCACCTTTATTGAAAATCCTGCGGGGTATGGGCGCGTGGTACGGGAAACCGTTGGGCGTGTAGATATGGTGCAGGAAATCGTTGAGGATAAGGACGCCAAAGGTGCGGTCAAGGCCATCAACGAGATCAATGCCGGTATATATCTGGTGGAAACTTCCTTCCTGCGTTCCGTGCTGCGTTCGATTAAAACCGATAATGCACAAAAAGAATTTTACCTGACAGACATGGTTTCCATTGCCAGGAAGAAAGACCTCAGTGTGCTGCCGGTTGTTGTGGAGAACCATGCAGAGGTGAGCGGCGTCAATGACAGGGCACAGCTTGCGGAGTTGGATTTCCTGATGCGTATGCGCATTAACCTGAAATTTGCCCAAAACGGTGTTACCTTTATCGATCCCGCCACAACGCTTGTATCGCCCGAATCCGATATTAAGCCGGATGTCACATTGTATCCCGGTGTCGAGATTCGTGGAACCTGCAGCATTGCAGAGGGAACCGTTATTGAGAGCGGCTGCATTATTGAAGATTCCTGCATTGCCGCCAATGCTCATATCAAGCCCTACAGTGTTATCGAAGAAAGCACCGTCGGTGAGAACACCACGGTTGGTCCTTTTGCGCATCTGCGTCCCGGAGCGGTCATGCATACAGGCTCCAAAGTGGGCAATTTTGTGGAATTGAAAAAGACGGAGCTTGGTCCGGGATCAAAAGCCAATCATCTGACCTACCTTGGCGATACCGTCATTGGCAAAGGAGTTAATGTCGGTGCCGGAACCATTACCTGTAATTACGATGGTGCGCAAAAATCCGTCACCACCATAGAGGATGGGGCCTTTATCGGTTCCGATACCCAACTGGTCGCACCGGTAACTGTAGGTAAAAATGCCACCATCGCCGCAGGTACAACGGTATACGAAGATGTGCCGGAAGGCGCTTTGAGCCTTACACGGCCCAAACAGGTCAATATCAAGGGATACTATAAGGCAAAGAAACTGCCTCGACTGATAGCTGCCGGGAAGATCAAAGCTCCCCGCCGTCGGCCAAAAAAATAAACCGAGTAGTCACCACCGAAAGGAACAGCCATGAAAGTCGGAATTATCGGTTTTAGCGGATGCGGTAAAACCACACTTTTCAACGCCCTTACCGGACTGAAGGCAGAAACCGGTATGGGTAAAAAATCGGGTCAGAACCTTGGCCAGATCAAAGTGCCGGATACCCGGGTTGATACCCTGGCGGAAATATACAGCCCCAAAAAGACCACCTATGCGGAAATCGTGTTTGTAGATTTCCTTGGTGGAGCCGCCGGTGAAGCCGGTAAGGGAATGGAAAGCAGCACCATTGGCCAGATCCGGCAGGTTGATGCCCTTGCCATTGTGGTCCGTGGGTTTGACAATCCCATGCTTACCGCAGACAAAGACCCCAACAGCGAACTGGAAAATTTCCTCACCGAACTGGTGCTGGCAGATTTGGTTGTTGTTGAACGTCGTCTTGAGCGCATTGCCAAAGAAGGTGGCAAGGCCAAGGCAGAGCAGCAGCTTTTGGAAAAACTGCAGGCTACTCTTGAAGAAGAAAAGCCCCTGCGATCTTTGGGACTCCGCAACGACGAACTGGCTCTGTTGAGCGGGTTCCAGTTTTTGACCCTTAAGCCCGGTATTGTGGTGGTCAATCATTCCGAGGATGAAATCGGTGAGACCGCATGGCCCGGGATTGATGACACCGCTGCAACCTTTGACATGAAGACCGTTCGTCTGTCGGCCCAGACAGAGATGGAAATCAACGATCTGGATGAAGAAGAACGCTCCATGTTCCTGGAGGAACTGGGAATCACCGAAAGCGCCAAGGACAAACTGGTAGTCGCCACCTTTGGAGTGCTTGATCTCATCAGCTTCCTGACCGCTGGTCCCGATGAATGCCGGGCCTGGCCGGTGCGGCGTGAAGCTCCGGCGGTTGAGGCAGCGGGGAAAATTCATAGCGACATTGCCCGGGGATTTATTCGGGCGGAAGTCATCCATTGGACTGATTTTGAGCAGCACAGATCTGAGACCGCATGCAAAAACGCTGGTGTGGCTCATCTGGAAGGCAAGGAGTATGCGGTTCAGGACGGTGATGTCATTAACTTCAGATTCAATGTGTGATTTCGTTCTGACATGAATGCGCAGAAGACCGGTAAAACCCAAAAGCGAACACCTCAAACCTACTTTGGATTGCTGGTGAATGCCATGGCTGCAATGGGGCTTGCCTCCATGCTGCCTATGCAAAGCGAGGCCATCATTCGGGTGCTGTCCGGTGAAGGCGCAGGAGCCATGGCCCAGTCCCAGTTGTGGACGCTGCTGCTCATGATGGGCTGTCAGGGCGTATTGGCGGTGATCTTTCTTGTGGCGCTGTACGGCTATGCAACCGGCGGCAAATTGCCCTCGATTCGATTTGCAGCGCCGCTGGTGGTTGTTATGGTGCTTGCCCGGGTGAGTATCGCCCTCGGCGGCGGTTCCTGGCAATGGCCCTTGACGAGAACCGAATTATATCTGATGATAGTGTTTATAGCTGCTTTAGCATCGTTACATCCATCATTTCGCTCCCCAAAGCGCGAGGATGAATCATGAACTATTTGCGTCATACCTGTCTCATGCTGTTTGTTGTATATGCAGTGGGGGTGTTTGGCTCCTCTGCTCATGCCGCCACTGATCCGGTGCTCAATCGCGGTTTGCTGATGGAAACCGGTGACAGTCTGCCCCAGGGCGGAGTAACCATTACCACCGTGGATCTGGTCAGTTTGTCGCTGTCGGTTGGCGCCTTTGACTGGATGGACATTTCCGTTGACGGCGGATACGCCCTGCTTGGCTGGGGTGCAGGCGGTGGCATAAAACTGCGGCCGCTGAATTTTACTTCATTCAAGGCTTCGATTTTGGTGAATTATCACTATCTGGGACCGGTGGGCGGTAATGACGATCCGTATCATTATCTTGAGATGGGACTGGCCATGACCATTGGTTCTGATCGTATGGCTTTGCATCTCGGGTTTGACGTGGGCAAGTCTTTGACGGATTTTGGCGGGGCAACGGTGCTTCGTCCCAAAGCCTGTTTTGATGCGGAGATTGTCACCAACTGGAAGATTCTGGCGGAAATACAACCGATCATCAATATAAACGCACCGGACAGCCGTAAGGATGGCTACCTGGGCCTGATGTCCATGCTGGGCGCCAGAGTTTATGGCGAGCGCTGGGCCTTTGATTTCGGCGTTGGATTGTATCATGACAGCGATGAGCGCACAGAAGCGGAAAAGGATCACCCTCTGGATGACTGGAGCGTGATACCTTTCCCGTGGCTGGCCTTTACCTACCGCTTTGGTCCCAGTGCGGAAGGAAAACAAATCGAACAACCGGAATACGACGAAAGTGATTTCTAATGATAAACGTGCGGAAATCCCAGTTTTATAAATGTCAGCAGGCTGGCAATGATTTTCTTGTAGGCATACGTTTAAGCAAAGAAGAAGCGGACCTGAATATTGATATGATTCCCCGGCTTTGTGACCGTAATCAGGGTATCGGGGCAGATGGCATCATGTTTGTGTTTCGGCCTCAGTCGGAAAATGCTGATTTCAGGCAGCGACTTTTTAATGCCGATGGTTCCGAGGCGGAGCTTTCCGGCAATGGTCTATGCTGTCTGGGCAAAGTACTCTACGATACCGACAATACGGCTAAAGAGACTATTATCATGGAGACCATGGTCGGGCCGCGCACCCTGCGGCTGCAGGTATGTCAGGAATCCCATTTGGTGGATTCGGTGCGTGTGGAAATGCCTTATCCCGAGTTTACCGCAGGCAAGGTGCCGGTATCCCCGGATATCCTGCCTCCCCATGAATCCGCGAAAATCATAGGCGTGGATGTTGACGGCTTTACCATTGAGGGCAGTGCCGTGAACGTCGGCAATCCCCATTTTATAATATTCTGCGATGCCCCCCGGGATCTGATGTATCGCTACGGAGAGGCTCTGGAGTCGCATCCGGCGTTTCCCGCCCGGATCAATGTCCAGTTTGCCCGCATACTATCCGAAACCGAAATAGAATTATGGCCTCACGAACGGGGTGTTGGTCCAACGCTGGCCTGTGGCAGTGGAGCCACTGCAACGGTAACTTCTGCGGTGAGTCGCGGACTGTTGCCCGAAGGCAAAGAAGTGGAAGTGCGTATGCCCGGCGGCAGCGTGAATCTGTTGTATACCCCGGGAGAATCTCCGATAATTCGCGGGTTCCCCCAGCTTGTTGCTGGAGTTGAATCATATATGCATGTTGAGAATCCCTGCACCGAAGAAGAAGCCAATACGGATTGACAGCAGGAAAACACAGCTTAGATTGTTCTCACTGTTTAGGAGTTTGTAACTGTTTGACCGGGAGTGAGAGGAAATGACAAGCAATAAAGAGCTGATACTGGAAGGCCTGAAAACCGCGATCCAGGCCGAGGGTGATGGCCATGTATTCTATCTGATGGCCGCCAAATCCACTGAAGACGAAAAGGGAAAAGAGATCTTCCTGGCTTTGGCCGAGGAAGAGCAGAATCATCTGGCGTTTCTTAAGGCGCAATACAAAGCCCTGAAGGAAACCGGCACCATTGATCCCAATGCGACTCTGGGACCGCAGCATACGCTTTCCGGTGACAGTCCCATATTTTCCGATAATCTCAAGGCCCGGATCGGCGATGCCCATTTCGAGATGACCTCGTTGTCGGTGGGTGTTCAGCTTGAGAAAAACGCAATCGCTTTTTATCAGGAGCAGGCGGATATTGCAGAAGATCCCCAGGTAAAGGATTTTTATAAGAAACTGGTGGATTGGGAGCGCGGTCATTACGAAGCACTGCTGGCCCAGCAGGAAGCCCTGAAGGAAGACTACTGGAACGAAAGCGGGTTTTCGCCGTTCTAAGCTGAAAACGAATACTGAAAAAAAAACTCCTCATGTTTCCATGAGGAGTTTTTTTTTGTTGGTAGTGAACCGGTCCGGCTATTTTCTGCCTGCCATCATGGCGATGGCCTGTGCGGGCTGGGGCTGGGCCTGTTTCTCCTTGCCGGTGATGGCAGGAGGTGTCTCTGCCCATACCAGTGCTCCGGTGGGGCAGAAGCGGGCGCATGCCGGGTCGCCCTGGCATTCGTCGCACTTGATGATCGTGTTGGCGGTGGCATCGAAATGAATATTGCCAAAGGGGCAGGCGGCGACACAGGTTTTGCACTGCACGCAGCGGTCCTCGACAAAATCGATGGCTCCGGTTTCCTTGTTCCGCACCAGTGCTTCGGTGGGGCAGACTTTTGCGCAGGCGGCTTCTTCGCACTGAAGGCACAGCACCGGCACAAAGGAGTCAGCGGAAAACGGGTACACCCGCACCCGGGACATGGCCGGGCGGCTCATGCTTTCGGCATGCACAAAGGAGCAGGCGATTTCGCAGGAGCGACAACCGATGCAGATCTGGGGGGTAACGATGAGTCGTTTTTTCATGATATACTCCTCTCTTACCCGATGACCTTGATAAACGCCTCGGCGGTTTGCCGTTTACGGCAGGCGTCACAGGTGTCAAAGTAATCTTCGGTCAGTTCGGATTTCTTTGCGAAATGCGCAATGTGTTCCGGCGTCAGCATGGGAGCATTGCAGACCTTGCAGTGGGTCCGCTCAAAGGTGCGTCCCCAGATGGTCAGGGAGTTGTCGTCCAGCTCGTACTTGATGGCGTCGGTGGGACAGGTTTCCGCGCAGGCCATGCAGCCGATGCAGGCTTCCGGATCGCCGTAGGGCATTTCCACCAGTTTTTCCACGCCGCGTCCCGTGGTGCCGATGGCGGATGCGCCGATGGCCTCACACACGCGGATACACAGTCCGCATAAAATGCAGTTGTCGCCTTCTTCCCGCTCCAGGTAGGGAGAGGCA
>Ga0209475_10004177_pt1 | contig 12610 bp, 10 predicted proteins | sample tdDd471_FD_187128 | JGI IMG/M metagenome (GOLD analysis project Ga0209475, IMG submission 187128) | Marine sediment microbial communities from the Atlantic coast under amendment with organic carbon and nitrate - tdDd47.1 (SPAdes)... | ecosystem: Environmental > Aquatic > Marine > Coastal >...
GCCGGCAGCGGCGACTGGGAAGAGGCCGCCAACTGGACCGACAGCGAGGTTCCCGGCGAGGGCGACGTCGCGGTCATCGATGTGGACGGCACCTACACCGTCACCATGAATGATGACGTCGTCGTGGAGGCCCTCGTGCTCGGCAACGACTCGGGAGCCCCGACCCTCGACACCAACGACTATCAGCTGCGGTTGACCACCGGCGGCCTGTTCCCCGGCGCCGAGCTGCTGGTGGAGGACGAGATCGTCTTGCAGGGCGACTTCGCCTGGAACGGTGGTGACATCGGCGGCGGCGGCACCGTGGAGATCGAGCACAGCGCCGAGCTGCACGTCCTCGGCAACCCCGTCGAGCTGGATGCGACGATCAACAACAACGGAACGATCACCGCTCACGCCGGCTCCAGCTTGCGCGTCAACGGCATGCTGGATAACAACGGCGGCGGGCTCGTCGAGTTGCAGGGCGACGCCACCTTGACGGTTCAGAACGACGGCGATTTCAGCAACAGCGGCACGATCCACAAGAGCCAGGGCACCGACGAGGCGTCGATCTTCGCTTCCTCGGCCGAGTTTTCCTCTTCCGGTTCGATACTGGTGGACGCCGGCTCGCTGGTGATCTCGGGCGGTTCGCTGAGCGGGCTCATCGACATCGACGGCGATGCGCAGCTGCGCCAATCGAGTCAGACCGAGTTCCGGAGCGTCAACAGCCAGGGTGACGGCCCGTTCATCATCGGCGGCCGCATCACGCTGGGCACCTACGCGAACCAGATCGTCAGCTTCAGGCACCTCATCCTCGACTCGAGCTCCACTCCGGCGGTTGTCGGCGAAGCCGGCCTCTTGATCGACCACTCCTTTGTCTGGCGCCGGGGCGTGGTGCACGAACTGGGTTCGCTCACCACCCAGATCGGTTCGCTGACGACGTTCGGGAGCGCCGGTCTCAAGGCACTTTCTGCCACGGACTGGACCATCTTCGGCCAGGTGGCCGGCGACAGCAACGTCGACCTGACCCTCGACAACGGTTCGATCGTCAGCGTCGAGAACGCGGGCCACTGGGATCAGGTGGGCGGCGGCACAATCGCTACCGGTGTGGGCGATGCCGGACGCTTCGACCTCCTCAGCTCGTTCGGTAAGTACGGTGCGGGCACCTTTACCGTCGACGCCCCGTTCAACTGTTCGGGCACCCTCGATCTGAGAGACGGTGCGCTCGCGGTCGAGGGCGCCTTCAGCTTGTTCGACTCCGGCGTGATCACCGGTGGCGGCACTTCCGATCTGGCCACGAACCCGCGTCTCATCGTGCTCGATGCGCCGTCGGTCGTCATGCGCGGTACCATCCGTCCCGATCTGGACGGGCAGCCGGCGCGACTGGACATTCAAGGGGGCGTCGTGCTGGAAACCACCTGCCGGATCGAGCTCGACGTGGCGACCAGAGGGGCATTCAACACCGAGAGCGTTTTCTTCCTGACCAGTGGCCAGGTGTTCGGCGGCACCCTGGCCCTCAACGTGGTCCAGTTCCCCAATGAGGACGAGGACTACCGGGTGATTTACTCGACCCTGGGCATCGGAAACTTCACCGAGATCACCGGTGGAGAGGTGTTCTACGAGATCATCGAGGACAATACGGGAGTGGTTTGCAGGCGGTAGTCGCCGCACGTCCAGCGCCCCGGATCGGCCTCTGACAGCGAGTGGAGGATTCGTCCTCTGCTCGCTATCTGCTTTATTGAATACAGGTTATTTTGTACCTTGACACACTGTGTGATACACAGTATAGTGTCACACTATGTCTGACTCGAAACACACCAAGGGCCCCAAAGATCCCCGGGCTGCCGACTCCCTGTCGCCCGAGCTGAGGCGTGGCGCCCTGGTGCTGGCCATCTTGAGCCGCCTCGACGGCGAGGAACACTATGGCTACTCCCTGCGCGAGAGTTTGGCGGCTGCCGGTTTGGTCATCCAGGAGGGCACCCTGTACCCCCTGCTCAGACGTCTGGAATCCCAGGGTTTGTTGGACAGCCGCTGGGAACTGGCCGGAAACCGGCCGCGACGTTACTACCGCGTTTCGGCGGCAGGACGCAAGGCGCTCATCACATTGCGCGGCGAGTGGCAGGATCTGGTCGAGGTCATGGCTCGACTGACCGGCGAGTGAAACGACCACAGGTCGAGGAGACGAACATGGAACTCATTGAACGGTACGTGATGGAAGTCGGACGGCATCTGCCCCGGCGCTTGCGCAAGGATGTGACCCGGGAGCTGCGCTCGACCCTGGAGGACAGCCTCGAGGGCCGCGCCGCTGCGTCCGACGACGAGGCGGCTACCGTCGCGATGCTGCGCGAGTTCGGCAAACCGGAGGATATCGCCGCCTCGTACCGCACCGGACCCCGGTATCTCATCGGCCCGGATCTCTACCCCAGCTTCATCAATACGGTCAAGATCGCGGCCCTGGTGATCGTCGGACTGCTGGCCCTGGGGTCGGTCTTCAGCACCTTCGACGGGCCCTGGAGCTGGTCGCGGGTCGGGCACATCTGGCTCGAACTGTTCAGCGACGTCCAATCGACGTTGTTCTCGTTGCTGGGCCTGATCGTGCTGATCTTTGCCGTCGTCGAACGGTTCCGGTCCGCCGACGCGACCGGCGACGCGGAGGAAACCGAGTGGGATCCCAGCACTCTGCCGCCGCTGCAGGATCCCGATCGCATCGATCGCACGGGGATCATCGCCTGGCTGGCCATCGCCACCGCGCTGCTGGTGCTGCTGAACTTCCTGCCGGACAAGTTCCAGATCGTTGCCACCATCAACGGCAAGGGAGTGCACATCCCGATGCTGGGGCCGACGTTCGCCCAGGTCTTGCCGGCTCTGAATTTTTGCCTGCTCGCCAGTTTAGTGATGGACGCGCTGGTACTGTGGGCCGGCCGGTGGCGGCCCTGGCTGCGGTTGGGCGATCTGATCGTCACCGTGCTGTGGGCGGCGCTGCTGTACCGGATGGTCTTCGGCGATCCGCTGCTGGAGCAGGAGGTCCGGTGGCTCGTCGATCACGGCATGGCCCAGGCCAACGCCCAGCGCTACACGGACAACGTGGCGCCGATCATGCACTTCGGGGTGCGGTTGGGACTGGCTATCGGCCTGGCCAGTACGGTGATCAGCGCGCTGAAGAAGACCTACAAGCTGGTACGACGCTAGATCGGAGTGAGCATGCTGCGCATCCCCGCCCGCGGGCGCCACATCACCAAGGAGCCGATGACCATCGCCTCCCACCTGCTGGGAGCGCCGCTGGCCACCTTCAGACGGCGGGCCGTGGCCTATGTCGTCGATCTCATCCTGTTCGGGATCATCGTCGGCGGATTGCTGCTGGGAGCGTCTTTGTTGAGCATCCACCGAGAGGATCCGACCCTGCTGCCGCGGTTGCAGCGCTTCGGCGAACTGTCCGCCTCCGTCGACGGCCAGCCGCCGAGCGAACGGGCTGTTCTGCTGATGGATTTTCTGGCCATGGTCCAGCGTCGCACGCCCGATGCCCTGTCTCCGCAGCTCAGCGAGGCCATCGCTACCCGGGACGCCGCGGCGATGGACCGCTATTTCGGCGACAGCGAGCTCGCTCTGGCCTTCACCTCGGGCGAGACCCGCATCACCGCCGAGAACGGCAACATCGGCACCGACCTGTTGCTGGGCAGCTGGTCCAGCTTCTTCGGCTGGGGAGCTTTCTTCGTGGGCTGGTTCACCCTGTGGATGCGCCTGACGCGGGGACGTTCGCCGGGCAAGGCCCTGCTGCGGCTGCGGGTCATCCGCCTCGACGGCAAGGCCCTCACCTGGTGGGATGCCTTCAGTCGCGCCGGCGGCTATGGAGCCAGCGCGGCCACCTTGATGCTGGGTTTTCTGGAAGCCGTCTGGCACCCCAATCGCCAGGCCATCCACGACCGCATCGCCGGGACGGTGGTGACGCGGGTGTAGGACGCACCGCGCCGACCAGCCATCCCGGCCGATTCCTTGAAATCAATCCTCCAGCGGGCCACCGTGATCCTTCCACAGGGGATCGATGTAGTACGGATCGGTGATCCCCATCTTGCCCAGGGCGATCCCGGTCATGATCTCGCGCAGGATCCGCACGCCCACCTGGCCGGAGCGGTAGGTAGGATCGGCGATGGGGTTGACCTCCACCATCTCGACACCGACGACCTTGGCCTGGGTACCGATGGCCCGCAGCATGGGAAACAGCTCGCGCAGCGTCATGCCGCCGGGTTCGGGAGTGCCCATGCCCGGAGCGAAAGCCGGGTCGAGACAATCGGTATCCACGGAGATGAACAGGTAGTCCACGCCGTCGGTGGCCTCGGCAATGGCCTCTTCGAGGACGGCCTTCCAGCCCTTCTCGTCGAACTCGTGGATGAAGTGGTAGCGCACGTCGTTCTCGCGCATCCACTCGATGTCCTTCTTGCCTGGCTTGACCGAGTTCAGACCGATCTGCACGAAGTTGCGGCCCTTGACGTGGCCCTCGTCGATCACCCGGCGCACCGGCGCACCGTGGGACAGGTAGTGGCCGAACAGCAGGGGAATACCGTCGAAGTGGGCGTCGAAATGGATCACACCCACGTTGCCCTTGCCGTAAACGTCGGTGACGGCCACCACGTCGGGGTACATGAGGGAGTGGTCGCCGCCCACGATCACGGGAATGGCGCCGGCCTCGGCGATCTCCTTGACCATCTTGTGGACCGGAAGCACCGAACGTTCGCCGCTCAGGATGTCGATGGGCGCATCACCGTAATCCACGCAGGTCAGCACCTTGGTGAAATCCACATCGCCGGCCTGGGGGTGGGACAGAGGCATCAGCTCGCCCCAGCCACCGACGATCTCGCCGGTGCGCACGGCCTGGGGGCCGTATGCGGTGCCGCGCTGCCCGGTAGACAGATCCTGGGAGGCGCCCATGAAGGCCACCTCGACCTTGCCCGCCTTCAAATCCTCGGGACCCAGGGCCACGGGCAACCTGAAAAAGGTGGGGATGCCCTGATACATGAGGCCACCCACGGCCTTCTGGATATTTATGGGCCCCGGCTCGCGCTTGGGGTTGTTGTCCGGGTCGCGGAACAGGTTCATCAAGTTGAGCGATGGATCCCGCGAATCCAGGGGGATGGAGTCGTCGCTCTTCTCGAAGAGGTCGATGATGGGCTCATCGGTCGTCGTGTCCTCCACGTCGGCGGCCGGCGCGCTGCCGGCGAGCAGGACGAGGATCATGGCGAACGGGATGAGTTTGCTCATGGGTCGGCTCCTCGGGTCGTTGGACAGGGTTCTTGAATAGGTGACAGTGTAAACAGCCCCCCCGGCGACAGCAACCGAGGGCGTTTAAGACGTGGCGCGGCGAGCCCTTGATGGTATCGTGATCCAGAATGAGCTCAGGCATCAAGAGCCGACCAACCGTGTTTCGCTACCGAGAGTCGAGTCCATGGCCTCCGACCGCAGCCTCGTGCGCCTGATCCGTGAACCTTTGGTCTGGTTCCTGGTTGTCGGTGGAGTGTTGTTCTTCACCTACCGGGCTCTTGCGCCCGCGCCGCGGGACACCATCGTTGTCACCCGTGAAACGGCGGCCGCGCTCATCCAGCAGTACGAGATCCTGACCGGCGTAGCGGCAGACGCTGCCCAGCGCGAGACGGTGATCCAGGGACACATCGACGACGAGGTGTTGCTGAAGGAGGCCTTTCGGCGGGGCTATCACGAGACCGACTTCCGCACCCGCAAGCGTTTGCTGTCGGTCATGCGCACCACGTTGACCCAGGTGCAGCCCGCTCCCAGCCGGGCCCAGCTGGAAGCCTTCTACCGCAGCAATCAGCGGAAGTATGATGTCGGCGAAGTGGTTACCTTCGATCAGGTGCGGTTCGGACCGACCTCGGAGAAGATGCCCGCCGATCCGGATGCCGTGCGCGCCGCGCTGATCGCGGGGACGGACTTCACGACAATGGGTGATCGCGGTATGTCCTTCCCTATGCCCACGCTGACAGACCAGTCGCGATCCAGAATCGTCGCCGACTTTGGCCCCGACGTTTATGAAGCCCTGGCGAGCCTTCCCTACGGTACCTGGTCGCAACCCCTGAATACCCGGGGCGCACTGGTTTTTGTACGGGTGAAGGAGCGGCGTGACCTGACGCCGCCGACCTTCGACGAGATCGAGAAGTACGTCAGCCAGGATTACGACTACACCATGACCCGGGCTGCCCAGGCAGCAAGGGTCGCCGAACTGCGGGCCAAGTACCGCATCGAGATCGAGGAGCTGGAAGCCGAGTGAAGATTCTCGCCATCAGCTGCGCCCTGTTGATCATCTGGGGAGGATCCGCCCTGGCGGATGATGTGGGCATCTCCACCGCACGTCTCCTGGAGCAGGAGCCGGGGGTATACCTGATCGAGGTCGATGTCACCCCGTTGCTGGCCCCGGGTTTTCTGCCGCCGGTTCTGCCCGCCCGTTTCGAGGCGACCGGGAAGCCGGAGCACGTTCGCCTGGGCGCCACCATGCAGATCCGCTACCGATTCGCCGCTGCGGGCCAACCGCTGGCTTCCGGCGAGAGGATCCTGCTGCCCTGGTCGCGTACGGGGATCGACCTGACGGCGCGCTGGGCCGACGGGTCGTTTCACCGGGGTTTCTTCGCCCGGGGGCCGGCGGGCATCTCGGTGCCCGTCGACGCTTTGCGAGAGGCGCGGACGTCCCTGCCCGAAATCCTCATCCGGCAGATCAGCAACGGCGTCCGCTTCTCCTTGAGAACTGCCGTCGTCTGGTTGCTCGTCGCGGCGTTGGTCCTGGCCCGCCGCAGGCAGGCATACCGTGACCTCCGTTGGCTGGCCGGCGGCCTGGCACTCTCCTTCGTGGCCGTGGATCTGAGCGTCCCGGCCCCCCCCCTGGAAGTGGCGGTACTGCTGCCGGCGGTGGCGGCAGCGATCCTCGTCAGGCTGGCCTTTGCCACGTCGATGCCTGCGCCCGGTCTCATGCTCGCCGGCGTCGGCTTGCTGCTGGGCAGCGGGTATGCCTCGGTGCTGGGTGCGGATCCGTTGCCGGCGTTGTTCGGCTTCGGTCTCGGCGTCGTTGGGACGGCGGCCGGTCAGCTGGTGCTTTTGAACCTGGTACTGCCCCGGCTACCCAGAGCGGTGACCGGTACTCTGGTCGGCGGGCTGGCGGTGGCCGCAATCCTGACTGGACTCGTCCTTGATCAGGCCGGCGCACAGGGGTTGAGGCAGGCCAATCCCGCTGCTTTGAACAGCTTCGCCTTGCCGAAAGTCCAGGCCCCGGGGACCGGTTCCCAGGTCGCACCCCCCCGCAAGCTCGAGGATCCCCTGGTGGCGTTCCTGACCGTCGAGCCCTTCGAGGTGCGCCTGGAATACCTGCTGCGCGCCGCTGACCTGAAGGGACCCGTGGATCCCATCGAACCGGCCGAGCAGACGCAGTTGATCGACCGGGTCCTGCCGATCATGCAGCGAGGCACCCTGGTGACGATCGACGGCCAGAAGGCAGAACCCAACCTGGCGCGGGGCGACTTCGTGACCGTGAGCGCCAATGGCGTACTGACCCGGCCCGAACCCATCGCCGAACCCCTGAACGAGGCGGTGATCGGGTTGACCTGGGTCTTCGACACCGGCGGATTGCCCGACAGCCTGACCCTGGCCTTCAATGTTTTTGCCGAGATCCTGCCCGCGGTGTCCATGACGGTCACCGATGCTCTGGGTTCGCGGCTGGAGACTCTGACTCCGAGGTCGCCGACGGTGAGCTGGGGCAACCGGCTGACGGGTTTCGAGGTCCAGGAGATCGAACCGGTGGCCGTCGTACCGCCCCGGGGTCCGATCGTTACGTTGGTGCTGCTGCTGGCTGGTTTGTTGCTGATCATCTGGCGGCGGCGCGGGGGGCCTCAGTGGTCGCGGCCGCTGGTGACGGCGCTCCTGATTCTCGCCGCGCTGACCTATCCCCTGGTGCGCACGCCGCTGGCCGGCCCGCTGGCCCAGGCCTGGCGCCTGGGTGACGCCGAGGCCGGCGCAGTGCTCGACGACTTGCTGACCAATGTCTATCGCTCCTTCGACATGCGGGACGAGGGCGCGATCTATGATCGACTCGCCCGCTCGGTGGACGGCGATCAGCTCACCGAGATCTACCTGCAGAGCCGCCGGTCCCTGGAGATGGAGAACCGCGGCGGTGCTCGCGGCCGGGTCGACGACGTCGAGATCCTGGCCGTCCATTCGATGGAAGGCGCCGACAGGGATGGATTGCAGGTAGACTTGACCTGGAAGGTGAGCGGCTCGGTGAGCCACTTCGGGCACATCCACTACCGGCAGAATCGGAACCGGGCGGTGGTCACGCTCGTGCCTGTCGACGGGGTCTGGAAGATCGAGGACATGGAGATTCTGGAGGAGGAGCGGGTGCTTTGACGGGGGATTGGAACAGCGCCCCCTCCTTGTATCGGAGAGGGCGCTTTCTGCAGCAGGCTAGCCTTGCTTGACTTCAGCTCGGAAGACCTCCCCATCGGTGAACCGGACTTTTGCCAGGTTGGCGTTGGCTCTCAGGTTCACAAATGCGATCAGGTCCATGCCCGGCCGGAAAGGGGGAGACGGGAACATGTCCCTGGTGATCTCCGCCTCAAGGTTGTTGATGACCGTGTGTGCGTCCCCATTGGGGTCGAGCGATGCCAGCTCGAAGGTCTGCGACGTGAAGGTCACACAGTAACCGTTGGTGACCTGGCCTCTGATGTCGACGATCTCGATCGGTCCCGTGTTCTTGAGTCTGACGTCGAATCGAATCGTGTCACCGACCCGCCACGTCTGATTCGGGCGAGTGACATTCTTCAGGTCCGTGAAATAGATCTTCAGTTCTTTTTTCATCTCGGCTTTGAGTTGAGTGAGGATAGACATTTCGTTCCTCCCGCCATGAGGGTTCGCATCTCATTCACCTGATTCAACCAGGATTCGGTTGGGTGACCTCCTTTCGGCTACAGATTGCGATGAACTGCCTGGAGGGAGCGGAAGTCGGCGGAATGCGTCGAAGTGCAACTCGGCGAGACGGGTTGGGGCAAGGTATATGAGTCGGTAAAACAATCCCTCCGCACAGATGATAAGCGCGGATCAGGTGGGCCGCCAGGGAACTCAGAAGCCGGCGATACTACGAATCCCTGCCCCCAGCAGGAAAAGCCCCAGTCCCGCCAGGGCGATGGCCGAGACACCCATCAACCCCCGCTGCACCCGTGGATTGAGGAAGCGCACGGTGCCGATCAGCACGATGAACAGGGCCAGCATCGAGATCATCGTGCCGTAGAACGATCCCACCAGCGCCACGGCGCGGGCCGGGTGTTCGCGCCAGGCAGCCAGGGCGGCGGGGCCCAGGATGAGCGCCCACCCCAGATAAGGATGGGGATTCAGCACATTGACCAGCACCGCGTCCAAGAGTGTCCGGGGAGCCGAGCGTTCCGCCTCGGGTGCGCTCGGATTCCGCCACTGCCGGATGGCGCCGTAGGCCAGGTACAGCAGCAGGACGCCGCCGCCTGCGCGCAACAGATGCTGGGCGCTGACCGGCAACTGGCCCAGCACGAGGAGGACGAGCAGGGCGATGGGAATGTCGCTGATCAAGGGAGCCAGGCAGGCGGGTAAAGTGCGCCGCCACCCGGTGGCCGTGACTCGGGAGACAAGAAAGGCCTGCAACGGCCCCGGCTGAAGCACCGCGGCGAAGGCGAGACCGCCGCCGATGAGGAGATTCTCTAGCATGCCGGCCGCCTGTTGAATTGCCATCTGTCGGCCAGGTAGCTGCTCCAGAAACCGCGGATCTTCACGACCTCCGTCGTCACGAAGACGAAGCAGAAGAAGTACATCGCGGCGGCCCACAATCGACGGTGCGAATGCATGATCTAACCAGGTATTTTCCGCACGCCCCCGAACAGAGCCACTCCACTAGCTCCACCTCTCAGGGCGCACTCGACTGCCTCGTTGAACTCGGCCTCGGTTTTCAAGCTCGGTAGATAGAGTCCCGCATAGAGGGGCCGGTCGGGCGGCAGCGAGATCACTCCTTCGGCCACCGCCTGTTCGATCCACGAGATCGGTTCGTTGTAGAAGTTGTGGTAGACCATGGGCAGCACCGCGTCCAGTTGCCACTGGGGCCAGTTCTGGCGCACCAGCTTGCGGGCCACCGTCGGGGACGGAAAGACCGCCGCGGTGATCTGCTTGCTGTGTGCGTGGACGACCTCGACCAGCTCGTTGACCAGGCGGGTGACGGTGTTCCAGCGGAACTGGCGCCAGGCCGCATCCGCCGGTGGATCGGGCAGCTCGAGGGGGTCCTTGCCGCTCAGGTCCCCGAACTGGGCGCGGCAGGTCTCGCAGTAGCAGAAGTCGAAGGGCGGGAGCTCCTCGTTCTGGACCAGGTCGTACTTCTCCCACAGCGACCGGGGCAGGATGACGTCGGGATAGCGAACGTAATCCAGGTGTACGCCGGCCAGCCCGGGGGCCGCCGCCAGTTCGGCGACCCGCTCGGCCAGGTAGCTGCGGACCTCGGGCCGGGTCGGACACAGGAAGCGGTAGTAGGGCACGTAGGGCGGGTGCTCATGGGTGGACTTGCCCTCGCGGCTGACGGCGTACCAGTCGGCGTGCTCATCCATCAGCACCTGGTCGCGGCGGCAGACGGTCCACATCCAGGCGTGGGTTTGCAGGCCCGCGGCATGGGCCAGGGCGTGGGTCTCGGCGTCGCCGCCCCCCAGCAGGATGCCCTCGACTCCGGCGTCGCGCAGCTCGGCGAACTGCTCCTTCGTCCGGTCGGTGGTCTGGTCGGCGGTGACCCGGGTCCAGGCCCAGTGGCGAACGGTGGTGTGCAAGGGCGCGATCCGGGGCCGGACCGGCCTGGCGATGACCTCGTCCAGAAGTCCCGTGGCGCCGGTGCCGGCCGCCAGTGAGCCGAGGCCCACGGCCCGCAAGAAAGTACGTCGATCCACCGGGCTGTCGCCTCCTGCAGTGAACTCGTCCGTGTCGTTGGTACCGATCATCCCGGAAAATGTAGCACAGATCCCCCGGGGGGTCGTAGCCCGTACACAGGATGATCGTCGCAGGGGCCTGTGATATAGTTCCGGCGCCGAGGCCGCCATGGTGGCGGAGTCGGCGACCATCGCTTCGAACCCGGAGGACCGGTGACCGCATGATGCGACCCTGTGTGACGGTGATTCTCGCCTGCTGGCTCCTGGTGTCGGGAACGGTGTACGCCGGCGATCTGAGCAATGTGACCGAGACGGCGCGCCTGGGCGACGATCTGCACCTGAAGACCGCCGACGGTGCCCACGTGCTGGTGGACTTCATGCAGGAGGACCTGTTTCGCATCTGGGTCGGGCCCGACGGCGACTTGACCGATGAGGGCAGCCAGGCGGCGCCCATCGTCGTGCCCCGGGATTACGAGATCGTGCCGCTGAAAATCGAAGACCAGGGCGGCTATCAGCTGGTGACCACCGGGAAGGCCGCGCTGCGCATCTACGGCAAGCCCCTGCGCTTCGAGCTGTACCGGGCGGACAACGAGACCTTGCTGTGGCGCGAGTTGAAGCCGCTGCATCTGGAGGCCGAGAACAGCTACCAGTCCCTGGCCAGTCATCCGCAGGAACATTACTTCGGCGGCGGCCAGCAGAACGGATCCTTCGAGTTCAAGGGACGCTCCCTGGAAATTTCGTACTCCGGCGGCTGGGAAGAAGGCGACCGTCCCAGTCCCGCGCCCTTCTACATGACCAACACCGGCTACGGGGTGCTGCGCAATACCTGGGCCGACGGCAGCTACGACTTCCGCTCCGACGACTATATTACAACGACTCACGCCGAGCACCGTTTCGACGCCTATTACTTCGTGGGTGACGGGCTGCACCGGGTGCTCGAGCTCTACACCCAGCTGACCGGCCGGGCGCCGTTGCTGCCGCGCTGGGCCTTCGAGTACGGTGACGCTGATTGTTACAATGACGGCGACAACATCAAGAAGCCCGGCACCGTGCCCGAGGGCTGGAGCGACGGTCCCACCGGGACCACTCCAGACGTGGTCGAGACGGTGGCGGCGAAGTATCGCGAGCACGACATGCCCGGCGGCTGGATCCTGCCCAACGACGGCTACGGCTGCGGCTACACCGACCTGCCCGAGGTGGTCTCCCGGTTGGCCGAGTACGGGTTCCGCACCGGCCTGTGGACCGAGAACGGGGTCGAGCAGATCGCCTGGGAGGTGGGCACCGCCGGCACCCGGGTTCAGAAGCTGGACGTGGCCTGGACCGGCCAGGGCTACCAGTTCGCCCTGGATGCGAACATGGATGCGGCCCAGGGCATCCTCGACAACTCGGACAGCCGGCCGTTCCTGTGGACGGTCATGGGCTGGGCCGGTATCCAGCGCTACGCCGTGACCTGGACCGGCGACCAGTCCGGAAGCTGGGACTACATCCGCTGGCACGTCGCGACCCTCATCGGCTCGGGTCTGTCGGGGCAGGTCTACGCCACCGGCGATGTGGACGGTATCTTCGGCGGCAGCCCGGCAACCTTTTGCCGCGACCTGCAGTGGAAGTGCTTCACCCCGGTGCTGATGGGCATGTCCGGCTGGTCCAAGGCCGAGCGGAAGCATCCCTGGTGGTTCGACGAGCCCTACCGCAGCATCAATCGAGACTATCTCAAGCTCAAG
>Ga0209475_10004178_pt1 | contig 12605 bp, 8 predicted proteins | sample tdDd471_FD_187128 | JGI IMG/M metagenome (GOLD analysis project Ga0209475, IMG submission 187128) | Marine sediment microbial communities from the Atlantic coast under amendment with organic carbon and nitrate - tdDd47.1 (SPAdes)... | ecosystem: Environmental > Aquatic > Marine > Coastal >...
AAAAGGATATTGTCAAGCAAAACTACGCCATTATAACGCATTCGGCACAAAAAAAGCCTTTTAAACAGGCCGGGGTTTAACCCCGGGCTGTTTAAAAGCTCGTTAAATCTGAAGCACTCCGTTATTTTCAATACGGTTTCTTCCTTCATCTTTTGCCCGGTAAAGGGCCCTGTCGGCATGGTAGATAAATCCCTCTTTCAGTTCACTGAAAAACTTTTTTCTTTCTGCGGGAGTCAGGCCCTGGGAGAGCTCAACTGCGGCAGAGGGTCTTGAACCGTCAATGGAGGCTGCGCCGATAGAAACAGTCTGTTTTGTTCCCTTGCTAAAGGAATGATCTTCTATTGTCTTTCGGATTCTTTCGCCTATTTTCACCGCGAGCCCGTTGTCAGTCTCTGGCAGAATGATGGCAAACTCTTCCCCGCCATACCGGGCAACCAGGTCTATTGCCCGGACTTCGACTTCGAGGATGGCGGCAACTTCCTTTAAAATAATATCCCCTATCTGATGGCCGAAGGTATCATTGACTTTTTTGAAGTGATCGATATCAATCATCAGAAGGGAAAGATGCCGCTTCATTCGAACAGCACTGGTAATCTCATCAATAATACGCTGATTGAAAAAACGAATGATATAGAGATTCGTTAACTCATCGGTAATAGCAAGCTCATAGAGCCGGGCGTTATCAATGGCAATAATTGCCTGGTTGGCAAGAATCTCAAGAAGCTCAACATCGCGGGAAGTATATATCTCACCGGATTCTTTATCTCCAAGACACATGACTCCGCGAAGCATGCCTTTATAGACCATGGGAATTAACAGAACTGATTCAGTTTCTGCAAAGAGGGAAGTATACTCATCTACATCATAATTATCGGCCCCCTCTGTCAGCTCCTCGAGATAGATAGGCCGGTTGGCCAGGCGAACTATTTTTATTCCTGAATCTGCGGCAGTGAACAAAAGCTCTCTGCCGCTCCGGGCCCCGTTTCGGATTACCGATTTAAAATGATCATCATCGTGCTGGTATAAAAGAAGCGTAAAATTTGAGACCTGGAGCACCCTGGTAATAGAATCGCGTATCAACTCAAGAAGTTTTTCAAAATCAAGCACTGTCACCAGTTTACTGCTCATGTTTCTGATTATCTTTTGATAATCATAACGCTCCTTAAAAAGCACTCTGTCGGTAAGCTGCTGAAGCACCTGGTAGAGAGGGTTAAAACTGAGAACCAGAAAAACACCGGCAAATATTATCAGGGCCATGTCAGCAGTTTCAATAAACATACTGATAAAAACAATATATACAATCATCCAGAAGGCAACCAGGAAGTAATACAGAAGGTATTTTCTGAATATTTCAGTAATATCCATAAGCCGGTATTTCATTGACGCATACATTATTATGATAGTTCCAAACATCATTCCAATGCCTGAGATCGGGTATATTGAATAGCTGAATGCAGAGAAAACAAAAAGCCCTGGTATTATGAGAGGTGTAATAAAGAAGCCGATTATGATTGCCAGACGGCGGTTTCTGCCCAAGCCCTTCATCGGGACTATTCGCAGAAGAAGCATGGCGATACTGTAGCCGATATAGACAGCTATTGTTGAGATAAAAACTGTTAATATTTTCTCAAGTGTCAGTTCGGTTTCAGAAGAAATCCTGTTTGATGAGATAAGCAGCAGGCTTTCAGGTGTCGCAAGAAGAAAACCGATGGTAGTGCCGAGCCATAAAAGCCGGGCCTGGTTGCGGCTCGTGCTTGTCTGGGCCTCCCGATACTGGTCCCAGAGCATAAGAAGGCCGGTTGTAACCGTTAAATAGTAGAAGACCATGATAACTATCCCAGAGGGAAGTTCAAAGACAGGATAGTAACCAAAATAATAGAGGATCAGCTTTGAATGATCCAGGACAATGAGCCAGTAGGCAAAGAAGGTAAAAAGAAGAATTACAGGAATAAGCAGCAGGTAACTTCTCTTTGTCTGCACCAGTACTGCAAACATGAAAAGAACCGGCAGGCTCAACCAGGAAATTATGTATACAATACCTGCAATTTGAGCCCCTTCCAGAATCGGCGTAGTAATCAGAAAAGCGCTTGAGGCTGACCATACCGCCAGGCATGAGCAGAAGAGAAATGTCAGCCGGGCAAAATAGCTTCGATAGCTTCTTAAAAACGCGCTGACAGTTATAAGAAAAATAAAAAAACCACTCATCAGTGGAATAAGAGCATAGGGAAAGAGACGAACTATATGTGTTTCGAAAGGGATCATACCTGTTATTTAGATATGTTATTTCAGGAATTCAAGTGTTTTCTTTTTAAATAAAAATTTTATCAGATTCTCCACCGGTTATCATACCAGGGGGGGGCATCATCCCCGTTATCCGAAACAATTACAGGACAAATACCTCTTTTAGTATATTGTAGGCGTGGTTCAGCTTTTTCATTTCTGAGGCGCTGCCCCCAGGCCCATCGGGATGATGCTTTCGCGCCAGCTCACGGTACCGTTTCTGTATTCTTTTTTTATCAGGACGAACCAGGTCAAAAAGCACCAGCGCTTCTTCAATATCTCCTTTTCTAAAGCTGTAGATGAGGATTCCATTCATAATACGCTTTAAGATATGGGTGTTCCCAAAGGATATATTATCTGGATTAAGATAGAACTCCTGAAGGGGATCATATGTGGGGAAAGATTCATCATGACGAGAAAAACCATGGGCCGTACAGTAACCTGTGCCGTTAGCCGACTTTTTACAAAATTCACCTTTTTCTGGAAGATAATGAGCACATTGTCCGTCAGGCGCCATCACCAGGGCAACCCTCATCGGATCAAGATGAAGGTAGTAGCCTTTTTTTCCGGCACTGGTTTTAAGACGGTAGAGGGCATGATAAATTGAGAAATGAACCCTGAAGAGAGCTTCTTCCCCCTGCCGTGAATAATCCCCGGTAAAATAACGAATCAGCTCAATTTCCATTACTGGTTTATTTTTATCTTTCAGGTAGTGAAAGAACTCTTCAATGTCTACAGGTATAAGGTCCATGGCGTAAGTCTAATTAAGGTACCGGTAAATTCCAGCAAAAAACCATATCCATCTATAATTGATGCACTCTGCATTAAAATAAAGTGGTATAAAAATCTTAAAAAAGCCCAAAGCGGCTTGATAATCTAGTGCACATTTTATATATTAATCCATATAAAGTGTATATGCAAAAGAGATGCTTCTGCACTATCCCATTGCATAACAGTTAACTGGTAAATGAAGTAAAAGGGCTCTGAGCCTTCCGCGTTTCTGTATGTTCATAAGGAAAAAAAATACAAATACTATTCTCACTAAGGACAGAATCATGAAAAAAATTGCAGTCTTTTTTACCTTTGTGCTACTATTTACAGGAGCCTCCTGTGATACAACACAGACCACGGCAATACGTATATCTACTGGCAGCTCAACTCGTGCAGTGCCCGGTGAAGTCACCTCTGTCAGAATCGCAGCTTTCAGAGAGCACATTTCACCAGAACAGCTTGTTGCAGTGGCGCAGGCATCGATTGGTGAGACGATCACCATGATAATCCCGAAAGATACTAATATCGAACTTTTTGCAGCTTCACTCACTTCTGATGGTGATATGGCTCCCTACTACGGCACCGGGTACTATGATAGTGACTATAAACCGGAACCCGGTGCACCACCGGCTAACCTGGTCACGATCTACATAGAACAGGCCACCTACAGTCTGTCTGATGTTTCACATTCCAACACTCCCATTCCAGAACACTTCAAGCTGACATGGGATTATACCAGTTTTTCCACACAAATGATTACTACAGGGCTTTTCTACATGCAAATTGAGCGGGGTATTAATAGTGACGGACTCAACTGGCCGGACGATCTGCAAACTATCGGTGTGACCCAACTCCAACTTGGTTACTATGACGACCAGACATTCCTGGCTGCAGAACCCGATACTTCACATTATTACTGGTATACCGGCCGGCTCGTAATCCCCGCATTGGGGCTTGCTTCTGCTACCCCTGATCCCCTGCGGGGAACTCACCCAGATAACATATAAAAGATTAAATATATTTTCTGTTTAAAGGCCCTGAAAAATTCAGGGCTTTTTTTATATCCGGGCCAGAGCCTCATTCTTTTCGCGAGGCTATTTTTCCGTTTTGAGCCGTAACTTCCGTACCCTCAAGAAAGTTACGGGCGTCACGGGCGGTCCGTACCGGTATCTCTTCCATGCCGACATGCCCGATGCCCTCATAAATGATATACTTCGCGCCGGGAAGATCTTTTTTCCATCGAGGCACATGAGTAACGGGAAGCCATTCATCTTTCTTTCCCCACATAACTAATGTCGGTACCTTTATATCCTTAACCCTGATTGAAAGTTTTTTGTTTGTGGATTCTTTCTTCATCTCGACAAAGATATCAACCCAGGCGTTCTTGTTGCCCCTGCGCATTGCAAGCTCAAAGTACCGATCCTGAACCTTCGGTGTCACCTTTTTCTTGTTGCCGTAGACTTCCTTTATCGCCTTATCAAGAAAATACCGGGGCATCATGCGCCGCACCAGGGGCCGCATCAAAGGATTGCTAGCCAGCTTCAAGAGCCAGGGAACATTCTCGGTGTAGCCGACAGTATCGATGAGAATCATCTTGTCGACCTTATCGGGGTAAGCAAGAGCATAGTTCCATGAGATATACCCCCCCAGGCTATTGCCAACGATGGAAAAGCGCTTCAGCTTCAGGGCGGTGGTGAAGTTATGGAGAAATTTCACATAACGCTTTATTGTATACTCAGGCTTAACCGCCGGGCCCGTGAGGCCAAAGCCCATGTTATCAAAACGTATAATTCGATAGCTGCCTTTCAGCTCTTTGACCCATCCGTCCCAGGTGTGCAGAGAGGCGCAGACACCATGAAGCAGAAGCAGCACCGGGCCCTCGCCCTCATCAACGTAATGAACCTTGAGGCCGTCGACTGTAATAAACTTTGAGTTCTCATAGGCGTACTTTTTCTTTAATTCTTCCATGGGAATCGTTTTGGCCCCCATGGTGGTACAGGCTCCGGAAAAGAATACCGCCGCCAACAGCAGGAACGGAAATATTAACTTAGTTATATTTTTTATCATATCTGACACCTCTGCCTTTTCTTTTTTTGTGTTGGGGAAGTTATGATGCAGGCAGCAATATTCGTCAAGTGCATTTACCGTCTGACCGGTTTGTTTTTTTTGCGATCGCAAAGTTTGTTCATATGAAGAGGCTTTTTTATTTGAAAGCGACATATGCCTGAAGGCGCGAAAGCGCTTTCGCGCCTTCAGGCAAGCAACAATTAAATATGAAACGAAACACCAATAGTAAAATTAACCCCTGAAATATTGGCGGTAATCCGCTTGTCATTCTGGTCCCGGGCAAAGTTGTAATAGGGATACCGGGGAAAAGTACCGCTGGAGTCCACATCTTCGGTTTGACGGTTATCATCGGCTGTATAAAAAATCACCGGTTTGATGGTCATAGCGATCAGGTACCCGACCCTGACATCAATAGATACACGTTTCGAAATAAGAAACTCCGCAAAGATCGATGGATTAAACATGTGAATAGACTCAGCTGCCGCATTGACCATAATGCGCTGTTCTACGAAATCAGGAGTTGCATCTCCAGTCACATCCAAGCTGGTGGGTACAGGAAAACCATGAATTTCCTGTTCGATGTTTACCATTTTCCCAAAACCGACCCAGTATTCAAAACGGGCCCCCAGGGTGAGCCACCGGTAGACCGGAAGCAGACCGTCAACATAGAATTTCACCATGGCGAGATTAATGTGATAATTATGCTGAATATTAAAGCCATTACCTGTGTTAACCAAGTATTGATTAAGTTGCGTTACATCCACTCCGGTTTGAGGAGTATAGGGATCACTAATTTGGTACTCCTCGGTGCGAAATTCAATGAGCTTACCATAAATAAATCCCCCGCCGACACGAAGATAGCGTAAGGGTTTATAGCCCACCTCAAAGCTAACAGCCGGCCCGCCGCCCCCGGCATTAGGAATAATCGGCAGCATACCCACCGATATACTGATCCCGTATTCACTCTGAAAAGCCGACCAGTAAACTTCATTGGCCGTTTTGATCATCGCCTCTCGCTGAACCGTCACGGTCTTAGCGGCAAGAACTTCCCCTTTTTCTGTAGAGACAATGCGCGCGGTTATTGAAATGGTCTCACCGGTTTCAGATACGGTGCCTGCTAAAAGGAGCTGGGCGCCGGAAAGCTCTCCCGCCTTGACGGCCTGGTCCTGGCTTACCATACCGGTCATGGAAAGCTCTACTTCCTTCAAAATTTTTTTTATGTTCTTTCGCTCAACGAGCCTGAAGATTGTGCTGTGGCTCATTTCACCAGTAAGCAGAGCGCTTACCGTAACCCCGATGTTATGTTTTTTCATCAGCGGCGTGATATTCTCAAAGTCAAGAACCGCGATGCGCTTCTTGATAACCACCTGCCCGGTTTTCTGTAGATATTCCCGGGAAAGGTCTTCTGCCAGGTCATCGATTTCTGAAAGAGCAAAGGCGGTATTCGCGACTAAAAGTATAACAATACTTGCCAGTATCTTTTTCATTGTCTTCCCCCTTTTTATATTAAGAATTACATACATCATTCTTAATATAATGTCAACACATAACAAACTGTATAAAAGACATACACAGTTCCTCTGGGGTGTGATAGAGGGGGCAATACAGGCAGGTCGCCTACTCCCTCTGCAGACGCTGAAGAAAAAATGCCGCACCGAGCATCACAATTCCCATAACCGTAAAGGCGATAATCTTTTCCACCAGTGAAAAGTCCTTCAGGTCATAGAAAAATATCTTCAATGCCGCGATACCAAGACCCGAGGCATAAAGAGGAACAAGCTTTTTCATATTACCAATAGTGGCATAACTCATGACGGCAACCATATGGAGAACCAGTGCAATAGTAATACCGGGCCCGGACCAGTCACCGGTAATCATCCGAATGGTCATAACATAGATTGCCACGGCTACAAGATGGAAGAGGTAATGATCTATTACCGGCTCCCTTGCGCCTTCTTCTTCCTTTCCATCCCTGTCTGTAGAGGGCACAAGTCCTGTAAAGGTGACCAGTGCGAGCATGCCGAGAGAAAGAATCTGAAAGGCGACATGAAACCATGTCAAAGATCCGGTAGCATTCACCATTGCAGAAATACCGGTAACGGTGATGAGGGCAACCAGCACCTGACCGATCCTCTCACTGGTTACAGCATAAACGGCATTGGAATTATTTTTCCCAATGAGCAGAGCATAGAGCAGAAAGACCGAAGCGATTACATGCCAGGCCGCAAAGCCGACACCGGTAAGGACATAGGTAATTGTTCCCAGGGCAAGGGCAATGTAGAGCAATGCCCCGGTCAGCAGAGCGAACCATGGATTTTTGTCACTGCTCTCTTGAGCCTTTAAGCCTTTCAAGTAAATAAAAATTCCCATGAGGAAGATACCGACACCAGGAGCGGCCAGTCTCAGGACAATAGATGTTTCACTAACAGGAAAAAGAGACATCAAAAGTGCCGCAGCCGCGGCAGCAGCCAGTACCGCATAGAGTTCTTTGAATAATATTTCAAGCTTCAATTTTTCATACAGAAGAAAATTAATTATCACCGATCCCCACATGGCAAGGCTGAGATATTCAAAGGCCCGACGCCTGACCGTAGGAAGAAACATTACCGGCAGGAGCAGATAAAAACTGACACGAAGCTTTTTAAAAAATTCAACCAGTGGATGTCCCGGAATCACCTTTTCAAAAAAGAGCTGCATGAACCACATGAGGGCAATAGATTCGATGAGGGCAACCTTCCCGTTAAGCGGAAGCTCACTGAAGTGGACTGTTCCAGAATTCTTCATGACAATTACTGCCTGAAGAATAATCAGCAGGTAGCATGAGAGGCCGAGAATTGTAGTGAAAGGAAGTTTTTTCTTTGTCCCCCGGATAAGCAGAAAAGGCATGGGGAGAATCGCAAGGCTCAAAGCATACCCCGGCACCAGCAGGTACATAACCACCAGAAAGGCCCCCAGCGCCCAGGTTGAAACCAGTTCATTGTTAAAAACGCTGAGCCCCGTTACCGGTTTTTCATAGCGCTTTGTAATCTCAGGAAGCATTAAATTTAAAACAAGCAGAAGGGCTCCGCTTCCAAGAAGGTGGTAAAATGCCTGATGAGAGAAAACTTCCCCCAGTGAAATATCAGCACCTGACACGGCGGTCATAATGACAATACCTGCAGAGTATGACGCCTGTCCCAGTACCAGGATGTATGCCCCGTAGGCGAGCCACTCTGTAATCTTCAATTCAAGTTTTGAGCTTCTTCTGAAAAGCAGAAAAATCGCCCCAATAACCAGAACAAGGGGATACGCAGGTACAATATAAACACTGGCCAGGATAATGACCGCAAAGACCCATGCGGATATCATCTCACCGGTGAACCAGCGGAGTTGTTTTTCAGGTTTTTCCACCATGACGTTCACCTGTTGTAAAAGGCGCCAGGCCGCAGCCAGAATCAATCCGAGAAATGCCAGATGCACAACTGATTCATTTTGTACAACCTCGAGTGGCGGCATTCTAAAAATAAGTTCTATCCTGTCGACTGCCAGAATGATTAAATAGAAAAGTTCACACATCAGCAGGGCAAAACTAAAGTACCCGAAAAAGCGAGTAAAAGGAAGTTCATGCCGCTGCCCTCTCACCAGGTACCAGGCCATGGGAAACATGACTAATACCAGGGCATATTGAGGAAACCAGAAAAATGCAGGAAGCAGCAGAACCAGCAGGCTCCAGGGGGCAAGAGCTTCACGAATGCCATACTGAATTTTCTTTTCATACTCGAGAAGGTCCTTTTTAAATCGCAAAAGAATGAGCCAGCCCCCGGCGAGAAAAACACCCAGGACCAGAAGATTCATCATGCCGGTATTGACCAGTGTTTTCCCCCAGTGATCTGCAAAGCGGGGAAAGATAAGAAAGGCTTGAACCAGTGCAACGGCTCCCACGATATATCCTTCTTTACGGACTCCCTTTAATTCATAGATAAATCCGAGGTAGAGAAGCGCAAGGGCCTCGGGTGCCCAGAGAAGCATCATAAAATCAAAGTGGAAAAGTATCGGCACCGCCAGGAGAAAAAAGATCCCGCCGAAAATAATATGTACGGCCCTCGGCTTTCGTGATGCTGCTTCCCAGCGGGGAAGCAGCGCGGGAACAAGAAAAAGAATACCGTTGCCGAGAAAAAGATAACCCGCGGCAGGAGACCCGTCGAAGAGGGTGTACAGGTTAACCAGCAGCAGTATCACCGCTCCGGTAAGAACAAGTATATGATAGACCCCGGGGTTTTCCCGATACCTTTTGCCCTCAAAAAAAGAATACCAGGCATAGATATATGCAAAGAAATGAAACAGGAGCGCAAAGAGCCAGACTTCCCCCCTCCCCTCTACAGTAAAGAGAGACCACTCCATGATACCTGCTGCGGTGACAAAGGAGAGGTATACCATTGCTTCCCATTTAATGCGCATGGAAAGATGAAGGGCACTGACACAGAGAAACACCAAAAACACCAGGTAAAAGAGATTCAGGGTGCCGCTGATACCGAGAAAAAAAGGCACAAAGGCGCCGCCGAGAAAGGTTACCAGGGAGACAACTTTCGTTTCGTAGCGCAGGGCCAGCAGGTAGGCTGCAAAAGTATTGCCGGCAATAAGAATAAATCCTGCCCACAGGGGTATCAGGTGGTAATATAATGCTGCAAAATATATACAGAGAAAATTAATAATTACACCGAGACCAATAATACTCGAACCGAATTCCCGGTAGGCAATATTCCGGGCAATGATCCGCGCCCCGAGAATTACAAGCCCCAGGGCAAGAGCTGCACCGGATATAATCTTTGCGGCGGGGCCAAAAAAATTCACAAATGAATACTGGAGGAGAAAACCGACACCGGCAACCGATGCAAGGATACCCGCGGCAGTAAGAAACAATACCGGCAGCTTTCCCTCGTTGCGGAATTTTTTATACAGCTCAACAAGGTTTGCTGTAAGGTCCGCCAGGGGTCCCGGCAGGGGAAGAGCAGTCAGTTTCGTCAGGAAGTCGACCCTGGGCTTTACAGCAGGCTTTTCCTTCGGCTTTTCCATTGCCGCGACCGGGGCTTCTTTTTGAGGGAATTTTTTCTCGGGAGGATATTCTTCTGTAGCTACTTTCTTCGGCGCATCAGCAGCGGTAACGGTTATACCGGCAGCTGCTGCTGCGATAGCTGTATCTTTCAGTCTTTCTGCAGCTGTCTTCCAGGCAGGAGTTTCTTTTCTATCATCACTCTGCTCCGCTGACCGGCCGGGATCAGGGATCTTTTCAGGCGGCGCTGTTTTTTGAACCCTCACCGGTTCATCTACACCGGGCGAAATAACTTCCTCTACCGCATGCTTTTCAAGTTTCTCGATGCGATTCTGAATTTTCGAAACCCGGTCTTCAAATATCCGGCTCAGAATTTTCAGTTCATCTTTCAGTTCATCAAGTTCTTTCTGGTCTTTTCTATCCATTGATTACTCCGGGAAATTCTAAAGACATGAAACCTTATTGAAGGCGCAAAATGCTTTTGAAGGCGCGAAACATTTTTGAAGGCGCGAAACATTTTTGAAGGCGCGAAACATTTTTGAAGGCGCGAAAACGCTTTCGCGCCTTCAAAAAGGACGTCACGCGCCGCCCTTTCGTGCGACGAAGCCCTGGGAATTGAGACCGGTAGCAGAAGAGGTTCCGGCAATCTTTGCCAGGTATGTTGCTCCGAGTTTTTTTATATGCCCGGCAATACTGTCAAAATAATTAAGATGTTCCTGTTCTTCATCTATGATTTCTTCAAAAATTTTCATGCTGGTACTGTCGCCATTTTCACGGCAGACTTCAAGAAATTCATTATAAGCCTCAACTGCTCCCTCTTCAAGTTCAACATTAAAGGGAAAAATAGCTTCAATATCCTGATGCTTTTCAATACCTGCATCTTTTTCGGTTACGGGCTCGCCCCCGAGTTCTTTCACTCGTTCAGCAAACATTTCCGCATGCCGCATCTCATCGATAGCGATCAGCTTAATCTGTGCCGCCAGTTCACCATAATCCATATCGTCGAGTCCATAGTGCTGATTCATGTATTGATGAATTGCCGTCAATTCACTTGCCCTGGCTTTATTTAAAACATCAATTACCTGCTGTTTTTTTTCTTCCCGTGTTGCCATGACTGCCTCCCTGGTTCGAGAATTATAAAGAAGCATTACCATAGTTGAAAGTAAAATCAAGTATTTTCCATTGAATAAGCGATGAAAAACCTGCAGGATTAAAAAACCGTCAGGTTTAAAAAAAATTGCAACCAAAACAAAGGGTTTTATGTCTTGAAATATGTTACGGGATACCGTAATTTTAGCAGAGCCGTGTCTGAAGTATGATGACATACCTATATAAAGAAAGAAGGAAACAGCATGAAAAAATTAAAAACCAACATAATCGGAACAATATCCGTACTACTTCTTATCACGAATACAGTCTTCTGGTGTACGTTTCTCTTTTTCGTTACTTTTCTGAAAATGATCTTCCAGGTAAAGCCCCTGACAAAAGTCTTCAACTTCATCCTCGACGGCATTGCCCAGACATGGATTGCATGCAACAATTTTGCCCTGGTAATAACCCGAAGAATAACCTGGCAGGTTGAGGGCCTCGAAAACCTCTCCCTCGACCAGTGGTACCTGGTACTTTCTAATCACCAGTCATGGACTGATATTGTAGTGCTCCAGAAAATATTTCACAAAAAAATTCCCTTTATAAAATTCTTTCTTAAAAAAGAACTGATATGGGTTCCTATTCTCGGCCCAGCATGGTGGGCCCTTGATTTTCCATTCATGAAACGCTATACCCCTGCTGAGATTGCAAAGAATCCCCAGCTCAAGGGAAAGGACATCGAGATAACCAAAAAGGCCTGCGCCAAGTACCAGCACCTGCCCGTTTCGGTTATGAACTTTGTTGAAGGAACCCGTTTCACCCAGCAAAAGCATGATCGCCAGAAATCACCTTTTCGCAATCTGTTGAAACCGAAATCCGGGGGCATAGGATTTGTCTTCTCTACCATGGGAGAACAGCTCACCAGTGTGCTCAATGTCACCATCGCCTATCCTGAAGGCCCCTATACCTTCTGGGAGTTTCTCGGGGGGGAAGTTAAAGACATTCGCGTCCACGTTGAAGAAATCCCCGTAACCGAAGACCTCATCGGCGACTATGTTGATGATCCAGCTTACCGTGAACATTTTCAGCAATGGCTTAACGGCATCTGGGTAAAGAAAGATGACCGCATCGAAGAACTTCTCGAATGGGAAGGAAGTGACAACAAATATTTCACATCTTCACGTTCAGATGAATCCGAAAAGGAAAACCGACCGATAAATTGATGAGAAAAATTCCGAAACACCGTTGATTTAAAAAAAAGCCCTGCCGCAAGGCAGGGCTTCTTAATGCATTTGGGTGGAGGCCCTTGTTATATTGAACAGGATACGCCGAAGGTAGCGTAGAACTTGTTGATGTCCTTGGGTGATCC
>Ga0209475_10004184_pt1 | contig 12595 bp, 14 predicted proteins | sample tdDd471_FD_187128 | JGI IMG/M metagenome (GOLD analysis project Ga0209475, IMG submission 187128) | Marine sediment microbial communities from the Atlantic coast under amendment with organic carbon and nitrate - tdDd47.1 (SPAdes)... | ecosystem: Environmental > Aquatic > Marine > Coastal >...
CGCCTGATCTTTCCAATCGCCTTATGGTTTGATTACGTTGTTGCGGGGATAAGACCTTGAAGTCGAAGTTCTGTTTATTTTGCGATGTTACCCCACCAAAATCTAATTGCCATGCTTTACCATCAAAAATATCATGTGATAGTTGGCGCTCTGTTTTTTCGCCACCTTCGACAGTATTAGTTTCGTATTTGATCGTGGAAAGTGTCATCTGAAGGGCTTTTTGTACATTTTCAATTTGCTGACGACTTAGATTCTTGTTCTTGACGAGGGGCTTATTACTGGCATCCTTTGCATTGGCAAGCGCACCCGGTTTCATTGCTTGGATATGTTTATGAGCAGCTTGATCTGGAAAGACCAGAAAATATGTGCCTGCTCGCATGATATTGGTTTGAACTTTCAATGCAGGGAGATAGATGGAATCGGCGGCAATCGTGATCATGATTGATTTAATATCGTCGACTATAAAGGTGTGAGATTGATCTTCATCAATCGAAAATTGTTCCTCATTGACGATGATTTTGACGGCATCAGTCGCGCTGATGGTTACACTGTCGACATCGGGCGTTAAGTTGATTGAAACACGAAATGCAGAAAACTCGGTCAATCGACCATTTTTCTCTCTACGATAATCTTGACTCAAGCTACAGCTATAGGGAAGTGCATCGACAATATGCCAGACTTTCATCGCAGAAATGGCATTGTCGCCTACCTGACTATCCTTTAACGATGGAATGTCAGTAAAGATGTCTTCTTTAGCCAGTCGTTTCAATGCATTTAGCATATTTTTACGGGCTTGCTTATTGTGTTTGCCAAACAAATTAAGGATTGAGGCATTTGAATCGGGTTCTTTGTAGTCCTCATTTTTGTAGACTGTTGCACCTGTTCCTGTACCCAATCGAATGGATGAAACTTCATCATTAAGACCACCAACTGCATTGAAGTTGCCGAGACCCATGTAGAAAATCCATGCTCGTCCCCAATAATTGCGGTGCTGATATAGTGCTACTTCGCCCTTGAGGAGTGTGCCGACTTGACCTTCTCTGGAACACATTTTGATTGCACGTACAAAGATCTCACGTTGGTTACGGTTGACAGTTAGGTCAAACGTATTTCTTTTGGAGTCAAACGTTACCCATTTATTATCGCACTTGAGCGAAAAATGACGCTGGGTAAATGCAGGTTCACTGTACAACGACATCTCTTCACCTGTCCCAAAGGTCAGCGAATACGAACCACCACCTGTGCGAGCATCATAGCTCTGGAGTTTGATTTGACGCTGATTACCCCGTGGATTACCAATCGTGTGGAAGTTGAAGACTTCGGTCATCGCTATACGGCTATTCGTTCGCAGTGTTCTACTCGGTCCGATACTGAGATAGTTGCCGTTGCTAGTTTGGATGACCCATCCGCCAGTATAGGCTTTGTTTGTCGCATCCCAGATACGGATTGATTTTGGATGGTCGTTGAAGCGCGTATTGGATAGTTCTTTTATGGCATTAGTTTTCATTACTCCTTGTAATGCCGTTGGCACTTTGGCTGGCTTTAGGTTGGGGATGTCTGAATATACGTCCTGTGAGGTATCTCTAAAATTTATGCTCTTATGGAGTGTTGCACCACTACCAGAACCGACACGGATGGAACTCGGTTCGCTGATGTATTGGTTGATATTAGCTATATCACTAATCACCACCCAGCCTGATCCACTATAATTTTCTTCCTTGTAGACGATAGCATATTCACCTAATAGGGCTTCATCAATCCATCCCTCTTCGATGACAGTGACCAATGCTTGCATTGAGGTGTCTATTGAGGCGAGTTCTTTATTCAGCTGATCAATTTCTTTTTTAATTTCTGCTATTCGAGGAGAGAGGATATTGCTTTTTGCCCGAGATGGCAACTGGGATTTTGCTTGTTCACGCAATTTTTCGTCAATGGCATTGCGTTTGCTGATCTTGTCCGTGTGGAGTTGTTGAATTTTCTGCCTAATTTGAGGCGAATTCGTTCCAAACCAGTCACGCGCTCGTCCGAGTTCTTTGATCTCTTTCTCCAGTACTGTAATCGCTTGACGAGTGTCATTCAGTTCTAAGGATGCCTTCATCTGTGTCGTGAGTGAGCCACGCCTTAACCGTCTTTCTAGCACCTTTGCGCTACTCCGAAGCGAGCGCAACTCCTTTTGTTTCTGATCAATTAAGGTAATTAGATTAGAAACTGACATGTATTTGACCTCATCTCTTTAAATTCAATGTCTGTAACTATTCTATCGGCAACAAATTAAGTGCGCCAACGCTTAGACGATCTATGAAACTAACGTTTAGAAGCTGTTTGAAAATTCCTATTGATTATAATTGTTGCGATTAAATAAACAATAAACCAAACAGGAATTGAGAAAAGTGTCGCGCAAACGTCGAAAATACACCAGTAAAATCAGTCAGAAGCAGTAGAAGCGAATAAAATGGATGTTACCGAAATCAGCAAAAGCGGGTCGTCCGATTGAATTAGATATGCGGTTGGTGATGAATGGCATTTTCTATATTTTGGTAACCGGTTCTCAGTGGCGTAATTTATCGAATGATTACCATAATCCCAATAGTGTCTATTATCATTATCACAAGTGGTGCAAAGATGGTATATGGCAACGAATCAACCGCAACATGGTGTACCTAGAACGTCGTCGAATTGGATGATTTCCATACCCAAGTGCTGGGATTATGGATAGTCTAACCGTCAAAATGAGTGATCAAGGTGGAGCGAATGGCTATGATGGGAATAAGAAAACCAAAGGTCGTAAACGCCATGCTTTGGTTGATACACAAGGGAATTTGCTAGATGTAGTGGTCACGGTTGCCAATTTGAATGACCGTGAGGGGCAAAATTAATCATGACAAAAATTGAACGCTTTATTGCTACTCGACTCCTCAAAGTCTGGGTCGACAAGGGTTATCGAGGAGGTTTGGATGTATGGTTTCACCACCAGTGGCAGATCGCTCTCGACATTGTTGAATCTGATCCGAATCAAAAGGGATTTGCTGTTCAACCCTGTCAATGGGTTGTGGAACGCACTTTTGCTTGGCTTGGCAAATATCGTCGTTTAAGCAAGGACTTTGAGTATGATGTGCAATCCAGCGAGGGCTTTATTTATCTGGCATCTATCATGAAATTGCTCAAACGACTTGGAAAATAATATTCAAACAGGTTCTTATACTCATGTTTGTGTGGATGAAGTTTACGCTACAATATAGTGGGTCGTTATTTTGATATTGGAAATACCTATAAGGATACGACAAAATGCAACGATATTTCAAATATGAGGAACTGGGTCACGGTGCGATGGGCATTGTTTATCGTGCAACTGATCGACTTGAAGACGGAAAGTGGGTTGCACTCAAGCAACTTCATACCGATGTAAATCGGGCGGGCATTGATACCACACAGGTCTCTAATCGTCGATTAGTGATGTCACAAGAATTTCGTATACTTGCGTCGTTACGTCATCCCAATATCATCAGCGTACTGGATTATGGATTTGCGGGTGAAAATGGTGAGCCATACTTTACGATGGATTTGTTAGAGCACCCACAAAATATTGTACAGGCAACCAAAGACAGTAGCTTTGAAGAAAAGGTGAATTACTTTATACAATGTTTGGAGGGCTTGGCTTATCTGCATAAGCATCAAGTTGTACATCGTGATCTTAAGCCAGATAATATTTTGCTACAAGACTGCAATATAAAAATACTTGATTTTGGATTGGCATATGATGATTTATTTAAGTCGCAAGCTGCGGTTGATAAAGACTATATCGTTGGGACGATGGCCTATATCGCACCAGAAATCCTACAGGGACAACCACCTGATCATTTAAGTGATTTATACGGATTGGGCATGATTATGGCTGAGGTATTTTTACAAGAATATCCCTATAAATCAGTCACTAACATGGCTACTCTGATAAACGCTATCCTCAATAAATATCCAGTCCTTGATGAAATTGACCCTCACATACAACCTTTATTGATGCGGATGCTAGATAAAGATCCAGAAAATCGGTATCCCAGTGCACAGGATATTATCATTAAACTTTCGAAAATATTTGATTTTGTTGATGCCAGCGAGAGTATTCAGGTACGAGAGAATGTGTTGCAGTCCGCACCATTTGTTGGTCGTGATCCGGAATTCAATAAACTCAAACAAGCGTTGTTAGATCTTATCAACATTCGCGAAAAAGTTGGCGGGGCATGGCTGATCGGCGGCGAAAGTGGCGTTGGTAAATCGCGTTTACTAAATGAGATACGCGTACAGGGTATGATACGGGGTGTACTTGTATTAAATGGTCAGAGTATCTACGAAGGTGGCGCGGTTTTTGAGACATGGCGACAACCCCTGCGTCACCTTTGCCTTGAGGTTGAACCCACTAACGACGAAGCCAGCATTCTCAAATCGATTATACCGGATTTGGAAAACTTGCTTGGGCGCACGATCAACGACACACCGCCAGCACTCAATCCTAAAATAGCATTGGAACGATTGTTGACAACGATTGAAAACTGGTTCAAACGTTGTACAACACCAATTCTGCTAATTTTAGAAGATATTCACTGGGCAGTAGAAAGCCTGTTGATTCTCAAGCGGTTGTTACCATTGATAAACGAAATGCCATTGATGATTGTGTGTAGCTATCGCAATGATGAATATGCGGAATTACCACAAGAATTAGCGGGCATGGAATTAATGGAACTTACACCATTATCACGTCAAGCTATTTATGACTTGAGCAGAGCTTTGATGGATGGCTCACAACAGCAAACACAGAATATTGTGGACCTAATGGAACGCGAGACTAATGGTAATGCTCTGTTCATTATCGAAGTCTTTCTGCTCTAGCGGATTCAGCAGGACGCATTGATCTGGTTGGAAAGTTAACCGTGCCACCCGATATTGTGCAAGGTGGCATGGCACAAATTATCAATCAGCGCCTGTCAGTTGTGCAGGGGAAATTACGTGAGTTCTTGCGGGTCGCGTCGTTAGTCGGACGACAATTGGATACTGAATTAATGGCACGGATGATGCCAGACTACGATGTTAACCGCATGTTACAAGCAGCTACCGCCACACTGATTCTCGAAGTTATTGATAATCGGTATCGCTTTGTTCATGATAAATTCCGTGAAGCCTTTGAAAGTGAAGTAGATGACCGACCCGCATTACATCGTCAGATTGCAGAGGCAATGGAAGACCTATACCATGATGATGTATTCCGAGCACCGATACTACTTTATCACTGGAAGTTAGCTGACAACAATCATAAGATCATCCATTATTCTGTGTTAGCTGGTGATCAAGCTATGGAGAATGGTGCGAACTTGCAGGCAAAGAATTACTACTATCAGGCATATAATTTATGCTCACAGATCGAGGATACTACCGAAAATAAACGGCAGCAGGTCTATCTCGCCGTGAAGGTGTCGAAAGTGGCAGCCTATCATCCCGAAGAGAGCCTGACACGGATCATGCACCATGCTGTTGAAATTGCTGAATTGTTAGATGATGAAGAGCTATTGGCGCGAGCACTTGGTAGCACAGGAGCTTATCATTTCATGCTCGGTCAAACAGGTGCATCGATGGACTACTTCAAGCGGAGTATGGTCATTGCGGAGAAACTAAAACTCGAAGAATTGCTCTTACTCCCCTACAATATCATCGGGCGGAGTGTGGCACTGGTTGGTGACTTTGCGACCTCCCGTAATTATTTGCGAGATGGTATTCGTATTGCTGAAAAATTTAAAGACCTTGAGTTATTGTCGGGTTCGCTGGCATTTTATGCACTGAGCCTGATGTTACAAGGCGTCTACTCCGAATCGTTATCTATCATCGATCGAAGCCTCAAAGTGGCGCAACAGGTCGGGCAAAGTCGTATGACAGGAACATTGGTTATCAATGGTTGCGGGTATATGTGGAATGGACGCTGGGAAGGTGCATTAAAAATTTTTAATGATGCAGAAACGCTTGCCGAAAAAATAAATGACTTTCTCCCGTTATATTGGAGTCGGGGTTTTCTAGGATACATCCACCTGCAACTGAAGGATTATGAACGGGCAGAATATTATCTTGATTTGTCGATTGGGATGATTGAGGATGGTAAGACTGTCTTCCACTTACCCTTATTTCAGGCGTATCGTGCCGAGTTGACACTCTATCAGGGACATCCAGAGGATGCTGTCACACAAGCGGAGAAAGCTTTAAAGTTCGGGCATGATACCCAACAAGGTCTAGCAATCGGTGAAGCGCTATGTGTGCTTGGCAAGATATATTCACAATTAGGTGATCTGGACAAAGCTGAAGACTACTATCAACAGAGTCGTGATAACCATATTGAAGGGGGACGATTGGTGCAAGAAGCTGTGACCATTTATCATCTGGCACGCCACCATGCTTATCATAACGATACTAGAGGCGCACAAGCATCTATTGATGAAGCCATCGAAAAATTAGCTTTGTATCAAATGCACTGGTATGTGGAACAAGCTCGCAAATTACGTGCATCCATTGTTTGATCGACGGTCGAAAAGCACAGGTAACCTTGTGATTCACTACCATTTGCAATCATCAACCTGCGCACATGCTGATACAGTAGAACAAGTTTCTGTTCCGTTGCTAGAGCTTTCCTTAGCTCAGCTATCGATTTTTTGCAACAGAACCAATATTGCTTGATAAACCAAGATGAAATTATCTGCGATTCATAGATGTTTAGAGGCTCACAATCCAATGTACTTGTTGCAATAAATACTGTGCAACCGAATACAGAATCACTTCGGTGAGCTAAACATAAAAAATGGTCAACACAATATCCTGAGCATGATTACCGTATTTCTTTCCAAAAATATTAATACCGCCAACATGATGTGCATCGGGTTTAACCCCAATGCGTACCGAAATAAAGTCATTATCTGTGACATTTAATTCCGAGACACATACGTTAGAAACTTTTATTCCATCTATAAATGTGCCAATATTGTCAACACGCCATACTTTGAGTAGACCATATTGGGAACTGTCTATACTGATCGGTACCCCATAAAATAAGACAAAAGTCTGAGATAATAAAGTCAAAAAGGATAGTTTTTATGGGTCGTCGAATTGCTAAAGAAATCAAGAAAGAAATTATCACGAAAATCCAGGCAGGTGAGCGAGTGGCAGATCTGGCAGAGCAATATGCTGTCAGCACGAAAACGATTTATGGTTGGTTACGCTGTGATACAGGTGAAGATGTAGTATCGGTGTTGCAATACAATAATCTCAAACGCGAGAATGAAGAACTCAAGCGGCTGATTGGTGAATTGACGCTCAATATGCACTTGCAAAAAAATTGAAATAATTAGCCGTTCAAACTATAAACAGGTATGTGCTGAAGCGTTAGGCATCAATCGCAAGAATATCTATCGCCAACGGCGTTTACCTGCCAAAGACCAAGCCCTCAAACAACAAATCCAAGCAGTTCATCATCAACACCCTGCCTATGGTCATCGTCGGATTGCACTTGAATTGGGTATTAATCACAAATGCGCCTAACGGGTGATGGCAAAGTTTAATTTGCATCCGCCAAGGCGACATGTAAAGCACTACTCAACACGCTCAACATCGCATCACATCTACAGCAATCAGATTGCCTCAAAGTTCCCAATCACCCAAGCTCATCAGGTCTGGTGCAGTGATCTGAGTCGGATTGTCTATCGGGGAAGTATCTGGTATCTCGCAACCATTGAAGATATCGCCACCCGACAAGTCATCGCCCAGCAAATCCAGGTTCGTACCAAAGTTCTTGATGACCAGTTACAATCTGTTTTTCAGCGCTGGTATCCCAACATGACCGATATTGAGAACCAACAACAGGTCGCGTAGCCCCCGTTTCTGGTTGCTCTCGTATACGGTGCAAGTAATCCGCATGAAAAATCGCTGGTTAACCTCATCCAGTCCCAAGATCGATGCGCCCGAAGGCTTTATAAAAGTAGCTGATCTGGCTACTCGCCTTAATATTCCACTGAAGTGGTTATACTGACGTATTCGGAACGGACAAATTTCATCTGATGATTATGTGCGATATCCAAAACGAGACGTTATACTCATCCGTGACGAACCACTCATTATTGAGAAAATTCAAAAACTGCGACAAACCTAAAGTAGAAAGAGGCATTCTCTTGGTACATTCAAAGAAGAATGTGTTTACCCTCGCCGACCAGCGACAGTGACTCAGGCTCAATTATGGCTTGAGGATCATCGGCGATTCTATAATCTTGAACGACCTAATCAAGCCATCACCTGCAACAACTACCCACCCTCCGTTGCATTAGGAACGCCACCACCCTTACGTCGATTACCCTTAGAAGTCGATACCGATAGCTGGCTTCAACGCTATCATCGGCATAGTTTTCGACGCAAAGTTAAAGCCAACGGGGAAGTGCGGGTTGATCGTGATAATTACTATATCGGACAGAAGTATCGAGGGCAGAAGGTGCTTGTCATCTTAGATGCTCACGAGAAACATCTAGAGTTTTATATTCAAAGTCAACTTGTAAAAACGAAGCCGATTCGCAAGCAACTCTATGGAGTCTTACCAATTGATGATTTTGTTGATGTAATGCTCAAGGAAGCTGAATCAGAAACGCGACGACTTGCTCGACAACGGAAACTGACGCGACGGCACGCATAGATCACACACCCCAACTAAATAATTTTATTGCTCGAATTCCATAGGGTAGTCTTTGAGTTTTCTAAGTCTCAGTTAATCTTCCAGTTATTTTACGATTCGCACCAATTGAGCCTTGTGGCTAGCTGATCTGAAACTATCTCGGCAATGCAATTGCGGATGCCACTATCTGTTGATACTGTTTTCACCCATGATGTAAGAAAACTATACAATATGGGGCAACTAGATTAATACGAGATGAGTTAGGGTCAATTCGGTTTCAATCCTCGTGAAGTGACGTAGTAATGAAGGTTAGAGGGTGAACCGTGTTTGAGGTGATGTGTGGAAATATGCCGAATTGACACCCCAAGTTCGAGTAGTTCAACAATTCGGTCATGATCTTGATCGTATATGCTCTCTTGTACTGTTCCAACAGGCTTCCCCAACTTAATCCCTGAGCTTTCTTTGTCGCCAGAGCGTCTTTAATACGCCGACTAATCATCATCCGTTCCATTTCTGCAAAGAGTGAAAGTAATGTGACCATAGTAAGCGATTGTAAATCACTCTGGTTGCGGTCAAGAAAAAGTTGTTGCTTGATGATGGTCACCCTAATATCTTGTTGCAACAGCTCATCAATGAGTAAAATAATTTGCCCAGTACTACGCCCTAAACGGCTTAACTCCGTGACAACCAAGGTGTCACCAGCAGAAAGTCGTTCCCGTAATTCATCAATACGTCGTTCTTTAGCAGATTTGCGAGATGAGATGGTAATGGCGACACAAAAAGATGGTCTTAATCGCACGTCCGAGTTCGGAAAAGGCTTTGTAGGTCGGATGATGAATATCGCCCTTCAACAACAAAAGGGGGATTTTATTCGCTATGAAATATGCCCCTTCTTAAACCATAAATACCTTATGCTTTTGACCGAAAATCTATTTGACGATAACGAACCTTGTCGTTTTGGAGGGGGGGCAGTTAAGTTTTCTTATCGCGAAAACGTTCCTTTTTGCGCTTGAAGGGAGAAGGTAGTCAAAAACTGGGCTGACTGTCATGTCATTCCTATGGGTAGTTGCCTGAAGTGGCTCCACTGTCGGGGAGACTGCCCATACAGGCGTTTGAACTCGCGGCTGAATTGAGAGGTACTCACGTATCCCACCTCCATAGCCGCTTCGTTTACATTCATTCCTCCGGCAATCTTCATCGCGGCACTATTCAGCCGCATAGACTTTACAAACTGGATGGGTGACATCGTGGTCGCTTGCTTGAACTTACGGTGGAACACAGCCCTGCTCATCCCAACCTGCGCAGCCATATCTTCGATTGTGACTGCCTCATCCAGACGGGAAGACAAATAATCAATGACTCGCGCGATTTCATTACCCACACCAAATGCACGCCTTGCAGCATTTCCCGCATCTCCTTTCAATAGCGCGTAGTACACTTCCCGAAGCCGACCATCCCCAAGTACTGCCGTATCCGCCGGACTATCCCCTAATTCCAGCAGTCGCAACAATGCCTCGGTAAATGTATTGTCCCAGTGAGCAAGTGCCAACCCCTGTGGCAACGGCTCACTCCTTGGCTTTCGGATAGCACCAGCAGAACTTTCCATCTGAATGGCAAGTTCGGTCATTATTCTCGTATCTAGGGAGATAAATACACCGAGAAGAGGATTGTCTGGTGAAGCAGTGGGTGCTCCTGCCTCGACTGGCATCGATACGGTACAACACATGTATTGACTGCTGTCAAATACATAGGTCTTACCATCCAATATAGCTTCTTTGCTCCCGTTAACAATAGCTACCATGGTAGGTTCGTACACGACCGGGACGCATGGAATCGACTCGGTAACGCGGAAGAGATGCACCCCCTTCACCCCGATTTCCACTAGTCCATTCTCGCTGACTCTGTTTTCAATGAGTTGTTTTATTTGTTGTTTACTCATGCAATCATCGTAGCACTATAAAACGCACAATACAACTAAAACGATACAATTAGGCATGTTTTTGCGACTAATTCGCCTAGTTTTGCTCAAATTTGAGATTTATAGTTATTTTAGACAGGGGAAATACCACTATCATAAACAACCAACTACCGTTGGCAAAAATAGAAAATAAATTTATCAGCGACCCTGCAACTAAGTATGTAAAACAAGGAGTTCGAACAATGGCAGATACCCAATTTGGAAGAAATGGCTGGACACCGGACCGCATCAAATCTCTCAAAGGAAAAACATACCTGATCACAGGAGCAAGCAGTGGTACAGGATTTGAAGCGGCGAAGATTATCGCATCCAAAGGCGGCAAGGTAGTGATGCTGAACCGTAACCCTAAAAAATCAGAGGATTGCATCTCAGCAATCAAGCAGAACCTTGGCAATAAGACAGATGTAATCGCCATCCGTATAGACCTTGGCGACCAATCCTCAGTAAAAGCAGCAGCAACGGAGATTCTTGAAAAGGTAGACCGTATTGATGCCCTTATATGTAATGGGGCTATTGCCCAGGTACCTAAGCAGGTACTCACGGTTGACGGGTTTGAAAGTCAACTAGGGGTCAACTACTATGGTCACTGGACGCTACAGGCATTACTGTTCCCACTGATTGAAAAATCTAATGGGCGTATTGTGACTGTGGGCAGTATGGGGTACAACATGGGCATTAAGACAATCAAGTTTGACGATATGAACTGGGATAAGGGCTACACTCCTAATGATGCCTATAGCCAAAGTAAACTGGCGCAGATCATGTCTATTTATGAACTACAGGATAGATTGGCAAAAGCCGGTAAAACAGGTGTTAATGCTTATGCCTGTCATCCTGGTTCTTCCAGAACATCTCTTATTGATACAAGTGGTAGTTTAATGATGAGGTTGACGTTTAACCTGATGAAATTATCACCATTGACACAATCAGCTGAAAAAGGTGCCTACCCTGAACTCATGTGCGCTACCGAAGAAAACCTGGATCAGAAGGGATTTTATGGTCCCACAGGCTTCCAGAACTTCGTTGGTCCAGTTGGGGAACAGACACTAGAACCACATGCTGTGGATAAAACGGTATCTAAGAGATTGTGGGAAATATCAGAAAAAGCAACCGGTGTTAGCTGGAGCTTGTAATAAATACCACTGAGTGTATGGTTTTATTCCATCGTGGATCAGAATAGTACAAGTACATCGTAGCAAAAGCACAGATTGGTTAAACTCACTGCTAATGACAAGTTAGCTTAGGAGAAACCAATAGAAGCCGACTGGGTACACAAACGCCTTCAATTGTGGCACTTGCTCCAAGATGACCAGACTTATACTGATGCCAACCTCGCTCGCCAATTAGAGATGTCACGCGCTTGGGTTCAAAAGTGGCGGGTACGTTTAGTAAATGCTGAGGCAAATATAACAGAAGAAAATATCAACTGGACAAGAAAAGTAGTGTATTCTAAAGGTATGACAAACGGATACAGCAATGACCTAAGAGATAAAGTACTGGCATATAAGGATGCCAATCACAGCAACGAGAAACCTGTGAGGTGTTTGGCATTAGTCGCTCAACCTTAAATGAATGGTTACGGTTAAGGCGTAAAACGGGGTCAGCCCATCTGAAACCACGACCTCAAAAGAGGCAGCCCCGAAAAGTAGATGAAGAGGCTCTCAAAGCATATATTGCAGTTCATCCTGATGCTTATTTGCATGAGATTGCAACACACTTTGGGGTCACAGCTCGAGCAATTGGCTATGCATGTGAGTGATATGGCATGACTCGTAAAAAAAGACAACCCGCTATCAAGAACGAAACGAAGCCCAACGCGAAGTCTTGCAACAACAAATAAGCGATTTTGACGTGGATCAAGTGCTGTGGGTTGACGAATGTGGGATGCACCAAGATTTATATCGCTCATATACTCGTAGCCTACGTAGACAACG
>Ga0209475_10004185_pt1 | contig 12595 bp, 10 predicted proteins | sample tdDd471_FD_187128 | JGI IMG/M metagenome (GOLD analysis project Ga0209475, IMG submission 187128) | Marine sediment microbial communities from the Atlantic coast under amendment with organic carbon and nitrate - tdDd47.1 (SPAdes)... | ecosystem: Environmental > Aquatic > Marine > Coastal >...
GCGCTTCGAACAGCACGATGGAGCGGTCCGTGACCGCGCGGTGCACGAAATCGTTCACCAACAGGTCGAGGCGCATGCGCGGCGACATGCCGAAAACGGTCGCCAGACGGAAGGAAATCGCGTTCCCGCGCGCCAGCACGGCGGCTTCGGCCTCCACCTTCGTGCGGCCGTAGAGGGAAATCGGGTTGAGCGGGCTTTCCTCCGTGCAGAACCCGTCCTTCGCGCCGATCCCATAGCCGGAATTGGTGATCGGCATCAGGATGCGCTGGTCGCGGCTCAGCAGGGACAGCATGGTTTCGATGGCGGTCTGGTTCACGGCAAGGGCGGCTTGCGGTTCCCGGTCGCAAAGCGGCGCGCCGACCAGCGCGGCGAGCGGGATGATCGTGTCATGCCCGGCATAGAGCGGCTTCATCGCATCCGTGTCGCGGACATCCGCGCGCAGCACCGCGAAAGCCGGATTGGCGCAGAGATGGGCGAGGGACGGGATGCCGTGCGCGAAACTGTCCACCGCCGTGACCGCATGGCCCGCATCCAGCAGGTGTTCGCACAGCACGGCGCCCAGATATCCCGCCGCCCCCGTCACAAGGATCTTTTGCCCATCCGCCATTTGCCCATCCGCCATCAGTCGTTCCGCCCTTTTTTGTTTTGCCTATCGCGCGGCGCGGTCCAGCACGTCGCGCAGGCGGTGGATCTGGTCCGTCAGGTCCAATGGATGATTGCCTACAAAGAATCCCCGGTCATGGGCAATATTCGCGTTCGGCAAGTCGTCGTGACAGCTATGGTCGAAATGCCGGATCACCTCGTGCCGGGGATAGCATCCCCCGGTGATGATGCGGAAGCCGATCTGATTTTCCGCCAGCGCGTCGAAGATCCGCTTCCGGTCCAGGTCCATCTCAGGGTTCAGGATCAGCGTGAAGCTGAAGGCTGACGAGCGCCCTTCCTTTTCACGCTGGATGATGAAGCGGTCGTCGCCGCCGAAAAGGGATTTGAAGAGGTCCCAGTTGCGCCGGCGCTGCGCCGTCATCTCCGGCAGCTTCTCCAACTGCACCAGCCCGACAGCGCCGCTGAATTCCAGCGGCCGCACATTATAGCCGGGCAGGATGAAGCGATAGGCCTCGAACAGGTCGTCGTCGCTGCGCGTCACCAATTCGTTGTCTTCCGGCAGGTCGCGGGTCCAGCCATGCGCCCGCAGCGACCGGCACAGATGCGCCAGTTCACGGTCATTGGTCATGATCATCCCGCCTTCCATGGTCGAGATGTGATGCGAGAAGAAGAAGCTGGCGGTGGAAATGTCGCCGAACGTGCCGGTCTGTCTGCCGCCGATATCCGCATCCAGGCTTTCGCAATTGTCTTCCATGAAGATCAGACCGCGGTCGTCGGCCAGTTCCCGCATCTGCGCCAGCGCCGCCGGATTTCCCAGAATGCTGACCGCCATGATCATCCTGGTCGCGGGCGTGATGGCGTCTTCCAGTTTCGCCATATCCACGTTGAGCGTGTCCAGTTCGACATCGACGAACCGCGTCTTCAACCCGTATTGCTGCAGCGGCGTATAGGTCGTGGTCCAGGAAATCGCGGGGACGATCACCTCGTCCCCCGGCTTCAGCGCCGGTCCCTGCTGGCGAAAACGCAGCGCTGCCGTGGCAACCAGGTTCGCGGAGGAGCCGGAATTGACCATGACCGCGTGGTCCATGCCGAAATAGGCCGCGAATGCCGCCTCGAACGCCTTCACCTTCTCGCCCATGGTGAACATGCCGCTGTCGATCACTTCCTGCATGGCGTCCAATTCCCGCCGGTCCCAACTGGTTGCGGCCAGGGCGAAAGGCTCGGTCATGGTGCGGATCTCCGAATAGGCGACAGGATAACAGGATACATCTGCGTCATCCCCCCGTGCGGCGGGACGGTTTCTGGGCGACGCCGGCATTGATCGCGGCCAGCGCGGGGTCTTCCGCCATCAGCTTTACGACATCGCGCCAGGAGAAATCCAATCCGCCCGCCGGCAGCCGTTCCAGCAGTTCGGTGATCAGGTCCAGGTCACTTTGCTCGTCCACGCATAACCGGTATTGCGCCGCCGGCGTATCGGTTTCCAACTGCCGCCAGCCGAACCGCTCGGGATGGCGGTACAGAAAGGGGGTCACGTGTTCCCGCTCATAGGGGTCCTCGGCCTCGGCGAAGGCCTGGGCCAGCGCCGCGAAGCGCATCACCTCCACATCCAGCCCGCGCGGGAAATGCGACAGGCTCAGGTTCATGTACTGGATTTCCGCCGGCGCGTCCTTCAGGGACCGCACGGCGAAATCCACCAGGCCGGGGTCGATCAGGGGACAGTCGGCGGTGACCCGAACGACGATGTCCGGATCGTGTTTCACCGCGCATTCGAAGAATCGGGTCAGCACATCCTCCACCGGGCCGCGATGGCAGGGAACGCCGAGCGACGCGGCAAAAAGTTCGATCGCGTCGTCTTCCATCAAATGCGTCGTGGCGATGGCGACCGTATCCACCTCGGCCGCCAATTGCAGGCGGCGCAGGTGGTAGAACAGCATCGGCTCGCCATGGACCGGCAGAAGCACCTTGGCGGGCAGCCGGCTGGAGCCCAGGCGCGCTTGGGAAATACAGACTGTCTTCATTGCTGCGCCGGTCCGGTCCTTCTAGACGCGTTTGTCCCAATGCCATTCGTTTTAGATGCAAACACCGGTCCAAGCGTTAACTTAAGGGGCGGGAAAAGCCAATCGCCCCGAAAAATAGATTGCCGGGACAGGTGTCTGGACGAGGTGGGGCGAACCGGCCAGAGTCGGGGCGAAACCGGCACGGCTTTCGCAAGCAATGTGCCGGGATGTTTCATGAGCATTTGCGAGGGCTGAATGGCCGGACTGGACCTGCTGCTGATCAACCCGCCCGGGAAGATGGAAATCTACCAGAATCTGGGTGCGGGCCTGGCCGCCGTCGAGCCGCCGGTCTGGGCGGGTCTGCTGGCGGAGCATGCGCGGCGCAGGGGCTATGCGGTCGCCCTGCTGGACGCGGAGGCCGAAGGCCTGACCCACGAACAGACCGGCGCCCGCGCGGCGGAATTGGACGCGGCGCTGACCCTATTCGTGGTTTATGGCCAGCAGCCCAGCGCCTCGACCCAATGCATGCCGGGGGCGCGGAAATCGGCGACGGCGTTCCGCGCCTTGTCCGACCGCCCGGCCGCGATGATGGGCACCCATTGCGCCGCCCTGCCGGAACGGACGCTTCGGGAAGAGCCGGTCGATTTCGTCTTCACGGGCGAGGGGCCCGCGACGCTGGACGCCCTGCTTGCCCATCTGGTGCACGGCAAGGGCGCGCTCGATGCGGTTCCGGGCCTCGTCCGTTGGGACGGCGACCGTGTCGCCGCCAGCGCGCCGTCGCCGAACGCGGCGGACCTGGACGCCGACCTGCCGCGCCAAGCGCTCGACCTGCTGGATATGACCAAATACCGGGCCCATAACTGGCATGCCTTCAACGATCTGGCGCATCGGGAGAACTATGCCTCCCTCCAGACCAGCCTGGGCTGCAGTTTCAAATGCTCCTTCTGCTGCATCAACGCGCCCTTCGGCGGGCCGGGCATGCGCTATTGGTCGGTCGATACGGTGATGGCCCAGATCGACGAGATGGTGACCCGATACGGCGTCCGGCACATCAAGGTGCCCGACGAGATGTTCGTGCTGAACCGGCGCCATGTATCGGACCTCTGCGATGCGCTGATCGAACGGGACTACGGCCTCAACTTCTGGGCCTATGCCCGGATCGACACGCTGCATCCGGACCTGCTCGGCAAGCTGAAGAAGGCGGGGTTCAACTGGCTCTGCCTGGGGATCGAATCCGGCAGCAAACATGTCCGCGACGGGGTCACGAAAGGGCGGTTCGGCAATGTCGATATCGCCGATGCGGTCGCCAGGACGCAGGATCACGGCATCGCCGTCCTCGGCAACTACATCTTCGGCCTGCCCGACGACACGATGGACAGCATGCGGGAGACGCTCGACCTCGCGCTCGACCTGAATACGGAATGGGCGAATTTCTACTGCGCCATGGCCTATCCGGGATCCGCCCTGCATGTCCAGGCCAAGGCCGCCGGCCTGCCGCTGCCGGACGATCCCGGCGGCCCCGGCTGGATCGGCTATTCCCAACACGCCTATGACTGCATGCCCCTGCCGACCGAAGCGCTTGCGGCGGAACAGGTCCTGGCCTTCCGCGATCAGGCCTTCATCGACTATTTCGACCGGCCGGATTTTCAGCGCATGGTGGGCGACATGTTCGGGGAGGGCGCGGCGCAGAACGTCCGCGACATGCTGAAGATGACGCTGCCGCGCCGCCATCACACGGAACCGGGCTGGATGACCCGGCTGCAGAAGGAACCGGCCTAGACTTTATACGGCCACGGAATGGCGGGCCGCGCGGGTCGACAGATAGGCGTCGAAGACCGCGGCGACGGCGCGCACCAGCGGCTTGCCGGCATCCGTGACGCGCAGGACAGGCCCGTCCAGCGTCACCAGCCCGTCGGCTTCCATGCCGGTCAGGTCGGCCAATTCCCGCGCGAAACAGCCGGGCGCGGCGTTGAAGCGCCGCATCGTGGCGTCCAGATCGACACGGCCGCGGCACATCAATTCCTCGATCACAGTTCCGCGCATGACGTCCTCGCCCTGGAAGGCGTGTCCTTTCGCGACCGGCAGAATTCCCGACCGCACGGATCGCGCCCAGGCCCCGGTTTCGGCGATGTTCTGGACATAGCCGGAGGGTGTGCGGCCGATGGAGGTCGCGCCGACGCCGAGCAGCGTCTGCGCCTTGTCGGTCGTGTAACCCTGGAAGTTCCGGTGCAGGGTGCCTTCCCGCGCGGCGATGGCGAGATCGTCATGCGGCAGCGCGAAATGGTCGAGGCCGATGGCCTCGTAGCCCGCCGCCTCGATCATCCTGGCCGCCGCGGTGGCCTGATCGATGCGTTCCTGCGCGCCGGGCAGGGCGGCCTCGTCGATCAAGCGCTGCTTCTTGGCCATCCAGGGGACATGGGCGTAGCCGAACAGGGCCAGACGGTCCGGCTTCAGCGCGGCGCAGGCGGCGATCGTCGCGCGCAGCGTCTCCACCGTCTGGTGCGGCAAGCCGTAGATCAGGTCGAAATTGATGCCGGTGACGCCGGCCTCCCGCAGGCCCCCGACGGCGGAAACGACCATTTCGACGGGCTGGATGCGGTTGATGGCCTTCTGGACCTTGGGATCGAATTCCTGGATGCCGAAACTGGCGCGGGTAAAGCCCAGCGCTCCGATGCGATTGGTCATCTCCGGCGTCAGGGTGCGGGGATCGGATTCGATGGCGAGTTCCGCGCCCTCGTTGACCGTGAAATGAGCGCGCACCGTGTCCATCACGCGCTCCAGATCGTCGGGCGTCAGCGCCGTGGGCGTGCCGCCGCCGAAATGCAGATGGGACAGGCCGACCCGGCCCGGCAGGTGTTCGGCGACCAGCTCGACTTCCTGGATCAGGGTCTCGACGTAATCCGCGACCGGCTCGTAGCGCGAGGCCAGTTTCATGTTGCAGCCGCAATACCAGCAAAGCTTCCGGCAGAACGGGACATGCAGGTAGAGCGACACCGGCTCCACCGGGTTCAGCGCTTCCAGCCAGCCGGCATAACCGCGCCCGCCGATACCGGCATCGAAATGCGGCACGGTGGGGTAGCTGGTGTAACGCGGCACCGCCAGGGAGGCGTATTTCTGAAACGCGGGGGGCATCCTGCAATTCTCCTGACCCGGAACGGGGATTGAACCATCATGGCCAACCTTTCAGGTCGCACCCGGCATGTCGTTGATCAGGATCAAGCCTGCACAGGGACCCGGCGTTCGGGGGAAGAGGTCAGGCCGCCTTGCGCCGGCTGTCGTCAATCAAGACGCCTGCGATCAGGGATGCGAGATCCCCGCGTTCGGGATTGCAGGCATCGGTAAAGTCGTGGCCCGTCCGCGGCAATTCGGAAAGCGTAACAGGGGCCGCCAGCGCCGTCCGCCGGGTCCGCAGATGGGCGACCCAACGGTGGGCGCGTTCAAATCTCGTTTTGCCTTGTTGCGCATCGATGCGCCCGCCCATACGCAGGGAAGCGTCGCGCAAGATATCTTCTTCGCCGACATAGATATGGCAGGGAATCCGATGAAACAGCGGCTCCGCGTCCAGAATCTTCCGGGCTTCGGGCGCCTTGTCGCATCCGCGCGGCCAGGGCGCTTCCGTGTCGAACCATGTGTACCATCCTGCGGAAGCCAGATGGAGCGTCGCAACGGCACCCGGGTTCAGCATCGCATAGCGTTGGCAGAACTGCGCCCCGCCGGAAAAGCCGAAGAAATGCGCTCGGGCGGTGTTTATGCCGAAAACGGTGCTCGCGCGCGACAGCGCCGCATCCAGCGCGACATCCGCGCGCGGTTCCGATCGGCCGATGCCGAGGCGTTGGTACGACGGAAAAGCAGATGCCCTGAAAAGCGGCGCAAGGATGACGGCATGCTCCCCGACGGCGGCGGCGAAGGTCCGGCAATGCTCCTTGGCGTTTCTCGAAATGCCATGGACCGAAACCAAGATGGGGGTGTCGGAGCCCACCGTTTTCGGGATATGGGCGTAAAGGTTCAAATTCTTTGAGATCGGTAGTTTTTTCATTTCAAGCAATATCTTGCATTTGTTTGTTGATATCGAAAATAAGCTGCGAACCTGCCGTGTCTAGGCGGAGTTCGACGTCGGCATCGGCGATGACCGACGGGTCGTGCGTTGCGCGCAAGATGGTTCCCGGGAAGTCCTTCAGGGCCGCTTCCGATGCGATCCGGGCTTCCGTATCCATCGGCGATTCGATTTCGTCCAGCAGCAGGATGGTCGGACTTCGCAGCAGGGCGCGGATCAGTGCGGCACGCGCTCTTTGGCCGGTCGACAGCACCTCACCGCGCGGACCGACCGGCGTTTGCCCGCCGTTCGGCAAGGTCTTCAACAGAGTGTCGATCCCCGCGATTGCCTTGACGCGCTGCGCCTCGTCCGCCGGCATCCGGGCGCCGTAATTCAGGTTCTTGTCAAAAGTTCCGGCGACAAGCGGAATGTCCGCGCCGGCAAGGCTGACGCGTTGGCGCAAGGATGACAGGCGGCGTTTTCCGGTATCACGACCGTCAATGACGATTGACCCGGCAGCGGGTGTTTCCAATCCGGCGATCGCGCGGAGCAAACGGCTCTTTCCAACCCCGTTCGGGCCGGTCACGGCGACGCGGGATCCGGCCGGGATGACGGCGTTCAGCGGTGCGGCGCCCTCGGTCACCACGAGGTTTTTCAAGGCGAGCCGTCCTTCGTGCCGGGCGATGCCGCGGGCGCCGGCGCGTTCGTCGACAATGCCCCGTCCCAACAGGTTCTCTATGTTCTCGAGGGCGACCTTGGCGAGTTGGTAACGCTCCCAGGATCGGCCCAGGGCGCGCAGGCGCGGCGAGATGAGACCGCCGACCATCAGCGCGGCCCCGGCGGCCGCGATGTCGCCATACATGACGAAGAGCGCGAAGACCGGGAAAAGGCCGGCGCCCAGCGCGGCCCCGGCGCGCAGATCGCCTTCCGCCCGCGCGCGGTTCAACGCGGCGTCTCTTACCTTTTCTCCGCGCTGGTCGATCCGTGAGGATTCCGCCTCGACGCGATCGAAAAGTTGAACCGCCGCCCGGGCGTCGAACCGTTCGACGGCGCGGGAGACCAGTTTGGAACGGGCGCGCCGCAATGTGGCGGCAGCGCGCCGCAGACGCCCACCGCCCGCCAGTTGGGCGCCGATGGTGATCGTGCAGAGCGCGGCGAAGGCCAGGGCGGCGGCCGGCGCGAGGAAGCCAAGCGCGGCGAGGGCCGCCAGAACGGTCGGCACTCCCACGATCACCTCCGCGCGGCCGCGGCCGAGCCAGGAGGCAACGGCCATCAAGTCGCCGCCATAGCGCAGGGAAATACTGCCGGCCGATGTCGCCTGCCCGGCCATGGGCAGTTTCAGAATGTGCCGGGAGATAAGGGACCGGATTTCCTGCGCGGTCGCCTGGCCGATACGTTCAGCCTCGATCCGCTCCGCCCGGACCAGCAGCGCCGACACGGCGACGGCCCCGGCCAAGCCGATCAAAGCCGCGGGGTCCGGTTCAAGCCCGGACAGAAGCGTGTGACCGCCGATCGCCACGGCGACCGCCAGCAGACCTTGGCAGAGCCCGAGCAGGATCAGGCGCACGGGCGCTGTCGCGGTGGCGCGGTTGAGGATGGGCAGTTTCATGCGGCTTCCGCGCGAAGGTCGGCGGCCAGGATTTCGCCTCTCCGAAGTTGCTCCAACCCGATGACGGGTGCCGGTTGCGCGGCGGCTGCCTCGGCGGCGGCGAGCGGGGAGGCCGTAACCGCGCCGGCCACGATCGATGGGGCGAGGCCCCTGGCCGAGAGCCATTCGGCGCCCGCGACCGCGCCCAACGCGTCCGCCGCCGCGAAGACGACGGCATCGATCGAGTGTTTGAAAAACGGCCGTTGAACCAGTGACGCGGTTTCCGGAAACAGGATGCCGTCGGCGACTTCGAGCAGGATCAGATCCGCACCCTCCGCTGCCGCGCGGCCCATGAGCAGGGCGGTAATCTCTTCCAGCGTTTCGACCGGCAGACCTCGCGTCGTCGGATAGCCCGCATCGGTGAAATCCCAGGCAAAGGATGCGCCGGCGTCAAGATATGCCCAAATGTCGCCGCCGGACCCTGTCCCGGAAACTTTCAGCGCGGCGACCTTCTTGCCCTGCCGGGAAGCTCCATGCGCCATCGCCGCCAATGTCGTCGTTTTGCCCGCGTTCATGGACGAGCCGAGAACGGCAACGCAATGGGGGCGCGTGTTGAGCGGCATGTCGGAGGCGGGGAGGCCGAAGTCCAGAGTGCTCAGGGGTTTGCCCGTCCGGTCGGCGAGGATGCCGGTGGGGATCACCCGCGTGGCGGGGCGGACCTTGTCCGACCGACTGACGACCATGCCGGCGATGCCCCCGGCCGCAGCCATGGAACAGGGCGAGAGATCCTCGGGGACGACGGCCTCGAACTGGTCCGGCGCATAGCGTGCGCCATAGGCCAGGATCGCTTCGTCGCCCGGCCACAGGGCCGCCCGGCGCCCGTCGACGCGTTCAATTCTTTTATGGTGGCCGATTTTGTCGATTTCCACGAGGACAAGGTCGCCCGCACGGGGGCGGACCTGATCGCCCGTCAGGAGACCGAAGGCGAGGTCGAGATCGACACGCCGCGTTGCGAAGGCGCGTTTGGCCGCCGCCAGGCGGGCCGGTGAAAGAGGGGTAATGGATCCTGCCGGCAGGCTGGCCTGCTCGACGAGCGAAAAGACTTCGTGTCGCATGTGTGCGTTCCTCACATAAAACGAGCCGTACGGACTGGGGGGCTCATTGTTGAGGAAATGTGCGACGGTTGGCACGATCCTGCCACGGGCCGCAGTCCGGCAAATTCTATGCGTAAGGTCCGAAGATTTTTCGGACCAAAGTCCGATAAAGCGGAAAAAACAGCGCTTCTAAATGCCATGTTCCCGTGCGAGCAAGGCGGCTTCGACACGGTTTCGCACATGGAGTTTTTGGAGGATGTTTGTCATGTAGTGCTTGACGGTTTTTTCCTGGAGATCCAGCTCGCGCCCGATTTCCTTATTGCTCAAACCCCGGGCGACGAGGCGAAGAATTTGCTCCTCGCGCTTGGAGAGGGCATCGACCGGGTTGTCGCCGCCGACCGTCCCGCCGCTTTGCATGGTGCTGAGAAGTTTGGCGGCAAGGCTCGGCGCAACATAGGATTCCCCGCGTGCGATGCCGCGGAGCACGCCAAGCAGGTCATTCGCGCCGACGCCCTTCAGGATGTAACCGCTGGCGCCCGCGCTGAGCGCGGCCATGACGTCGTCGTCGTCCTCGGAAACCGTTAACATCACGACACCGACCGCCGGATATGAATCCCGAATGCGGTGCGCCGCCGTAAGGCCGCCGCCCGGCATCGAAACGTCGATCAAGGCAAGGTCCGGCATATGACGCGCGACCTGTTCCAAGGCGTCGTCCGCACTTGCCCCTTCGCCGACGACATCGAAATCCGGGTCCTCGGATAGAGTGCGCGCGACCCCGCCTCTGAACAGCGGGTGATCGTCGATGATGACGACCCGAATCCGTGCGTCGATTTGGGGTTCCTCATCTTGCCGGTCGGCGGGTTCACTCGCGGTCATACAAGGATCCTCTCGGCAGGTTCATCGCCACGCACGTACCCTGTCCCGGCGCGCTATGCACTTCGAAAGTGCCGCCGACGCTCTCGACCCGGTCCCGCAAGCCGTCAAGGCCCATGCCGTTTCCGCGCGCGGCCTCGGTGTCGAATCCAGGGCCGTCATCATGCACCGCGACGCGCAGGGTGTCGTCATCCATGCTGGCGAGGACCCGCTGGTTTCGGCCCTCGCCGTGACGGTAGCCGTTCGTCAATGCCTCTTGAACGAAACGGTAGAGGCAGATGGCCACCGGATGGTCGATATCGGCCGCCATCCTGGGTGCCGAGAATTCTACATGGCTGCCGGTTCTTCTTTGATGCGCATCCACCGCCAGCTTCAGAACCGTTTCTATGTCTTTTTGTTCAAGCTGCGGCAGGCTTAGGCCCTTGCAGATTTCGCGCATTTCCCGCATCGCGTCGGAAAGGTCGGTTTTGATTTCCGCCATTTCCTGTTCGCCGCCGCCTTTCGCAATATTCCGGAACAGACTGTCCAGCCGCAGCGAGGCATGGGCAAGGGTTTGGGCAGGGCCGTCGTGGAGGTCGGCGGAAATCCGCCGCATCCGCTTTTCGTCCCCTTCCGCGCCGCGCCGCGCCGCCGCCTGTATCCGTCGCCGCAAGGTCGCGTTCACTTCGGAAACCCGGGCTACGTCGTATAGCCTGTTTTCCAGTTCGAGCCTTTGCTGTTCGATCGTGCGCGCCCCTCTGAGCACGATACCGAACAATAGGCCGAACATGCTTAGGCAAATTGATCCGATGACGACCCAGCTCATCAGACGGGCTTGAACGAGATCCTGCTGGAATTCGGTGGCTATCTGATAGAACTCTGCAACACCGATGATCCGGCCATCGATCCGGGAATGGATAGGGTTGTAGACTTCCAGCAGAGGCAATCCCCGCGTGGCTTCGCCCCGATCCTCCCCTTCGCCGAGCTTGTCGAACTCGGCGGAGAGTTTGCCGCTCCAAGCGGCATTCAGGCTGTTGGATGGTTCGAATTCGCGCCCGATCAGGGAATGGTCGCTGGCATAGGCGATCCGGTTTCCGTCACGCCATATTTTTACCGCCGCAATCCGCGAGGTGAAATGCGGGTCGTCGAACAGATTGTCCAATCGCGCGATCATCTCATCGGAGAGGTCGCCGGTCTCGCTCAATCCATCCGTCAGCGGTGCGATCCAGGTCTCCATATAGAGGGCCGCCGATATCGCGGAATTGTGGGTCGTCGCTTCTTCGATTTGCGACGCCACCCAGCTGCCGGCGACGAGCATGCCGATGATCATGACAAGCCCGCCGGCAACCGCAAAGCGCCCATGCAGCGGCAGGGCCAGAAACCAGGACCGTGGAAAGGAAACGGATGCTTGTCCGAGCGCGTTGCGGGAATTCTCGACCGTCAAGTTCTTGTTGCTTCCTGGAAGGTCGGGCGGGTTCATGGCAGCCGGTATTATAGCGGTATGCGTCCGGCCGCGCATCGGCCTTTGGTCCGACGAATGGCGGGAAAGTGAAAGCGGGGGCATGGACCGCTCTTCTCCCGATGTCCTAGGTTATGCGGAATGAAACGCGAAAGAGGGCGAATAATGAAACACGTCAAGGACATGGTCGCCAAGGCGAACGAAAAGATCCGCTGCATACCGGCTTCGGAGGCGAAGGACCTGCTGGGCCGCGACGACGTTCAGTTCGTCGATCTGCGCGACATCCGCGAATTGCAGCGCGACGGAATGATCCCCGGCGCGTTCCATTGTCCGCGCGGCATGCTGGAGTTCTGGGTCGACCCGGAGAGCCCCTATGCGAAGCCCCAGTTCCAGCAGGACAAGACCTTCGTCTTCTATTGCGCCAGCGGCTGGCGCTCGGCGCTTTCCACGCTGGTGGTGCAGGAGATGGGCCTGCCCAAGGTCGCCCATATCACCGAGGGGTTCAAAGGCTGGGCCGCGGCCGGCGGCGATGTCGCGGCCAAGGAATAGCCGTCACGGGAGCAGAGTCTCCACCAGATAGACCGTCGCCGGCAGGGTCAGGAAGGACAGGCCGGTCTGGATGGTGACGATCGCGGCCATCAAGGGCGCGTCGCCGCCCATCTGGCGGGCGAGGGTATAGGCCGACGACGCGGTCGGCGCCGCGCCGAACAGAAGCGCCACCGACATCTCCAGGGTAGAGAGCCCGAGAAGCACCGACAGGGTCACGATCATCACGGGAAAGACGGCCATCTTGCCGATGATCGAAAACAGGACCGGCACGGCGGAGGTCCGCATGGCGCGCAGGTGGATATTGGCGCCGACGCACATCAGCACGATGGGCAGCGCCGCGGCGCCCAGAATGCCCAGCGTCTCGTGCAGGACCGGGATCGGGCCGAGGCCGCTCAAATTGACCGCCAGGCCGAGCAGCAC
>Ga0209475_10004189_pt1 | contig 12574 bp, 11 predicted proteins | sample tdDd471_FD_187128 | JGI IMG/M metagenome (GOLD analysis project Ga0209475, IMG submission 187128) | Marine sediment microbial communities from the Atlantic coast under amendment with organic carbon and nitrate - tdDd47.1 (SPAdes)... | ecosystem: Environmental > Aquatic > Marine > Coastal >...
TTTATATCAGCAGCTGCCTACTCGGCGAAATGGTTCGCTACGATGGAAATCATAAACGCTCAGACTTAATTGTAAATCAATTACAACAACACTTTAACACCCTTTCAATCTGTCCGGAAGTTGGATCTGGCATGGCGGTTCCTCGCCCTCCAATCAGCCTCGTTCAGGCACCTGCCAGTATTGAAATTAGAGAGGTGGCTCCGCCACATAGAGACCACAGTAGTGTCATGCGACGCTTCGCTGACGATGCGATAACATCACAGCCCCAATTATGCGGATTTATCAGTAAGTCCAAATCACCCTCCTGCGCGCAAGATGACACCCCCATTAAACGCTTGGAACTCAACGGACAATTAAGTACAACCCGAGCGTTAAGTGCAGGCTTCTTCACCCGTTGGCTAAAAGAGCATATTCCTTTTGTTCCTATGATCGATGAGCGACAAATCGAACAACAAGAAGAAAGACATCGTTTTTTTCTACACAGCTTTACGCTCGCTCGGTTCTACGAGACCCTAAAACAGCAACCGGATAACGGTCTTCGACTTTTTCATCATCGCCACCGAGGTCTGTTGTTAGCGCTAAGCCCTAATTTATTCAAAGAGCTTTCCGCTCGTTTAGAGTTAGTGAGCCAAGCGAAACAACCGCTTAACTTCTACCTTAAAGTACTCGGACAAATATTAACCAGCCCATTTAATGTCGAACAGGCTTTTGCGGCACTTGAAAAGAGTTCCGAGAGTCTGCAAACATCACAGCGCTCGGCGCTTAGACTGATCATACGCAGCTTACAGCGACAAGATCGAGACCAGTGGATCTCATTACTGTTCTTTCAACATTTGGCGACTCTAATTAACCAGTTTAAACTTGAAGGCCTCACTGAAACCCCTCTTTTTATGCCGTATTCAAGTGAGCTACTACTCGCCGATATTTAGCTGCATTCGGCACCTTTTTGCTGTCACCTAAAATCTGGTATAGTGCTTCGATAACAAGTAGTGCTCCGATAACAGGTAGAGCATGCTTTTCGCTCACCAAAAAATGATTACAAAAACATCCGAACCATTCGGCTAACATTTGGGAACAGACCATGCAAATCAAGACCATCGTTTTTGCAACATCCGTTGCACTTGCTCTCTCCGCTTGTCAACAAGACAATAACACTTCTAAACCGACCCAAGAGTCATCAACCAAACAAACAACCGCCACCACAAGCGAGAAAGAGGCGGAGACTAGTCAGTATCAAGTGATCAGTGACGAGCGCTTTGATATTTATGCCGAGTTCACGCTCAACAGCGATCTTTCTCATTTATCTGCCAACCAAAAACAGATGGTGGCCAAGTTAATTGATGCCAGCACTATCATGGATAATTTATTTTGGCAGCAAGCGTACGGCGATAAATCACAGCTCCTTAACGCGATTCAAGATACTAAAGCGCGACGGTTTGCAGATATTAATTATGGACCGTGGGACCGCTTAAAAGGAGATCAAGCTTTTCTGACCAATATCACTGAAAAGCCAGCAGGAGCGCAGTTTTACCCAGCAGATATTACCAAAGAAGAATATCAAAACTGGCGTGAGAAGAATGCTAAATTATTAGAAGCACAACCTTTTTTAGAGAGTTACTCGATGGTTGAGCGCGACGACAAAGGCCAGTTGGTATTAACGCCCTACCATATAAAATTCAAGAAACAATTAGAGCAGGCATCTTTGCTACTCAAAGAAGCCGCAAAGTTAGCGGATAACAAAGCCTTCTCAAATTACCTAAATATGCGTGCTGAAGCGATTATTACAGACCAATTTCAAGCGTCTGACTTCGCTTGGATGGATATGAAAGATAACCCGATTGAAGTGGTTATTGGACCCATTGAAAATTATGAAGACCAATTATTCGGCTATCGCACCGCTTACGAATCTTACGTTTTAATTAAAGACTTGGCTTGGAGTGAACGACTCGCAAAATTTGCACAGTTTTTGCCAGAACTGCAACAAGGCCTACCCGTTGACGAAGCGTATAAAAAAGAAATGCCTGGCACCGATGCCGACTTAAATGCATATGATGTTGTTTATTATGCCGGACATAGCAATGCAGGTTCAAAAACCATCGCCATAAACCTCCCTAACGATGAAGAAGTTCAATTAGCCAAAGGTACAAGACGATTACAGCTTAAAAATGCCATGCAAGCTAAATTCGACAAGATCCTAGTACCCATTTCTAAGCAATTGATCGCGGAAGATCAGCAACAATACATTACCTTCGACGCCTTCTTCGCGAATACCATGTTTCATGAAGTCGCCCACGGGTTAGGCATTAAAAACACCATTAATGGGAATGGTATGGTGCGAACTGCGCTGCAAGAAACGGCGTCGGCACTTGAAGAAGGTAAGGCGGATATTCTTGGCTTATATATGATCACTGAGTTATTCAATAAAGGTGAAATCAACGAAGGTAAATTAATGGATAACTATGTCACTTTCTTAGCCGGAATCTTTCGCTCGGTTCGATTCGGAGCGTCGTCAGCTCATGGCAAAGCGAACATGGTTAGATTTAACTACTTCAAAGAAAAAGGCGCTTTTACAAAAGATGCGACCACGGGTCGATATCGAGTCGATTTTGACCGAATGACGACGGCCATGAATGATCTTTCTAGGCTGCTTTTGACCATTCAAGGCGATGGAGACTATGCGAAAGCTCAGGCGTTGCTAGCAGAAAAGGGACAGATTACTCCCGAGTTACAAGCTGAACTCGATAAGCTGACCGAAGCCAATATTCCTGTCGACATTACTTTTAACCAAGGTAAAGCGATTTTAGGCATTCAATAACCCGAAAAAACAGCGGCGAAGTCAGTCGTACTTCGTCGCAGTTGCTCTCCCTCTTCCCTTCAACTGACACAAAAGTTTCAATAGAACCACTGGATCAAACGGCCAAAAGCGGCTAATATCTCATCAATATTGCACCGCACAAAATATCGAGGTTATGATGAAACTAGACGCTAAAACCGTGATCATTACTGGCGCTGCCCAAGGCCTTGGGTTTGCGATTGCCGATCGACTTGCCAAGCAAGGCGTGAATCTAGCGTTAATCGATTTGAATGAAGAAAGCCTAGAGTTAGCCGTAGAAAAGCTCTCTGAAAACAACGTCGTTGTTCGGTCTTACTGCTGCAATATCGCCGATGAAACTCAGGTGGTTTCAAGCTTTGAGAAAATTCTCGAAGATTTTGGCGCGATCGATGGCCTCGTGAACAACGCCGGCATCACTCGAGATCAGCTGCTTGTGAAAGCAAAAGATGGAGAAGTTGTCGACACTATGTCATTGCGCAACTGGCAACAGGTTATTGATGTTAACCTTACTGGGGTGTTCTTGTGTGGGCGCGAAGCAGCGAAGCACATGGTTGCTCAAAAAACAGCTGGGGTTATCATTAATATTTCATCCATATCACGCCATGGAAATGTTGGGCAAAGCAACTATGCCGCAGCCAAAGCTGGCGTGGCGGCTCTAACCACCACTTGGGCTAAGGAGCTAGCTCGTTATAAAATCCGATCCGCGGCGATAGCACCAGGCTTCATCGCAACTGAAATGACTCAAGCCATTAAGCCTCAAATTCTAGATAAGATTCGACAATCCATTCCATTAGGAGATATGGGTCAGCCCGATAACATTGCCAGTACGGTGCAGTTCATACTAGAGAATGATTATATTAGCGGTCGAGTCATCGAAGTCGATGGTGCACTCAGACTCTGACCTTATTTCAATCTCTTTTCATTAATCGGGCGGATAACGGCTATCAACATAGCGATTATCAAAACGACTCCGCCCTTCTTTATTGCCGATTCAAAGCCCACCGACTGACACGCATATTAATGTATCTAACTTAAGTCACGCCACTTAGACCCGTGGCTCTTGTGGTCATCTGCGTACGCCTTTTGATGACAAGCACACCAATCTTTATGTAAAGCCTACTTGACACGGGAGCGGCCAATGAAGTAAAGTCTACTTTACATAATAACAAACATATAAGACATGGAGAAGACTTTTGAAAAATTCTTTGTTAATTACTGGTGGTACCGGCCTAGGCATTGTTTCAGCGTTAAACGCAGCGTCGATGTTAAGTAATAACCCAAACGCAGTATTTTTCAGCGAAGCATGGTTCGAGACCTGGTTTGCCGTATACATAACCTTTCTTGCCTTGAGTTTTGCCGGCATTGGTATGCTTCTTTCAAAACGTAAAACGGTCGTAGAAAAAGGAGCCCCGCCTATGGAACCTAAAATGAAAGCCTATACCCAGAGAATGGTGGTTGCGATAATTCTTTATGTAGCAGCCATCATAGCGAGTCACTTTTTATTGAAAATGACTGACTCATTGCTGATGCAATCGTTGATTACCCTACTACCTATCACGCCGTGCTTTATGATGTTGCGAGCCATTCGCTTATTTGTGAAAGAAATGGACGAACTGCAACTTCGCATTTTTATGGAATCTTGTCTATTCGCATTAACATGGACAGCGATGGCTTGCATTACCGTAGGCTTTTTCCAATTTTATGGCGTCATTCCCACCTTTAGCATTTTTTGGGTATTCTCAGGAATCTGCATGCTTTTCGGAATTGGCTCATTATTTGCCCACCGGAGATACCAATGAATAACCGAGTAAAGGTTAAGCGAGCTGAGCACGATTTAACTCAGCAAGATCTCGCAGACAAGATTGGGGTATCTAGGCAAACCATCAATGCCATCGAAAAAGGTAAATATGACCCTAGCCTGCCTATTGCCTTTAAACTGGCTGCCGTGTTCCAATGTCAGATAGAAGATTTGTTTATCCCTGAATAAGGAAATCAAATTATGGGAATTATCGTTGTATTAATGTTTTTTCTTTTCTACTTCTTCTTTTGAAGTCGTGACAATCGTTACTTAGACTTATGTGCAATGCGGCCCTAGTCGGCCGCTTTAACCTTTCTTCCAACATCGGAGTCGAGGCAAAATCGACTCGTGGTTGCAGCCTAATCCGACCATCCGCTTTCTCAAATCCCTCAAGAGTAACGGTCAACTGATTGTTTTAACTGAAAAATATACATAAACCACGTCAAACCAATCGACAATGGCTTATTGCTCAAATCAGCTTCTTGGCCTTGTAACTCTTTTCTCCATTGGTTGGCTCTTTCTATGTCGGAGAAAAAACGTTCAAACAATGTCTCGCAGACATCCGGATTTTTCAATTCATCAGGTAACCATTTATTCTCAAAAGCAAAGTTTACGGCTGACTTTAAGTCAGGAAATCGCTGACCCAGTTCCCGCAAAAGCATGTCTTTTACATAGCCTGCAAATTCGGTGTTTAATAAGGGGAATTCATCTTTAACAACCTGTTGACTGTCAGTATCTAAACCGCTTTCAGTCACTTCTTCGGCAATTTTGGAAGGATCCGTTTGCAAGGTTTCGTCTCTGATCGGGTCGCCATATTTCTGCTCCATCTTAGCAATGAGAGAAAGCTCCTTGTCGGTTAGCTGGGTAAAGTCCCCCTTTACCTCTGCCATACGAGTGGTAAGACGTTCAAATTCGATGAGATCATCTTGCGATAATAAAGATTTCAGTTTTTCTAAATGCTGTTGTAACGACATGTCAAAGCTCTTTGTAGGTGACGACTATACAGCAGCTATTTTTAGCCCCTTGTCGACATATTCTTGAAGATCGATTCCAAACGCTCGGTTTTGAACCGCCTTAATGATTCGATATGTTTGGGCAGATGCGTCTAAATCAAGCTTTGACATGTCAATTATTCGTTCTTTACCGCGTTTTTTCTTAAGTTCATCCAAAACCAGTAACACTTTAGGACGTAATTTATAGCGAGGATTAGTTGACACCACAATACCCACTTCTCCATTTTCCATTTCGACAATCGAGCCTGGAGGATAAATACCACGCCACTCGATGAAGCGAGTAACTAGCTTGGCATCAAAGTGGGTATCACGATATTGCATGAGAATTTTGTAGGCATCCATTATTGGACGTGAGTTATCGTAGCAACGATCAGAAGTAATCGCATCGAAGGCATCAACGATGGTTACAATGCGCGCGTTTTGACTAATTTGCTGCTCAGACAGACCCCTCGGGTACCCGCCACCGGACAGTTGCTCATGATGTGTGTAAGCGACATCTATCGCGACAGGAGAAATATCTTTCTTCTTCAAGAGAATTTCATAACCGAGCCGAGCATGATCACGCATCGCAGTCATTTCGTCGTCAGTTAACTTTCCTGGCTTGTTTAATATTGAATCTGGAACCTTAACTTTACCGATGTCGTGTAACATGCCAGCAAGACCAATGTCTTCTAGCGCCTCCTGTTCAAACCCAAGAAACTTAGCAAAGGCTATTGCCATGATCCCAACATTTAAACAGTGCTCAGCCGTGTATTCGTCTTTATGTTTAATAAGAGTCATCATGAGCATGGCATTTTCGTTACGAATTATACTTTGCACACACTCTTTCACCTGTTCTTTGACTGCAGCAAGCTCAAAGTCCTCACCCAACATAACACGCTCTAGAACGCCTTTCATAAGGTTGCGGGACTTTTTATAGGCTTTTGCCGCAGGCTTGATCTCAGCTTGAACGGAGTTCCCTAATTCGCGGTTGAATTTATCTTTTAAGGTGGTGGAGACCGTCGCTTTAGCCCGAAAACGCTTGTACAAGTCTTCACTCGGAAAATCGACATACACGTATTCGCATTGACTCTTTACTGACTCAATATCCTCTTGGTCTTCAAGCGTAAATCCCTGAAGTAAAAAGTTTGTATCTCCCCAATCTCGATCAATGTCTGAGACAAACATTCCGACTTCGAGCTGATTGGATAATACTTTTACTCGCTTTAAATGAGACAAATTAACTAAACCTAACTGATATGGCTCCTAGATAAGAATACTCAATAATCGCGGAACTTGCATAAAAATTTAGGCTACTAGGGTCGAAATAAGGCCTTTAATTAAATTTTGTAACACTTTTTGGACTTCTTGAGCCTTCTCAGTGTCATAGCTCAAATGTTCTTCGTTCAAATAGGTTCTCTGAGACAGCTCCAATTGCAAACTTGAAACTCCTTTGCTGGGCTCACAGTAGGCCCGCGTAATATAACCGCCTTTAAAACGACCATTGATCACTTTACTGTAGCTTTGTGTATCAAATGCCTCTACGTATTTTCCAATCGATTCGACACAGCTTGCGCCTTGATTCGTTCCAAAATTAAAGTCGGGTAGTTGCCCTTCAAAAAACCGAGGAACTTGAGACGCGATAGAATGCGCTTCAAATAGCAAAACCTGTGGATGATTTTTCTGTAATTCGCCAAGAACTTTCTGCAGTTGTTGGTGATAAGGACGCCAGTACAATTCAATGCGTCGACGTTGTTCTTCCAAGCCCACTTTCTCACCACTTTGATACATAGGATTCAAATTAAAAAGCGAACTAGGACACAGCTCGGTATTGTTTGCGCCGGGGTAAAGCTCCGCGTCATCTTCAGGACGATTCAAATCAATAACATAACGAGAGTATCTCGGAACCAAGACATGGCACCCTAACCCAATGGCAAAATCATACAGTTGTCTCAAGTACCAGTCGGTGTCAGGAACGGTAAGCGCTTCTGAAGTCATGGTTTGAGCAATATCTTCTGGGATGCAGGTGCCATTGTGAGGCATACTGATTAACAGCGGGATATGCCCTTCATGATATTGAAAGCTTGAATTTAAATACTCAGCACCTTCGATTAATGGTTCTACCATGAGCGGTTTACGATCGGCCATCAAAACGTTCTGTTTCGCCGATGGGCTTTGCAATAAGAACTCACTGTAATACTCCTTCACTAATTCAAGAGACGTTTGATCTGCGATTTGTTGAACCAAGTGCTCGGAAATTTCAGATATAGTCACTTGGTTATTAACAACTGCGTTGACGACTAATCGGTAATAAGCATCGGTAATTGTCGCGTGAAACTTATCGGTGGCTCCCAGCGAACGAGCGTATGTTTCGATCACCTTAAAAAGTGTTTGTTGCCCTTCAATTAACCCCTGGTCGAGAAAATAAAAACAGGCAAGTCGTACATGCCCTAAATGATCAAACTGTTCACCAGGCAACTCTAACCGCTCTATCGAACTGGCAAATTCACGAATAGCGCGTTCGTCTTGCGTCATTGAATCTGGGTAATTTTGCATGATCTTGCTGGTTCCAATTGCTTAATTGAACGCTATTTTATACCATCGCAGCTATCATTTCTTGTCTATACAATTAATCTTTATGCAGAAGTCAGAATCTCGGTACCTAAAGGTAAAGCGTTTTATCATGGACGGTATTCGTACCGGGCAGTGGAAATCAGGACAACAAGTTCCCTCTGAAAATGAGCTGGTAAAACTGTGTTCAGTTAGTCGAATGACCGCTCGTCGCGCGCTTGAGGAACTCGACTCAGAGGGAATATTAGTAAGAGTTCGCGGCAAAGGCTCTTATGTTGCAGAAGAAAAGCATCAAAGTTCGCTGCTCGAAATTAAAAATATCAAAACGGAAATTACAGAGCAAGGCTTCAAGCATAAAGCCAGTTTGCTAGAGATGAGTGAAATTCCCGCTACGGTTCAACTGGCCGAGCTTTTTGGTTTGGCTGAAGGTGCGACTTTGTTTCACTCAATCATAGTGCACTATCAAAACGAGGAGCCCGTTCAGGTTGAAGAGAGGTTCATCAACCCGGCTATCGCAAAGGATTACTTAAACCAAGATTTTAAATCGATTACGCCAAATGAGTACTTAACCCACATTGCACCTGTCACCGAAGCAGAGCATGTTATCGAAGCCATTGTTCCTGAAAAGCAATACTTTAATTTGCTACAACTAGAGCAAGACGAGGCCATTCTTTTATTGACTCGTACAACTTGGAGTTTTGAGCATGCCGTAAGCTTTGCCAAGCTTTATCACCCCGGCAAACGCTACCGCCTGCAAAGCCGTTTCACCCCTAAGTCGTAATATGGTCTTGACTATACAAGTTTAATGAAGTGAGTTTTTGGCGTAAAAACAACTTGTATATACATGCAAAATTTTTATAATGAGCGAATTCGTGATTACGGAGAATTGACCTATGAAAGACAATCGAATTGATACCTCTCGAGAGATCAGAGCGCCCCATGGCTCGAGCCTCAATGCCAAAAGCTGGTTAACTGAAGCTCCGTTGCGCATGCTCATGAACAATCTCGACCCTGATGTTGCCGAGCACCCACACAGTCTTGTCGTTTACGGCGGCATTGGTCGGGCTGCTAGAAATTGGGAATGCTATGACAAGATTGTCGAAACATTAAAAGAATTGAATGACGATGAAACCTTATTAGTTCAATCAGGTAAGCCCGTGGGCGTTTTCAAGACCCATGTTGATGCCCCTCGAGTACTCATCGCTAATTCTAACTTGGTTCCAAAGTGGGCAACTTGGGAACATTTTAACGAGTTGGATAAAAAAGGCCTAATGATGTATGGCCAAATGACCGCCGGCTCTTGGATTTATATTGGCAGTCAAGGCATTGTACAAGGGACTTACGAAACCTTCGTAGAAGCTGGTCGACAACATTTTGATGGTAATACTAAAGGAAAGTGGATATTGACCGGTGGCTTAGGTGGAATGGGCGGCGCACAACCACTCGCAGCAACCATGGCCGGCTATTGTATGATCGCAGTTGAGTGCGATGAGTCTCGCATCGACTTTCGAATTCGAACAGGCTATGTCGATAAAAAAGCGACCAGCTTAGATGAAGCCATGACACTACTTCAAAGCGCACTGGATGCTGGTGAAGCGATTTCCATCGGTTTACTGGGGAATGCCGCCGATATATTCCCTGAGATGGAAGCCCGAGGTATTAAACCCGATTTAGTGACCGACCAAACGTCAGCACACGATCCCGTCAATGGGTATTTACCACAGGGTTGGACTCTTGAAGAATGGCGCGAGAAAGCACAAACGGCTCCGCAAGAAGTTGCTGCCGCTGCTCGAAAGTCAATGGCTGTTCAGGTCACTTCAATGGTCAAGTTTGCTAATGCGGGTATTCCTACGGTTGACTACGGAAATAACATTCGACAACAAGCTTTTGATGAAGGCGTCGAAGATGCCTTTGCATTCCCTGGCTTTGTGCCAGCTTATATTCGTCCATTATTTTGTCGTGGTATCGGTCCTTTTCGTTGGGCGGCTTTATCTGGCGACCCTGAAGATATTTATAAGACGGATCAGAAAGTTAAAGAAATTATTGCCGATGATCCGCATCTGCATAATTGGTTAGATATGGCCAAACAACGAATCAGCTTTCAAGGTCTACCCGCTCGAATTTGCTGGGTGGGCTTAGGACTAAGACACAAGCTCGCACTGGCTTTCAACGAAATGGTTCGTACCGGAGAGTTATCTGCCCCCGTCGTCATCGGCCGAGATCATCTAGACTCAGGTTCGGTAGCCAGCCCGAACCGTGAAACAGAAAAAATGCAAGATGGTTCAGATGCCGTTTCTGACTGGCCTCTTCTCAATGCCATGTTGAATGTAGCCAGCGGCGCGACTTGGGTTTCCTTGCATCACGGCGGTGGGGTCGGCATGGGGTACTCGCAACATTCTGGCGTGGTGATTTGTTGTGACGGTTCTGAAGCAGCTGACAAACGAATTGAACGAGTCTTATGGAATGATCCAGCCACTGGCGTTATGCGCCACGCTGACGCCGGTTATGACATTGCAAAACAATGCGCCAAAGAGTACGGCTTAAACCTTCCGATGGTTGGAGAATAAAACATGCAAACCATTAATGTGATCCCAGGGAAATTAACACTCCAAGAGTTACGCCAGATTTTCGAAGGGCCAGTACAGCTATCTTTGGATGCCTCGGCGATCGACAAAATAAATCAAAGTGCCGCGACCGTTCAACAATGCATTGATGAAGACAGAACCGTGTATGGAATCAATACTGGCTTTGGTTTACTCGCTCAAACGAGAATTGATACCGACAAATTAAGCTTACTGCAAACATCACTGGTATTGTCACACGCAGCGGGACTTGGCAAACCTTTAGATGAAGCGACCACTCGCTTGCTAATGGCGCTTAAAATTAACAGCCTTGCGCAAGGACATTCAGGAATTCGTCTATCAACGATTGAATTATTGATTGAACTTTTTAATCACAATGCCTTGCCGGTTATCCCCGAAAAAGGATCGGTCGGAGCCTCAGGAGATCTTGCTCCACTCGCGCATATGAGCGCGCCACTGATTGGTGCCGGAGAAATAATATTAGACGCTCAACGCATGCCGGCCGTTGATGCATTAGCTCAATTAAAAATGAGTCCGATTGAACTTGCTCCGAAGGAAGGCTTGGCTCTATTAAATGGAACCCAAGCCTCAACAGCGCTCGCACTCAAAGGCTTATTTTTAGCTGAAAATAATTTCAAGTCAGCCACGATAGCCGGTGCGATGAGTGTCGACGCATTACTTGGCAGTGTTACACCTTTTGATGCTCGTATTCATCAAGTGCGAGGGCACCAAGGACAAATTGATTCTGCGAGTTTCTATCGTCAGCTTTTAACGGGAAGCAATATCAATCAATCGCACGCAGACTGCGAGAAAGTTCAAGATCCTTACTCCTTGCGTTGCCAACCACAAGTAATGGGAGCGTGTTTAGACCAACTTCGCTACGCGGCAAAGACGTTACTGATTGAAGCCAATGCAGTGTCTGATAATCCACTGGTATTCAGTGACGACCAAGATATTTTATCAGGAGGTAACTTTCATGCGGAACCTGTTGCATTGGCAGCAGATGCCATCGCCGTAGCTATTGCTGAAATAGGAGCCATTTCAGAACGACGTATCGCTATTTATATGGACAAACACATGAGTGGATTACCCGCGTTTTTAGTAGAAAACAGTGGTGTGAATTCTGGGTTTATGATTGCCCAGGTGACCGCAGCAGCGCTGGCTTCAGAAAACAAGACGCTTGCACACCCAGCGTCAGTCGATAGCTTACCCACGTCAGCAAACCAAGAAGATCACGTTAGCATGGCTACTTTTGCTGCAAGACGATTAACCGATATGGCTGAAAATACCGCAGGTGTGATTTGTGTCGAATTATTATGTGCTGCGCAGGGAATCGATTTTCGTCGCCCCTTACAATCGTCAGACGTATTAGAGTCTGCTCATCAAAAAGTAAGGCAACGGGCAGCTCACTTTGATAAAGACCGATACATTTCCACCGAGATGGAAGCACTTCAACTCGCTGTTTTAGGTGGTGTCTTTAACGATGGGCTTCCTAGCTTGTTCTAAAAATATCACCCGCAGAAGGGGACTCCTCCCCTTCTCTTTCATCATTTTTGATATTAAATATTTATAAACAGCCGAAATTTAATCACACACAAGGCTAAAAAAACCAAGACATCTGCGCTAGACACCCACTCAATTTAGGTTAGCGGCAATATCCCTCTACCTTGCCATATTTCTGCTTAAAATTTCGTCTATACTCATCTTGGGTGAACAAAGAAACGTTCACGAACATTTGAGCGTCTCAAGGTTTCCCAGTCTTGGTTGTTACATTTTTTATTCCTATTAATTATGGGAA
>Ga0209475_10004193_pt1 | contig 12570 bp, 11 predicted proteins | sample tdDd471_FD_187128 | JGI IMG/M metagenome (GOLD analysis project Ga0209475, IMG submission 187128) | Marine sediment microbial communities from the Atlantic coast under amendment with organic carbon and nitrate - tdDd47.1 (SPAdes)... | ecosystem: Environmental > Aquatic > Marine > Coastal >...
GAAAACGCTTGCCGATGACACCGCATCGCCTACGCGCCTCCTCCTTGTGGAACGACGGGAAAAACAATCATTAATGCCATCTATTTCAATTCCAGGTGACTAGCGTAAAACAACTGTTTTCGAACCGTTGAGCAGGACCCGGTTCTCCGTATGATATCGAACCGCACGGGCCAGCACTTGGTTTTCAATATCGCGCCCGACCCGCACGAAATCTTCAGGCGAATAAGTATGATCGACCCGCTCAATTTCCTGTTCGATGATCGGACCTTCATCCAAATCCGAAGTCACGTAGTGCGCTGTGGCCCCAATCAACTTCACACCTCGTGTGTGGGCCTGATGATATGGCTTGGCTCCCTTAAAGCTGGGCAGAAACGAATGATGAATGTTGATTGCCTGGCCGCGCAGTTTGTCGCATAGGCGCTGGCTGAGAATTTGCATATAGCGGGCCAAAACGACGAGGTCGATATCCAACTCCTCATAGAGACGGAAAAGTTTTTCTTCCTGCTCTTCCTTAGTATCCTTCGTCACCGGCATATGATGGAAAGGAATCTCGTGCCATTGGGCCAAATGCTCCAAGTCGGGATGGTTGGAGACGATGGCCGGGATTTCAATATTCAAATCCCCGATACGATAGCGGTAAAGCAGATCGTTGAGACAGTGGTCGAACTTCGAAACCATGATCATCACACGCGCCTTGCGGTCGGGGTCGTGAATTCCCCAAACCATTTGAAACCGCTCGGCAATGCGGGAAAACTTCTTGGCCAGTTCTCCTGCTGGCGGGGTAAAAGCGCCGCCGGTAAAAACCGTTCGCATAAAAAAGCGCTTGGACACTGGGTCGCCGTAATGGGCCGATTCTGTAATAAAGGCGTCCTGATCGGCCAAAAAACCTGAAACCGCAGCAACAACTCCCGTCGTATCGGGGCAGGAAATAGTCAGGATGTAATGGCTTTGGGTCTCGCTCATATTTCGTTATCCATTGATAAGCGCAACGCCGCCCCTCCTGGGGTCCCCGACGCCGCTGAATGTATGCCCCCGCCCCCCGCGTGCGACCGCATGGACACCACCGAAGAACAGATTGATATCGTCCCAGAGTTTATACTCGGGAACAGTTGCTAAAAGATTTTCATAATTTTCAGGACGAAAACCGGGTTCGACATTCAAAACCCCGCCTTCGAAATGAATGCGTGGACAGCAAACGGCATCTTCCAAACCCATACCAAATTCCAAATGGTTAATCAGAGCCTGCAAAATCGCCGTCCTGATCCGATTGGAGCCGCCAGAACCCAATGCCGTCACCGTCCCTCCCGTTTCAAAAACCAAACTGGGCGCCATCATCGAACACATTCTTTTGCCAACAGGCCACTGATTGAAACCATGCGGATTGATATCTTCCTCACCCAGCATGTTGTTGAGCATAATTCCGGTGCCGGGAACAAAATAAGCCGAACCCTCGCCGTTTGAAACGGTCAGCGACGCCGCATTTCCCTCGGCATCAATAACGCTCATGTGGGTGGTCCCACGATTAACCGCAGGTCCATCCAGCACCTCGTTTCGATAGGCTTCGATAAATCCAGGATGCAAAAGCGTTTCGGCAGCCTCTTCCGCCTCTCGCTCATGCAACTCACTATCGACGCGAGCCTTGTTCGTCTGGGCCATCACATGGGCCAGAACATCCAAGTGCCGGGCCGATCCGAATGTTTCGCCTCCCAGTCCGGCGCCTTTTAGCAGCTCCAGCGCAAAGGCAATCAACAGCCCGCCAGACGACGGTGGCGGATTGGTGAAGACCTTGGCCCGTCCCATATCGATAGCTAGCGGCTTACGCCGCTCAACGCTATAATGCGCCAAATCGTCCATTGTCAGATTACCGCCACCCAGAGCGCTGTCGGCGGTCATCGCCTGAGCCATCTCGCCCCGATAGAACAAATCAGCCCCTTCGATGGCGATAATTTCCAGTGCATCGGCAAACTCGGGGAAACGCAGAACATCCCCTTCCGTTGCCAGGGTATCGGGGGTGCCGTCACGTGTGTAATAGGAGCGGCAGATGTCGTTTGAGACGTAAATTTTACCAACGACGTCGAGGATATAGGCTTGGAGACGGTTAAGCTTCACCCCTTCCTTGGCGATCTTCACTGCGGGTTCGACAATCTTCTGCAAGGGCATTGAACCAAGGTCCCGATGGACGGCGAAAATCCCCTTTACCACGCCAGGCGTCGCAATGGCTCCCATACCGATATGGAATTCCTGTTGAGTGGTGCCGAAATCGGCCAGAATTGGAAAAAGATCGATCTCATTTTCCGGTCGCTTGCCGCACGGAGTCTGGGTGAAAAAATCATAGAGAACAGGAGCCTGACCAGCGCCGCCCGCCAATAGAAATCCGCCGCCGCCCAGGGAGGCGAGAACGGGTTCGGCCACACAGGCAGCACATAGAGCGGCCAAAACCGCATCATATGCGTTACCGCCTTCTTCCAGAACAATCTGCGCCGCTTCGGCCGTTTTGCGGTGTCCGGCAGCGACCGCCCCTTTACGGGCCATGGCCGTCTCCTAAAGGGTTTCCCACCACTTTCCAGGCGTTGGGTACCCTTTGCCTTTCAATCTGTCAATTGCCTATGCCGTTGAAAGACACTTCGAGCTATACTCGGAAAAAAAGAAAAGCACCCTAAAAACTTCTAGGGGAGGACGGTATACGGATTTCTCGGCTAACCACTGGCGGAATTTCCCTCTCCCGTTTAAGCGACGATACGGGCTTTAGGGTCGTCCGCAAACTCGTTCCAAGACAAATACCTTACCGGTCATCTCAGCAATGATTATTTATAACAACATTAGACGTCTCTAATGTGTTTGACTTGTCAATGGCCTAAATGATGCCATATTGCATTGGACAATGGAGAGTGGCCCCATGCCGCGCTTACAAAGCAACAATCTAAGGGACTATCCGTGATCGGCTCACCCATAACGAAATTTTCGCTCTTAACGGCGCTCGGCCTACTTTTAGCTTCCTGCACAACGTCCAGTACGGCAGCCATTTCATGCCCCCCCCTCGGCGCTTGGAGCACCCCGGCAACCGGTAGTCTTCTTACCCAGAAACAAGCAATCGAGAGACTGGCTGACCGTCGCATCGTTTTGCTTGGAGAATCTCATGACAACGCGGCCCATCACCGCTGGCAACTAGCCACCATTGCGGCTCTCCATGCAGAGGAAGGGGCTGTGGCGCTTGGTTTTGAAATGTTCCCTCGCAATGCCCAACCGGTGCTCAATGAGTGGGTGCAAGGACGCCTGGGCGAGAAGGAGTTTCTTGAGAAAGTCCAATGGGAGCGCGTTTGGCGCTTCGATTCCTCACTTTATATGCCGATCTTCCATTTCGCCCGCCAGCACCGCCTCCCCATGGTGGCGCTCAATGTAGACCACGAATTGATCCGCACGGTGCGGAAACAAGGTTGGAATAACGTCCCAGTCTCCCAGCGGGAAGGCATCACCGACCCAGCCGCCCCCGCCCCTGGCTACATCCAGGTTTTGACCGATATTTTTGAACAACACAGTTCATCCCAAAACCAAACGGAAGAGAAGAAAACGGCGATTGCACGATTTATCGACGCCCAACTCACCTGGGATAGGGCAATGGCTGAAGCCGCCCTCAAAGCCGCCGAAAAAAGTCGTCTGATCGCCATCATTGGGGCTGGCCATTTGGCCAATAAATTCGGCGTCCCCCATCAACTCACCGCCTTGGGACAAACCGATGTGGCAACGGTGATTCCGATCAATCAGGACGACGGTTGCAAGGATGTGACTCCCCAGTTCGCCGATTTGGTTTTCGGCGTCGATACCTTCGAGCGACCGCCCATACCTTATAAGCCTCTTTTAGGTGTCATGCTCGACGACAAAGAGGGTTTCGTAAGGGTCGGACGGGTGCTTAAAGACAGCGTCGCCAAAGAAACCGGCATCAAACTTGACGACCAGATCGTTAAGGCGGCAGGACAGCCAATCACCAACAACAAAGACCTGATTGAAATCATCCGCCGCCAAGCGCCCGGAACCTGGCTCCCCTTGACTATACAACGGGGCCAGCAGACCCTCCAACTGGTCGCTAAATTCCCAAGCCTGAATGAACTCCACAAGAAAGAGCGGACAGATCCACACAAATGATGATTCGCCTTCTTTTCATTCCTTTCTTTGTTTTTCTTCTTGCCGCCCCCCTGGCCGGACAAGCACAGGGGATAGCCAAGGTTGAAAGCCTAGCCCACGACCTTACCGTTTATCTCAACCCGGACACCCGCTCACTCAAAGTAACCGACCGCATGACCGTCGTTGCCGATGGCGTTCTGCGTATCCGATTGTCTCCCAGCTTCTATGTCACCGCCTTGCGGCTCGACGGTAGGATGGTCAACGCCATGATGAAGCCGGGCGAGATGCTCCTGAGGCTTCCGGAAGGGCGCAAGCCTTACGAGTTGCTGCTTGAGTACAACGGGCAGCTTCCGGGCCTACCCGACGACATGCAGGCAGCCTCGGGCCCCCTCTTTTTTACCGACCCATCGGGAAGTTTTATCCCGGGCGCCTCGGGCTGGATTCCCGATCTGGGCAAGGATCTCTTCACCTACAAAGCAACTCTTTACACGCCGCCCCTCCACAAGGCTGTCGTGCCAGGAAAACTGCTGGAAGAGGAAACCACGGAGCGCCGCTACAAAGCAGTTTTCGAAATGCTCCAGCCTGCGGATGATATTTCACTTTTCGCCGGTCCCTATAACGTAGCGGAACGGATGCACAAAGGACTACGCCTACGCACCTATTTCATGCCTGACATGAAAGGGCTGGCCGAAGGTTATTTGAGCAAAACGGCTGAATACATTGATCTCTACAGCCAATGGATCGGGCCCTATCCGTTTAGCGAATTTTCCGTAGTCGCCGGTCCTCTGCCCGTCGGATATGGCTTCCAGGGCCTGACCTATATGGGGGCAAACGTTTTGCGTCTTCCATTTATTAAGGATAGCTCTTTAGGCCACGAAATTCTGCACAACTGGTGGGGAAACGGGGTTTTCACCGATTACGCCGACGGCAACTGGGCGGAAGGCCTCACAACCTATATGGCCGACTACGCTTTCCTGCTTAGACAAAGTTCAGAAAAAGCCAGAGAACGCCGCCTCGCTTGGCTGCGCGATTTTGCCGCCCTTCCGCCAGAAAGAGATGCGCCACCGCGCAGCTTCACAAGCAAAGGGCACACAGCCTCCCAGGTCATCGGCTACAACAAGGTCGCATTTCTCTTCCATATGCTACGCAATCGCCTGGGCAATGAAACCTTCGACAAAGCAATCAAGGGATTTTGGCGTAATCATCGGTTCACCCGGGCTTCCTGGGATGACCTGAAAGCGGCTTTCGAGCAAGCTTCGGGACAACCGCTCGACAATTATTTCAAACAATGGCTAGACCGAAAAGGAGCGCCCCGGCTGTCTCTGGTCACCGCCCATAGCAGCGGCGGCAGCGTTACCGTGACCCTTGCGCAGAGCGAGCCTGTCTACGACATGAAGCTACCTCTGACCGTGACGCTGACGAACGGCGAAGAAATCAAGTTTTTCGAACATCTTAAAACAGCGAATGCAACCTTTAAACTTCAGGTATCGGGCACCGTTAACAGCTTGGCCGTCGATCCCGCTTTTGACATATTCCGCCATTTGGCCGAAGGTGAAGCGCCTCCGATTTTGCGGGACGTCACCCTAGCAAAGAACGCACTGGTCTTTTTAACCGACACCGAGGTTAAGACCAGAGAAACGGCACGCCGTCTCGCTCTGCGAATGATGGACCTACGCCCCCGTTTCGCCGATACGGAGACGGATCTGAACGTCAATCACCCGCTGCTGGTTATCGGTCTGGAAGAAACGGTAACGCCGTTTCTGGCCAGAAACGGGATCAGCGGGCCACCGGAACAGATAACCGGCCTTGGAACCGCTCGCGCCTGGGTCGGCAAAAACACCAATGGCATCGCCTATGCCATCGTTGCCGCCAAAGACTCCGAAAGCCTTGAGGCTATTCTACGCCCCCTCCCCCACTATGGCCGTAGCGGATATATCGCCTTTAAAGGACGGCAAACCGTCACAAAAGGAACCACGACAACAAACGACACACCCCTTCAAATAACTTTCCATTAATTTTCAACACCTTAGGTGTGTGTGAGATCACACATTGATTTCCCACCGTAAGGCTGCTGTTATTTCCCCGTTCCAACCCATTGGCGGAAGTCCGACCCTGCGCATCGGGTCGGGTTTCTGCCGCTCTTGGGACTCAAAGGGTTGGGACTAAAAATTAGGTTGGAACCTGAATGACCGAAGAAAACAAACCCGGCAACGCTCCGGGAACGATCACCAAAGCCGCCGTTATTGTTACAGCCCTAGCCGTCGTTTTTTTCATTGGCTGGTCGCAATTCCGCCACGCCGATACCGACGCCCACCGTATTGTAGAGACGCGGACTCCCGTAAAGATTTCCATTGGCGGGCCCTTTACCCTGACCCACCACAATGGAACGCGGGTCAGCGATACCGATTACCGCGGCCGTTTCATGCTGATCTTTTTCGGCTACACCTACTGCCCCGATGTCTGCCCAACGGAACTGAGCACCATCGCCGAGGCTATGGACCTGCTGGGGCCGGAAAAATCGAAACAAATTCAACCGCTTTTCATCAGCGTCGATCCGCCGCGCGACACGCCGGAAGTTATGGCCAACTATGTTGTCCAGTTTCATCCAAGCATCGTTGGCCTGACGGGAACCGAAGACGAGATTGCTCAACTGGCTAAAAGTTTCCGGACCTACTATGCCCGCGCTGAAGGAAGCGAGGGGGATGAAGACTACGCGGTCGATCATTCGGCCACGACTTATCTGATGGGCCCTGACGGCCAATTTGAAACAACCTTCTCCTACGGGACCCCCCCTGAAGCCATGGCGGCGGCCCTGGAGAAATTTATCGATTCACGATCTTAAAAGTTTTGCGTTTGAAGGAGACACTTTTATGAAAAAGATCATCGCAGCCACTGCAGCCGCCCTGATGATGGGCCTCACGGCTCCTGCTTTTGCCGGGGATATTTCCATCGAGGGCGCCTGGGCGCGCGCTTCGGCAAAAATGGCCCGTGCAGGCGCTGCTTTCTTGACCGTTAAAAACACTGGCGCTGCCGATAAGCTGGTTGGAGCCAAAGCTGATATTTCCAAAAAGGTCGAACTGCACACCCACATCAAAGACGGCGACGTCATGAAAATGCGGCAGGTCGAAAGCATTGCCGTTCCTGCCAACGGCATGGCTATGCTGAAGCCGGGCGGCGACCACGTCATGTTTATGGGCCTGACCAAACAACTCAAAGAAGGCGATATGTTCCCGCTGACGCTGATCTTCGAGAAAGCCGGTGAAATCAAGACTCACGTCAAGATCGAAAAGGCCGGCGCCATGGGCGCCATGAAAGGCCATATGAAACACTAATAAAAAAACAGAGGCGGCCGTCCCCACCAGTGCCGCCTCTTCATAATCCCCACAAAATAAAAGCGGAGGCCTTCCCGGCTCTCCGCTTCTTTTTTTCCTAGGGTCAGGACCCTAAAGAACTGTTTGTTTAACGCAACGCGTGCTTTTTCATCCGATAAAGAAGAGCATCGCGAGAAATGCCCAGCAGAGCTGCAGCATGCGTCCGATTGTTATCCGTACGCGCCAAGGCCATGTTGATCAGCGACACCTCAAGTTCTTCGAGCACCAACCCGCCCTCGGGGAACTTGAATCCCCAAAGGCCGCCTTCATTGGCGTCCGAAGAGCCGTTGAGAATTTCACGCGGCAGGGATTCTGCAGTCACTTCCTGACCGGCGCAAAGGATGACAAGACGTTCGCAAAGATTGCGCAATTCACGAATATTGCCCGGCCAGCTATAGCTTTCGAGGCGCTTAGTCGCCTCTCTTGAAAACCATGGCGCTTCGACGCCGTGCTGGGCAGACAGTTCTTTCATCAGCCCTTTAAGTAGCACTGGAACATCACCGGTTCGTTCGCGCAATGGCGGCATTTCCAAGGGAACGACGTTCAAACGGTCGAACAGGTCTTCGCGGAACTGCCCTTCGGCAGCCAGAGTGGCGAGATCCTTGCTGCTTGCCACGATAACCCGAGAATCAATTTGAATAAGCCCACTGCCCTCTTCATTAAGGCTCTCTCCGGTTTCCATAAAGCGGAGCAAGCGCCCTTGCCAAGAGTGGGGCAATTCATCAACGCCATCAAGGAACAGCGTTCCTCCATCGGCCTGCGCAAACAGTTCAAATTCAGAAATATTTTCGGGCAATGCCGCACAATTGACGACCGCCATAGGCTTTTCAGAACGGAAGCTATCCTGATGGATCGTTCGGGCCAGCATCTCCTTGCCGGTGCCACGCTCCCCAAGAATCAGCATGGCCACATCGGCAGCTGCCGCTACCTGCGCTGTACGCAGGACGGCTCCCAATTCAGGTGAAGTGCCGATCAACATTCCCATCCGTCTACTTTTCAACGCCACAAACGGCGCAGTCCTCTCCTAACAGGCTACCAGTATAGATCAAGCTGGCCATTCCCAAAACAACAACCGTTAATCCAATAGCTTTTCTTACCGCGTCTTTGCGACGCATGGCAAGGAACCATTGCGAAGCCATCGAGATGCCGAAGACTGCCGGAAGCGTCCCCATTCCGAACATGATCATGGTCAATCCTCCCTGAAGGGAAGTTCCCGCTGATGCGGAATAAAGCAACACCGAATAAACAAGGCCACAAGGCAACCATCCCCAAACCGCACCATAGCCAAATGCATAAAGGGGAGACTTCAAGGGCAGAAACTTTCTCCCAAGCGGCTCAAGCCGTCGCCATAAAGGAATTCCAACTTGTTCCAAGGTTGCAAATGATGGGAACCATCCCGCCAAGTAAAACCCCATGGACACCAAAATCACCGCAGAAAGAATTCGCAAAAAAATCAGCCCAGCCTCAGGACTAAAAAACGTCACCGTCTCAAAGCTGATCCCAGCGGCAATCGTTCCCGCAACGCCGTAACTGAAAATACGCCCAAAATTGTAACAAGCGCTGTAAAAAATCTGTCGCCCACGGCTTGCTTGCCGTCCTCCCGGAATGCTCAACGACAAAGCTCCTGCGATCCCTCCGCACATTCCGACACAATGAACGGAGCTTAAAAAACCAAACGAAAACGCCGAAATTAGTGTGGCGATTTCAATAAACTGAGCATTGTCCATAAACAGCGTCCGATATCTGCGCTCTTTGCGCGATAGTTTAGGATTAAGATGTTTTATCCCGTTGGTATCTTTGGGCATTTGTTGACAGGAGTCCACTCAGGTTCCATGATCACGGTCAAAGAATGGGATTTTCTTTGGCAAAGACCGTCCCCGAATCCAACCATCGCAATGAGGCCTTAAAAGAATGGGCAAGCTGACCCGAACGCTGACTACCGCAATTTTTTTGACCGCAACCGCTTTTTCTTCCGCTTTAGCCGGTGACGGTCAGATCAACGCGGTTGCATTCAAGAGTATTCAGGCCGGTGCAACCATCACCGTAAGCCCTCTCGACAATTCCGATGAAAACATGGTCATAAAGCAGGACTTTGAAAAAGCTCTGCGTGATGCCGGGTTTTCCATTTCGGATAATTCACCACTTGTCCTGACTTTTGAAACACGTGGAGAACTCGGCAGTTGGGGCGGTCAAGATCGACGCTCTGTGGTTGAGTTGACCAACCAAGGCTCTTGGGATGGCGGCGACAACACGACGGCCAAGCTCAATATTTTCAACTCAAGCCGGGGCGGCTTGGTAAACGAGGGCGACCAACACCAGGGCGAAGGCACAAAATCCAAATACCGCCTCGATGTTACGCTTGACGATAGAGAGGCGAAACGCCGTGTCTGGCATGGCTGGGCAGTCACCGAAGTCTCAGCCGCCGACAGCCACTCACTCACTCGCAGCATGGTTCCCTTCGTCGCAAAGGCCGTTGGCAAAACGGTGCGCAAGGAAACCTTCAACATTAAGTAAGTGGATTTTCGTTTCCGAGGAACCCGTTCAACGCGAGGAAAAACGCTGCAGCCAACAATCCCGCAAGGGGCACGGTAATCAACCAAGCCGATACGATAGTCATCAAATGCTGACGCCGCACCAGCTTGCGGCGTTTTGCTTTTTCGGCTTTTCTGATTTCCTTCGGTGACGGCCCCTTATCCTCCAATGAGCCATGGCTTTGTAAAACGATACTCTCAACAAACATCGCCTCGCGCTCCGCTTCTTTTTGAATGCGTTGCTTGTTGGCTAAAAACTCCCGGTAAAAACCGACACCGAAAACAGCGCCAACGGCAATATGGGTCGAGCTCACCGGCAGCCCCAAGGCCGAAGCGACAAGCACCGTAATGGCTGCCGATAGCGCAACGCAAAACGCCCGCATCCGGTCGAGCTTGGTGATTTTCTCTCCGACCATCCGAACCAACTTGGGACCAAACAGCAACAGACCGGCCGAAATGCCTACAGCACCGATCCCCATAACCCAGAGAGGCACTTGGACCATCGTAACGATTTCGCCGGTACTGGCCGCCCCGACAATGGCAGCCAGAGGACCGATAGCATTGGCCACATCATTCGCACCATGAGCGAAACTCAACATCGCAGCCGAAACAATCAACGGCAGAGTAAATAATTCGCTCACCGCTTTGCGACGGTTCTCGATCCCTTCAGCGGCCCGCGCCACCATCGGCCGGATAATGGCAATTGAAGCGGCGAATAAAGCGGCTCCGGTGGCGACAACAACCCACCAGTCTGGTTTCCAGATCTTCTTCAGGCCCTTTTTCATCAGGTACATGGCGAATACCGAAACCATGATGCTCACAAGGATAGGAACCCAGCGTTTGGCCGCACTTACCCGATCTTCCTTAAAAACGATCTGGTGCTTGATAAGGGCTAAAAAAAGTGCGGCGATAACGCCGCCAAGCACCGGAGAAATAATCCAACTGGCGGCAATTTTCCCCATCGTCGCCCAGTTGACCGCATTGACCCCCGTGGCGATGATACCGCCCCCCATGACGCCGCCAACTACAGCATGGGTGGTTGAAACCGGCGCACCGATAACGGTGGCGAGGTTAACCCAGACCGCAGCCGCGAGCAGAGCCGACATCATGGACAAAATGAAGGTTTCGGTATCGGGCATCAATTCAGGGGCGATAATGCCTTTAGAAATGGTCTTGACCACATCGCCACCGGCAAAAATCGCACCGGCAGCCTCAAAAACTGCCGCAATGATCAGCGCGCCAATCATCGTTAATGCGCGGGACCCAACTGCCGGACCGATGTTATTGGCGACATCATTCGCGCCGATATTAAGCGCCATATAGGCCCCCAGCAAACCGGCAATGATGATATAGATGCCGTTGCCTCCGGCCCCTCCCTGGTAAAACGAGATCACCAGCACGATCGCCATGAATACAAGAACAACCCCGTACTTGGTGACAAGCTGCCCGCTTTCATGGGCCGCCTGGCCGATCTGATCGATTCCCTTCAGCTCTTTATGAAGCTTTTTAAGATCTTTGGGGCTATTTCCATCCGCCATATTTCAGCGTCCCGCTTCCTCAATCATCACTGTTCGGACTCATAAGTGATGATTGAGGAAATTGATACCGTTTTGTTATGTAAAGCCCGCTGTTTTCCGATCAATACCCTCTCAAGCAATTGACCGGAATCATGGCGCTCTGGACGGTAACCGGCGATGACATAGACACTCTACCATTCCTTACGAAGCGGTTTCTTTATGCGCACCATCATTGGCTTTTGCCTCTTCCTTCTCGCCTCACTCTCTCCGGCTCAAGCAGCCGACTTTAAAGGCACACCGACGGTAGTTGACGGCAATACGTTGAAATTTGGCGAAACGGAAGTGGCGTTATGGTCGTTGAATGCCCCCTTACTTCACGAAAAATGCCTGAGCACCAAAGGGAAAGAGTTTCCCTGCGGGAAAACTGCGCGCCGCACCCTCGATATGCTGGTTCAAAACCACGCCGTCGAATGTGAAAAGCAAGGCAAAGCCGTTGATAAAGCCGGGCGACCGCTGGCTGTTTGCTACCTCATGGGGATGGATATCAACGAACAAATGGTGCTTAACGGTTGGGCGGTAATTATTCCGGGTGAGGCTGACCGTTATGCGCGATCACAGTATGCCGCAAAAAAAACCCGGAGCGGTATGTGGCGCTCGCTTCGTTTCAAGCCCGATGACTTTCAAGGCCGGAAGTAACTGTTTTCGGCGATAAAAACATGTCGTTATCATTTTTTTTCCGTTTGCCGTTGGCCCATTTTCCGGCTACACCCCTGAGGTCCAACGCAGTTGAATATTCCAATACGGTAAGATGAGCGACAAATCGAAAAAAGCATTGTTGCCCGCGGGTCTGCGGGACGTGTTATCTCCCGATGCGGCCTTTGAGGCTGCTGTGGTTGAGAAGACCGTCTCCGTCTTTGCCGCCAACGGCTTCGACCGGGTCAAACCGCCCCTGATCGAATTCGAAGACAGCCTCCTTTCTGGGAGCGGCGCGGCGACGGCCAAACAAACATTCCGCCTGATGGACCCTGTTTC
>Ga0209475_10004195_pt1 | contig 12566 bp, 10 predicted proteins | sample tdDd471_FD_187128 | JGI IMG/M metagenome (GOLD analysis project Ga0209475, IMG submission 187128) | Marine sediment microbial communities from the Atlantic coast under amendment with organic carbon and nitrate - tdDd47.1 (SPAdes)... | ecosystem: Environmental > Aquatic > Marine > Coastal >...
CCATCTGCTGATAAAACAGGAAAGTTCTCATTATAAGTGCTTGAATTAACCCCACCAGGAACCAATCTGGCGTCTCCCCATAATCCGGTAGGAAGCTTTATGGCATAGTATATATCAGTATTGCCTAATTCATTTTCTGATGAAAAAAGAATAGTGTCTTTACTATTAGTCATCCAAACGCCATATTCAGATCCCTTGGCATCTAGTGGAGCTCCAAAGTTATCGAGTGGTTGAAAGCGATAGTTCCCTTCATAGCTTGCATAGCCCATTTGCTCGCTTCCATCACGGTTATGAAAGACAAATAGTTGAGAACCATCCGGCGTTATGCCCGCTACCATTTCATCATAAATTGAATTGATTTGTGAACCTATTGTTTTACCCTTTTCTAAGTGCAGCTTTTCTTTTTGGCTCACGCAAATATTATAATAATAGATGCCTGCATAGCTGTTGTATCGCTTGTCAGATGCATAAAACAACAGATTTTCTTTATTTGTGATATATGGACTTACTTCATTGCGAGATGTATTGATGTCTTTACCCAGATTAATAAAAGAAATGTCGAGGGGATTAGATGTGAACAGCAATGCATTAGAAATAGCTTGTTTTAAGGCACGTGTCTTTTTTAAAAGTTCAACTTTTTCTCCAATATGAGGCTCAATTGCTTCAATTACTTCGCTCGCTTCTTCAAAGCGGTGCCCATGAAATAAGGCTCTGGCTCTTTGAAACTGGACTTCATAATCTTTGGGTTTTAGGCTAATAAGGTGGTCAATGTACGGTAGAGCTTCTTCGCGCATTGTATTGTCACTTAGGTAACAATCAATAATTTTTGTGAGAAGAGCAGTATTGTTCTTTTTCTTACGCCATACTCTGATGTAATCTTTTCTGGCTTTTTCGTAATTGTAATATTTGTAGTATTTATCTGCTCTTTGTTCATATTTCTGTGCATTACTGCTTAAAAAGATAAGCGAACAGAGTACTGTTAGTAGGAATTGGTTCATAGTGTGTAGGCTCATTCAAAAAAGAACATAAAGAAAACAAAAAATCAGTAATAATACGCCGAGTTTTTAAAGAATGAAGTCATTACATATAAAAAGGTAGGAGTAGGATGTTGAACAATCCTTATTAAAACTTGTTAAAATTTTAAATGCATATATAATACAATGAAGAGAAGACAATTTATCAGTTTAGTTGGAATGGGAGCAGCTGCAGCTTGTACTCCTACTGCCAAAACAAAAAACACTGTTTCTGCTAGCAAGGCTGCACCAATATCGGGTCATTTCTTTCCAGCATTACCCTATAAATACAATGCTTTAGAACCATATATCGATGCTACAACGATGGAATTGCATTACGATAAGCATCATCGAGGTTATTTTAAGAAGTTTCAAGCTGCAATTGAAGACAGTTCTTTAGAAACCATGTCAATGCCTGATATTTTTGCTGATGTATCAAAACATGGTGATGGTGTTCGTAATAATGGTGGTGGATATTATAATCATATGCTTTTTTGGGAAAGCTTAAGTCCAGAAGGAGGAGAGCCATCGGCTAAATTATTAAGCCATTTGGTTAAAAGCTTTAAGTCATTTGATGGATTTAAAGAGGCTTTTTTTAAGGCTGCCAAAACGCAGTTTGGTAGTGGTTGGGCCTGGTTAATCATAGATGCGAATCGTAATCTTCAGGTTGTATCGTCGCCAAATCAGGATAATCCGTTAATGGATATTGCGGATGTAAAAGGAATTCCATTATTAACAATTGATGTGTGGGAACATGCTTATTATCTCAATTATCAGAATATGAGAGGTGATTATATTAATGCTTTTTGGAATATCGTTAATTGGAAAACTGTAAGTAAGCGATTTGAAAAAGCACTTAAAGGTGAGTGGGTAGGCTAATAGAATAAAAAAAATATGAAGAAACAGGAAGCCCTTTTTAATAAAGAAGGGCTTTTGTGTATTTTTAAAGAAACAAATTTACTCTTATGCGAAAGATATTAATCCTTTTTGCTCACCCAATGGTTCATAAGTCGCGTGTTAATAGGCAGTTGATAGAGGCTGTTGAGGGTTTGGATCATGTAACTGTTAATAATCTTTATGAGCGTTATCCCGACTTTTTTATTGATGTGAAGTATGAGCAAGAGCTATTACTGGAACATGATATCATTATTTGGCATCATCCTTTTTATTGGTATAGTGCACCGGCCATGATTAAAGAATGGTTTGATTTGGTTCTGGAGCATGGTTTTGCATACGGGCGTGAAGGCAATGCTTTGGCAGGAAAGCATGCAATGACCTGCATAACAACAGGGGGGCGCGAATCAACTTATCAGGGTAATGGATTAAACCGATTTCCACTTCATCAATTTTTATTGCCTTTTAATCAGTCGGCTCATTTATGTAAGATGGAGTATTTGCCGCCTTTTGTTGTACATGGCGTTCACCTTCTTAGTGAAAAAGAGATAAGCGATACAGTATTGCAGTATAGGAAAGTGCTGCAGTATTTAGGAGATCAGGATATTAATCTGTTGATGGCGAGCAAAAATGAGTATGTTAATCAATTGGTATAAGCATTAGTTATAATAGCATTCACCACTAATAAAGCAAAAATGCATTTAGACGAGATATTTTTCAAAATAATGATCTACTTACTGGCGGCTGTTATATCAGTACCTATTGCCAAAAAGGTAGGCTTGGGATCTGTATTAGGCTACCTCATTGCAGGTATTATTATCGGACCATTTGTGCTTGAGTTGGTAGGCGATGATGGAGAAGGAGTGATGCATTTTGCTGAGTTTGGTGTTGTAATCATGTTGTTTATTGTTGGTTTAGAATTGCATCCGAGCATGCTATGGCGCATGAAGCGCTTGGTTTTGGGTCTCGGAGGAATGCAAATTGGTATTACTGCGTTAATATTTGCTTTAATAACAGCCTTCTTCTGGTTAAACACAGCACAAGCCATTACGACTGGTTTAATTTTGGCCCTCTCATCTACAGCTATTGTGCTCCAAACATTATCGGAGAAAGGCTTATTACAGTCACGAGGAGGACGGCATAGTTTTTCAGTACTTCTGATGCAGGATATTTCAGTAGTACCCATTTTTGCCATTGTTGCTTTGTTAGCCAATCAGGTGGTTGTCGATTCTGGTGATTCTTCCGAATTGGATGCTGTAACAAGTAGTGGTTGGATGCAATTGCTGATTATTATTGGAGCTGTAGGTGCTATTATTATCGGGGGGCGCTATGTGGCACATTATATTTTTAAGTTTATCGCTGAAACACGGTTGCGCGAGTTATTTACGGCCACAGCATTGTTATTAGTAATTGGTATCGCAGGATTTATGGATGTGGTAGGTCTGTCTCCTGCACTTGGCACTTTCCTTGCTGGAGTTGTTTTAGCCAATAGCGAATATCGTTATGAGTTAGAAGATAATTTAGAGCCATTTAAGGGCTTATTATTAGGTGTATTTTTCATTTCGGTTGGAGCAAGTATAAACTTCGATTTATTATTTAGTCATTGGCAATTAATAATAGTGATTCTTAGTATCGTAGTCACGGTGAAATTGTTAGTGCTCTTTGCGCTCGGAAAACTGTTTAAGTTAAGTGCATCACATAATATGCTCTTTACATTTAGCTTAGCTCAAGCCGGTGAATTTGGCTTTGTTCTAATCTCCTTTGCGACTCAAAATGCCATTTATGATGCCTTTACCTCTGGTGTATTGTTAATTGTTGTGGCCTTATCAATGCTAATAACACCATTGTTATTTATTGTTAATGAGCACCTTATTCAGCCTCGCTTATTAAAATCGGAGTCGCGCGATAATGACGCAGTTGAGGATAATGGTCATCCGGTAATCATTGCTGGTTTTGGCAGGTTAGGTCAGGTATTGGGCCGATTTCTGAATGTCAATAGGATTAACTCTACGATTATTGATAATAATCCACACAATATAGAGTATCTGAAGAAGTTTGGCTATAAAGTTTATTATGGCGATATAACGCGTAAAGACATGCTGGAAGCTGCTGGTGCTGCCCATGCTAAAGTTTTGGTGATTGCAATGAGTGAGCGCCTTCAGATAGATAAGTTAGTTGAATTGGCCCAGAAACACTATCCAAACCTACAACTGATTGTAAGAGCTGTAGATGTTGCGCATGACTTGGCATTGCAGAATAGTGGTGTTAAGGCACATCGTCAGGCAACTTTTGATTCAGCTATTCAACTGGGATCCGATGCACTTACGGCACTTGGTGTAAGTAAGCATCAAAGTTATCGCTCTGCTTTAACATTTAAGCATCTGGATAAACGCTTTATGAAGAATTTACAACAGCGATACTCAAAAGACGATCCGCATTTTGTTCTGGAAACCAAACAGTTTTCAGAGCATTTGGAGAATATTCTTCTATTACAACAAAAGCATCCTTATCAAGAGTTGGATTGTGCCTGGGATACCAATTCCTTAATTGATGAGGCAAAAGAATCTAAAAAGAAGGATGAAATGCCCATGAAACAAGGGGAGGAATGAATTTGGTACGCTTATTGCTAGTGTGTAATATCTAAATAAGCGTAGTATGAAAAAGAAAGTTAATGACCAGATAAAGAAGCATATCATTATAGAATTGCTGCTTATGGCCTTGATATCTTTTATTGGAGCCATGCTCGTTTACATCGCTTTTGTAATTGAGCTTTTTTAAAGATTAGTGACTTATTTTATAATTCTTAAAAGAAAAAGGGACTGATATTCAGCCCCTTTTTTAATTATTTGCTACCAAGCCAAGTTAGCTTATGCCAAATACCTTCCAGAGGTCCATGCTTAAAATGCTTTGCCCACCAATGGCAAAAGAATCCTGTTAGCAGTGATAGTACTATTGCGATAATAAAACTATAAGAAGCTCCGGTATATTTATACAATGCCAATCCATAGCCATAGTATAGTGTAGATCCAATAATGGATTGTATAACGTAATTACTCAAACTCATTCGCCCAAGTGGTGCAAATATCATCAGAATTTTGTTAAAGGCTTTTCTCTGAAATAACAAAGTAATTCCAGATACCCAAATAAGCATAAAAGCAATATCTGCCCATGGCGATACAATGGTTAATACTGACCTTTCTATTGCTGCACTTTCAATCCAATCAGGTATAAAGAGACGGATAGGATAGAATAGGGCGAAACCAATAGTAGCACCAAGCAAAGTTCTTTTCCAAAAGATATTACTCTGGCCCGAACTAACAAAGAGTTGTTTACGGCCAGCCACCAAACCCAATAGGAACATAGCAAATATGATAAAGAACCGACCGTTTTCCCAATTCCATAATAATACTGCCTTTTTTCCATTGGTAAGGTTGCCTATCATGGTATCTAACATCGAATTGTTAGGGATGTATTCTTGCATCTTACCAAAATAGGTCCATGAAACAGGATTTGCTATTTCGAGGTTGGGATTCTGTATAGCTGTAAAGAGTGTACTCCATTCAATAGGTTGTAATAACATAAAAGCAGCTATTCCTATCAATACCTTATTATTTAGCTTAGCCAATGGAATCAACAAGAATCCAATAACAGCATAGATGGTTAAAATATCGCCTTGGAAGAACATGGAATTAAGCATGCCAAAGCCAAATAGTAAAATCAAACGCCAGGCAAAGCGTGCTCTAAAGTCATTGCCTTTCTTTTCCTGATTATTCGATTGAATAAAGAAAGTGAGTCCAAAGAGCATGGCAAAAATTGAATACGACTTGCTTGCAAAAAGAAAGAATAAAGTATCCCAAACACTTTTGTCAAGAGTTTTCATCCAATCAGGTAGATGAGGTGGAAGAAAATAGAAATCGAAATGTTCGAGGTTATGCAGCAACATTATGGCCACAATAGCAAAACCTCTTAAGGCATCTATTACATAAAGCCGCGAAGAATTAGTACTCATGTTGTTTAGTTTGTGAAATGATTTAGAATGTAAACGTAATAAAATGAAACGAAACGGTTAGCTATGAAAGCTTTTATTTGAGTTGTATTTTAGGCTTTAACAAGTAGTGTTAGTGCAGGGGCGTTATTTGAAAAAAAGGCCATGTTTGCTACTGAAAAACAACTTTAGTACCTTGTATTAGACTTTATTGTGTTTGATGAGTTGTAATTCATTGAGGTACTTTGATTTAAATTTTAGGACGGATGAAAAATTTATTGAATTGGGCTTTTATAAACCTTGTTATTATCGCAAGTGCTTGCTCAAGTGATGGAGGAGAGGCTCGACTAAGTGTAAGATTAACCGATTCACCTGTTGATTATGAAGAATTATTGATTGATGTTCAGGATATTAAAATTAATGTTTCTTCAGATGAAGAAGGAGGTTGGAAATCTTTGACTAGCGTTGAAAAAGGGATTTATAATCTTCTTGAATTTACCAATGGCTTAGATACATTACTCGCAGATGAAATTTTACCAGCAGGTACTATATCGCAAATGAGATTGGTATTAGGAACGAATAATAATGTTGTCATTGATGGAATATCCCATCCTCTGGAAACACCTTCTGCTCAACAATCTGGATTAAAGTTTAATATCCATGCAGAATTAACAGAAGGCATTACTTATAAATTATGGATTGATTTTGATGCAGGTCGTTCTGTTGTTGAAAAAGGGAATGGCAAATATTTATTAAAACCTGTTATTAGAACGTATACCGAGGCATCAAGCGGAGCGATAAAAGGTAGTGTGACACCTGTTGAAGCGAAGCCATATATAATGGCAATTTCTGCAGATAACGATACATTAGGGACATATGCAGATGAGGAAACTGGATTTTTTCTAATACGGGGTGTTGAGGCTGGAGATTATGATGTAGAATTTAAGCCAGTTGATGGGTATGTAGAAAAAGAAATTGAAGATGTAAGTGTGTTAGTAGGAGAAGTATATGCAATAGGAGAAGTTACGATTGAAAAAGAAGTTGTGAATTGATTTTACAATTTATTATATAGAAAGTGGGTAGCATAATTGCATGTTATCCACTTTTTAAATTATTGAGCCAGTGTTTTTTAAGAACACGTTTTTAATCAGACGAATACCTCGGGGCTTGCCCCGGGGATAGTCAACTTTAAGGATTTTCTTTATTTAGGATAGGTATAGTGTCCGATTATTTTGTAGGTAAATAAGCAATCCTCAATGACTTGTCCACCTCCAATATTATGCACGATAAGTGGTCGTTTACCATCTTCAGATAATTGATCGATAACAATGCCAATGTGGGTTATACCTCCTCCCAGACTCCAACAAACAATATCACCGACTTTGTAATCTTTAGCCTGTGGTGAAATGGATCGTTTATGCCCTTTACGTGCAAAGAAAACCATTAAGTTAGGAACTCTACGGTGGTCAATATTAGTATCAGTATGTGTGAGTCTCCAGTTATTGGGGTACAAATTGAAATGTGCCTTCATATCTTCGTGTACTTCTTTTTGTAAATCAATGTCCAACTTTCGGTAGGCACGAATAATAACGTCTGTACAAACGCCAAAGTGGGGAGGTATATCACCACCAGGATAGGCTATACTACAATAAGCAGAATTGTATTGTACATTTTGCGTGGTTAGTTCTATGGCTGCATTGTTTAGCTGTAATGCAAAATCATTTTGTGCGGATGAAAAAGCAAGAGAGACGCAAAGAAAAAGATATGTAGTATATATCCTGAGCATTATGCATTGTTTTAAGATGTTTAAATATACGACCTTCTCAATAATACCAGTCTTTATGCAACAAAAAAAGGCTGCCAAATGGCAGCCTTTTCTTCTGAAAAACTATTTCGAGTAAAAAAATTACTCTTATTTAAAATGCAGCAATTATTCCGTTGAAGTCTTCTGCATTAAGTGATGCACCACCAATTAATCCACCATCCACATCTGGGTTAGCGAATAATTCTTTTGCATTTGAAGGTTTACAGCTACCACCGTAAAGGATGCTTGTATCATTGGCTACTTCAGCACCATACTTGTTGGCTAAAGTCTGACGAATGAAAGCATGGATTTCTTGAGCCTGTTCAGGAGATGCTGTTTTACCTGTTCCAATAGCCCAAACTGGTTCGTATGCTAATACCACTTTGCCGAAATCTTCCGCTGAAAGGTGGAATAAAGCTTCTTCAATCTGCTCTTTTACCACATCAAAGTGCTTACCTGATTCGCGCTCTTCCAATACTTCTCCAATACAGAAGATAGGAGTAAGGTCATTCGCTAATACCAAATCAGTTTTCTCTTTTAAGCTAGCGTTAGTCTCGCCATAGTATGCACGTCTTTCTGAATGGCCAAGAATGACATATTGCGCTCCTGTTGACTTAACCATAGAAGCAGAAATTTCACCTGTATAGGCTCCGCTTACCTTATCTGCACAGTTTTGAGCCGATATTCCAACTAACTCTGTATCTACAGCTTTTACAACTTCAGTAAGGTGGATGAAAGGAGCGCCTAATACCACTTTACAGTTTGGCTTGTTAGCCTTTAAAATCTCATTCACTTCTTTAGCTAAAGTAACACCTTCCTCAAGGTTGTTATTCATTTTCCAGTTCCCAGCAACAATGTTTTGTCTCATCGGTAAAAATTTAAATTTGTTTGTGTTTGAATATCATAATAAGAAGACCTGCAATAACAGCCAAATTTAGCCAAAGCCAAATTGTGTTATGTGCTGTTTGTAACGATTCAATCGAGTGTGAAAGTGGATTGTTTAAATCGTTTGCTGCAGGCAGCTCTGTTTGATTATATTTTGCAATAATAGTTCCTTGGTGTATAATAACTAAGCCCGGATTAGCTCTTACAATAGTTTTTAATGTGGTTTCATCGCAGAGTGCATATTCAAATGCAGCCAGATGTTCCATGTCAAATTTATAACAAGCATCAGTTAATGAAGCCGTCACTACATAAAAACTGTAGCCGTTACTAATGGCATTGTTTTTAATTTCGATGAAGGATTTGATGTGTTTGGCTGATGTTTTTTCTAATTGCGGTGCAATCATCAAAAATACCGGTTTATCATTATTGATGATTCGCTCGGTCAGATCTTCACCATCTGTTGATTCAAAATTTAGTGCCGTAATAGGAGGTTGATAACCTTCTCTTATCACTTTAGTTTTGCTATCAATAAAAACCCAGGTGCTGTCTTCGTATGGATAGTTATTAACATCAAATTCCTTTCTTTCACCATCTTTCTCCAATATGAATGTTGTTTCGTACTCACCTTCATCAGCACCTTCTGGTATACTCATGCTTTCAGAGATATTGGCTCCAACTTTATAAGGACGAAAGTCTAATACCGGCAGATAGTAAATACTGTATGCAGAAATACCAAGCGTAAAAGCAAAGCCCATAAAACTTAGGAAATGTTGTTTTATGCCTGACAGATTACAGGTAAATTCATTTCGCTTAAAGAAAACCAGTAAACTAAACGGCAGAATAATTAAATTCTTAAAAAGCGTTTCCCAGTTGGTAAGTTTTATGGCATCTCCAAAACAACCACAATCAGACACTGGCTCAAAAATGGCAATAAAGAAAGTGATAATGGTAAAAGCAAGCATAAATAGGAGAGCCGGTAAAGCTACACGCTTAATTTTAACGCCTAATACAAGATGAAAACCGAGAATAAATTCAACAGCTGAAAGGGCAATAGATAGAAATACAGCAATGCCTTCAGTATCATTCAAGCCAACTACCTCAAGATATTCACTAATTTTAATAGCTCCGCCTTTGGGATCTACAGCTTTTACAAATCCTGAAAATAGAAATATTAAACCTGTAATCAGGCGACTAATTAACTTAAGCATGGAATGGTGTTTTATGCGTTCTCTTCGTCTTCCGGAAATTCTAGTTTAATTAGCGCAAATATGGCATAGTTAATCATATCCATATAATTGGCATCTATCCCTTCTGAAATTATCGTCTGTCCTTGATTGTCTTCAATTTGCTTGGTGCGATGAAGCTTCATAAGAATTAAATCGGTAAATGAGCTTATTCTCATTTTTCGCCATGCTTCATCATAATCATGATTTTTATTTTCCATTAATGCCTTAGAAGCATAGATATTGTCTAGATACATTTTCAGGGCTTCTTCATGATCCATTTCAGGTTCCTGTGCAGGCTTCATTTCAAGCTGAACAAGAGCCATTGAACAGTAATTAACGATGCCTATAAACTCATCATGGATACCTTCATCTACCTTTGATGTACCTTTGGTTTCGATACTTCTGATGCGTTGTGCTTTAATGAAAATCTGGTCGGTCATGCTCGATGGGCGAAGAATGCGCCATGCAGTGCCGTAATCTTTCATCTTTTTTTCAAAGATGTCTTTACATATATTAATGACGTGGTCGAATTGACGATCTGTTTTGGTCACGTTTCCTTTGTTTTTTTTGAATAGAGGCGTAAAATTATTAAAAATTGATAAATAACAGTCAATTATCACTTGAAACTATCATTGAATAAACATCTTTTATAATTATTAATTGAAAAGCATAAGGAGAGTTGTAATGCATAAGTATATGAAGCAGATGAGTATATAGAGTTGAATCAAGTGCAACAGTACAAGAAAATAACCTTATTTCTACCCTTGTACCAACCTCATATACCAATTGTTATATGAAATTGGCCTTAAATAAGATTAGATATTTTAGATTTAGGCAAGGCGTAAAATTGAAGCATAGCCCTAGCTACGGTGATATTTTATAACGATGGATTAATCTAAAAGAATAAATTTATTAGGCTCATTTCATATTATTATTGGTATTATTTCATATGTGGGATATATCACAAAAAAAAGAGCATTCCTAAGAACGCTCTTTAATTCATATGTTATATTTTAAGTCTAATCTAGGCAGCCATTTTTAGCTTTTCCTGTTCAACTTGTTTCTTTCTTAGTTTTTTAGTGTTTAAAATCAATAGTACTGAAGAAATTAAACCTAAGAACAAGAAACCTATTAAGTAGAAAAGAGCCTCTTGATATGAGCCAGTAGTGTCTTTTAGATAGGAAATAATCTGCGGTCCGGCAATGCCTGCTAAAGCCCATGCTGTAAGGATATATCCATGGATAGCACCTAACTCTTTTGTGCCGAACAAATCACCAATAAATGCAGGTACCGTTGCAAAACCACCCCCATAACAGGTTAATATTATTAGGAAAGCGACCTGAAAACCAATTTTTCCTACAGCCGAAACACTTCCGCCAAAGAAAGTCGTTAAATAAAAGAAAGCCGCAATCTGGATAACAAAGAATGAGATGTAAGTTGCCGGACGGCCAATGTAATCCGATAGTGTAGACCAACCTAAACGCCCAAAGGCATTAAACATACTCATAAGCATTACAAGAACAGCAGCTGCCTCAACAGATAACATTACAATTTCGCGACCCATAGAGTTAGCCACTGAAATTAATGCAATACCACTAGTTACGTTGATGAACAGAATAGCCCATAAAAAGTAAAAACGTGCTGTTTTTAATGATTGGTTAGCGGTGATGTTTGATAAATCCTTTTTCACAGCTTTACCTGATTTAGCTAATTCTTCAGGGTTATATCCTTCCGGTAGCCAGTCAACTGGTGGCTTTTCAAGGTATTGAGCAGCACCTACCATGATTACACCATAGATAGGACCTAAAATCAACAGAATGGTTGAAATGGATTCGATACCAAATGCTGGGAATACATTTTTAATTAGGTATATTTCGATAGCAGCACCTAAACCAAAGCCCATAATCGCCAGGCCGGTTGCTAAACCTCGTCTGTCAGGAAACCACTTTACCATGGTTGAAACAGGTGTAACGTATCCCATTCCAAGTCCAATACCTCCAATCATACCATATGTAGCATACAATAAGTAGAGGTTTTCTAACTGAAGTGCTAATCCACCTAAGGTTACACCAATACCAAAGAAAATACCGGCTAATGTTCCTGTAAAACGCGGGCCTTTCTTCTCAACTACTTTTCCCATAAAGGCGGCAGAGACACCTAAAAAGAAAATAGCGATACTAAATACAGTTGTAATTTGTTGTAGTGACCATCCGCCAGTCACTTGTTTTTCTACCATTGAGCCTAATTTACTCCACGCGTAGATTGAACCAATGGACATGTGTACACTTACACCTGCCAAGGCTATTAGCCAACGATTCTTTATTTTTGATGTGTTTGTTAAAGTTGTCATTTTGTTGTTTTATTCTCGATTCTTTTAATGATTGCTTCTTAATAGCTTTCTCACTGCATATTAAGAGGGGTATTAGTTGATAACGATTTCTTTAAAATAGTCTTTAAGGATGGCATATGCCGTATCCAATTGCTCAGGAGTATTGGCCGGTACACCTTTTAATTGATATTCCCAGCCCATGTGTTCGTATTTATGTGCCCCTAACTCATGGTAAGGTTGTATCTCCAGTTTTTCCACATTATCAAAACGTTGAAAATGCTTACCCAGCTGATGAAGGTGTTCCGTGTTATCGCTATAGCCAGGAACTAATACGTAACGCAGCCATACTGGTTTATGTAACTCTTTTAAATAGTCCATAAAGGCCAATGTCTTTTCATTCGATTTACCCGTTAGCAGTTGGTGTTGTTCT
>Ga0209475_10004196_pt1 | contig 12560 bp, 10 predicted proteins | sample tdDd471_FD_187128 | JGI IMG/M metagenome (GOLD analysis project Ga0209475, IMG submission 187128) | Marine sediment microbial communities from the Atlantic coast under amendment with organic carbon and nitrate - tdDd47.1 (SPAdes)... | ecosystem: Environmental > Aquatic > Marine > Coastal >...
TTGCGCTCGGCTTTACGCGCCAGCTTCTCTTCCCGCTTCTTCTTCTTGGCCAGTTCCTTCTGGCGCTTCTGAAAACTGAACTGATTGCGAGCCATGTTGTGCTCCTCATCTCTTGAACTCGGGGTCAGATTCGTCAGGAAATACGCTGCGTCCGGCGGCGAGATCCAAGGCCGCCGCCTCCACGCCGGCTGCCCAGCCCTCGCGGTCCACTGGTGCGGGCCTTCTTGGGCACCACCAGCAAGCGGGGGGTGAAGCTGCCATAATCAAAATCGGGCAAGACACGCTGCTCCAGTGGCGAGCCCTGCTGATCCTGGATCTGTCGGACCAGCGGTGTATCCGAAATCGCGGCGAGGTTCACGGCCTCGCCTGTCTTGAGCGCCCGGCCGGTGCGACCCACGCGATGGGTGTAGGACTCGAAGGTGTCGGGCATGTCGTAGTTGACCACCTTCTCGATATCCGTCACATCGATGCCGCGGGCGGCGATATCGGTGGCGACCAGAACATCGTAACGACCGTTGCGGAAACCGTCGAGGGCTATCCGGCGCTTGCTCTGGGTCATGTTCCCCTGCAAGGCGGTGACGCGATGTCCCTGCTTGCCCAGGATCAAGGCGAGGCTACGGGCCCGATGCTTGGTCCGGGTGAAGACCAGGGTTCGCTGGCGACCATTCTGCTTCAGGATGGCGGCGAGCAGGGAACCCTTGAGGCCCTCCGTGGTGGGGTAGATCGACTGGGAGACTGTGGCTACCGGCGCCTGGGAGCCGATGGTGATCTGGGCCGGGGTGACCAGCATGCGGTCGGCCAGGGTGCGGATCTCCCAGGGCATGGTGGCCGAGAAGAAGAGGTTCTGCCGGCGGCTGGGCAACTCGGCGAGGATCCGCCGGATGTCGGGCATGAAGCCCATGTCGCACATGTGGTCGGCCTCGTCCAGGACCAGGGTCTCCACTTGGGAGAGGTCGATGTCGCCATCACCGTGGATGTCGAGCAGGCGACCAGGGCAGGCCACGACGATCTCCACGCCACGACGCAGACGGTCGGCCTGGGGGCGTTTACCAACGCCACCGTAGATGGACGTGGACCGGATCTTGGTCTTGTCGCTCAACGCGCGGGTGGCCACGAGGATCTGCTCGGCCAGTTCGCGGGTCGGGGCCAGCACGAGGGCGCGGACCTTGCCGCGCGGGCCGTCGAGCAGGTTCTGGAGGATGGGCAGCATGAAGGCCGCGGTCTTGCCGGTGCCGGTCTGGGCAATGCCCATGACATCACGCCCGGTCATGACCTCGGGGATGGCTGCTTGTTGTATAGGGGTAGGGTGGACATAGTCCAAGGCGGCGATACCGGCCTCGAGGCGGGGATCCAAACCGAATTCTGAAAAGGTCAAACTGGAAGCTCCTTGGCTCCATTGAGCCAAGTAACTCTTAGCTCGTCAGATCTTGCGGGTTGTTCCGCAAAGCCGACTCGGACGCTGGTGTCCGGGCCGGCTTGGGTATGAAGATAGGGTCAGTTGGGTAAAAGCGCAAGAATGATGCCATATCGGCAATCAATCTGCCTCGATTTGACGGTCCACATTCCACTGGCCCAGGCGGGCCAATCCGGCGTAGGCGCCGACCATGAGAGCCGGTCCCAGGAGGGTGGGCAGCCAGGTCGAGTGCCACTCTGCAGCTTCAGGAACTCCGTAGATGGCCAGGCATACTCCGGCAATCATGGCGGCCAGGATGGCGTAGCCGATGACCATGCCGCGCAGGGTCGGAACGGGGAGGGCGCCGCCCATGAAGAGCTGCAAGGCCAGGGTACCGAAGATTGAAATGGCCAGCACCGCCTGGAAATCACGCACCTCGGCATCGGGCTGACCGAGGACGTAGAGGCGGTAGAAGATAACACCGGCCAGAAGCACCTGGGTGATGCCCAGGCCGAGGGCGGCGACCAGGCGGCTGGTCTGGCGCATGCGTTCGTCGATGGGGCGTTTCTGGAATAGCATCATCAGTCCTCCTCGATCCAGAAGAGATCGTCCAGTCCTCGGTCGGTGATTCGAGCCAGGGACAGGCAGAGTTTGAGGGTGGGGTTGTACTTACCGGCCTCGATGAGGCCGATGGTCTGGCGGGTCACACCGGCTGCGTCAGCCAGCTGGGCCTGGGAGAGGCCGGTTTCGACCCGGGCGACTTTGAGTCGGTTGCCGATGGTGAGATCTTCCATGGGTTTGGCCTCCGGGGTGTGTTGTTCCTTGAGAAAAGTAATGTATATATTGCATAAAGTCAACAATAAATTGCAATAAGACTTATATAAAGGTCATTGCGAAAGTGGTGGCGATGATTGATGTGGACACGATGACCAGTCTTTTCAGTAACAGAGACGCCGCGTTAGACGTAGGATAGATTCCAGTTGCCCACCATCCCTTGATCCCGGCAAAGAGGTCCACCCCGCATGAACAAGAAGACCAAGCAATGGCTGGCCGGTTGCGGTATCGGCTGCGGTGCCATCCTCATCCTCGGCCTCATCGGCTCGGTCGTCGGGACCATGTTCCTCATGGGAGGCTTCAAGGATTCCATCGCCACCAGGGAGATCCTCGACGAGCGGCACGGCGATCAGGGCGATTTCATCCCGGCCATGAATGGGGCCATTTCCACCGAGAGCATGGAGAAGTTCCTCACCGTGCGCTCCGCCATCATGGAACACTGCGAAGAGTTCACCACCACGATGCAGAAGTTCGAGAGTATGGAGGATATGGGCGACGATACGTCCAAGAAGGAGGCCTTCAGCGGCGTCATGAACCTCACGGGTGACATCTTCATGATGGTGCCGCGCATGGGACGCTTCTATGGGGCGCGCAATGGAACCCTGCTCGATGTCGACATGGGATTGGGCGAGTACACCTACATCTACGTCCTCGCCTACGGGTATCATCTCCGGGGGGAAGGCCGTGCAGCGCGGGGCGACGCCTTCAACAGCGGCGAGCCCAATGACAGGGTCTGCAAGGCGCTACGACAGATGCTGCGGAATCAGTTGAACACGGTGGTCGATCCCGATGAGCGGGCCATGCTGGAACAGGAGATCGGGCGCCTGGAAGCGGATCCAGAGAGCATCCCCTGGGTTGGGGAATTACCCTCGGCCATTGCTGCTTCCCTTGACCCCTATCGTCAGCAACTGGAAGACCTGTTCTGTCCTGCCACCATCTTTCTCGAGTTCAACAAGAACCGGACACAGGGCCTGAGCATCCATGGGGAGTAATGATCACTTCGTCTGGTCCAGATGGCGGGCGAACTCCGCCACCGCCTCTTCCTGCTCGGGTGTCTCGATGGATCCTGGACGCTTCTGCCTGATGGTGGCCATGGCCTCGCTGGCTGAAGCCCCACGAGAAACCAGATAAGCCGCGACCATGGTTCCCGAACGACCGAGGCCGGCGGTGCAATGGACGCCCACCGGCTGGCCAGCCGCCACCGAGGTCTCGACCTCCGAGACGAATTCAGACATCTGCTCGAGGGTCGGGGGATGGAAATCCTCCACCGGGATGTGCACCTGAGCAATGGCATGCGAAGTCAGCACCGCCCTGTCCGGCGGCTGCTCGGTCAGCGAGATGAGGACCCGGATCCCTTCCTGCTCTAGGAAGGTGACATCCTGATCCAGGGGACGTTTCTTCCCCGGCACGGGCATCGCTGCCAGCTCGCCCGGTATGATCCAGGAAAAGCCACGCGAGGCGGAAACGGGCTGACTAGAATCTCCACAGCCATGAAGGGGACAGGCCAGGACAGCGCCAAGGGTCAAGCCCAGGATGAGGGTTCTGAGGGGTTTGCTGTTTTGCTTCAATGTTCGACCTCTGCGTGATCATGATGACCGGTATTGTGCGAAGGTACCAGAATCCAACCTGGAATGGCACTGCGGGAATCTGATGATCATTGCCCCTTTTCCGTCTCCACTTTTCTCCATACTTTCATTCATCAGTTCATGATCACATCCAAAAGGCCCGGATCGTCATGAACACCCGATGGTAGGGATCTGTTGCCGGCAGATCGCTTCCTCCTGGATCCCGTGTCCTGGCGCCGCTCACGCTGCCGTTCACGCCGGATTTCAGGAGAATGCGACCTGACCGGCGTTTTCTTTCCCTCGCAGTGTTGCTGGTCAACATGGGGAACTGCGAGCCGGGGGCGTCCGGGTCTGAAACATGGGGAGACCAGGGCATGCTGTACTTCGCTCACCACTTGCCTCCGAACCCGATTCTAAGATTCATCCGGCTATCAGTGTTGATGCTTTTGCTGTGCGGCGCGCTGCCGGTCATGGCCGGCACTGGTTATTTGTCGCTGACCTCGGAGACTCCCGATGCCGAAGTCCAGTGGCGGGTCATCTCGTCTGACGCCCACGGCTTGCGGCTGGAGTGCCGCCTGTCGGCCCTGCATCTGGAGGATGTCCTGGCTGGAAATGAAACCTGGCAGAAGCTGACCATCGAGGGTGGCGGTCTGCTGGGGCCCGAAGGCTCGCCCGGGCTGCCGGCCATCGGCCATCTGGTGGCGGTGCCTTCGGATGTCCTGGTCCAGGCCCGGGTGATGGACTTCGACATCCAGGAATTCCGGGATCTTCGCCTGCTTCCCATCCAACCAGGATCCGCCAGCGAATTCAGCCTGGATTCATCGGACTATTCCCGGGCTGGATGGCGGCATGCCCAGCCGGCCGAGAATGGCGGCGTCCTCGCTTTGTCGATGTCCGAAAGGAGCGGCCCCGAGCCCACGGTGTTGCTGGGGCAACCGGCCATGATGGCCGGCCAGGCCGTGCTGCCGCTGACCTTCTCGCCGGTGATCTACGACCCCGTGACCCGCCGGGCCATGGTCACCAGCCGGGTCGAGATCGAGATCACCTTCGACCACGGCAAGGTCGGGACGGGTTACCTCTCGCCCAGCAGTCATCGCGCGGAACCAGGGGCGGCCTTCACTTCCTTGATGCAGGACCAGGTTGCCGGTTACGTGGCCGATCGTGATGAGTTGGCGGCTGCTGGCGAACTCGGAACCTGGGCCATGGTGTGCCGGAACGACGATGTCCGCGCCCGTTGCGAACCCCTCATCGCCTGGCGCGCCCGCCAGGGCTACCACGTGGAGGTCATCGTAACTGCGGGCACGCCCACCAGCATCAAGAGCCAGTTGCAGGGCATCTACGACGATCCGAACCTCCCGCCCCTCGCCTTCATCCTGCTGGCCGGCGACACCGAGGCCTCGGTGGGGGTCTCGACATGGAATGAGACCCTCTCGGGCTACGACGGCGAAGGCGACCATTACTACACCACCCTCGATGGTGACGACATCCTGGCCGACTGCCATGTCGGCCGTCTCTCCTTCGCCAGCCTGGACATGGCTGACACCATCATATCCAAGATCGTGAACTACGAGCAGACCCCGCCCATGGACGACATCCGCTGGTACCGCAAGGCCTGCGTGGTCGGCGATCCCGCCGATTCGGGAATCACCACCATCTACGTGAACCAGTGGCTCAAGGGTCAGTTCTTCGCCAATGGCTATGCCTCGGTGGACACCGTCTGGGATGGTCATTTCCTGTCCCAGGTCAACAGCTCCATCAATGCCGGGATCAGTGCCTTCGGCTACCGGGGGTTCTGGAACATGAGCGGCATCACGCCAGGTCACATCAACGCCCTGGCCAATGGCGATCGTCTGCCGGTGGCGATCCTGCCAACCTGTGAAACGGGGACCTTCGAGGGGGGCTTCACCTGTCATACCGAAGCGTTTCTCCGGGCGCCGAACGGCGGGGCCATCGCGGCTGTGGGCACGGCCACCGGTGGCACCCACACCCGCTACAACAACTGCTTCTACCACGGGATCTGGGACGGGCTACTCAACGCCAATGATCACCGTATCGGCGCGGCCCACACCCTGGGCAAGATCGAGCTCTACAACAATTACTACCTGGCCGAGCCGGAGACGGCCGAGATCTGGGCGGTCTGGAACAACATCATGGGCGATGCCGCCACCCCGATCTGGCAGGACGTACCCCGCATCCTGACCGTGGACCATCTTGCCCAGGTCTCCGTGGGCAGTGGGGCGGTGGAAATCCGCGTCGAATCCGACAGTGTGCCTGTGGAGGGCGCGCTGGTCTGTCTCCATCGTGAGCAAGAACTCCAGGTCTCCGGCCGCACCAACAGTGCCGGGGTGGCATTGCTGAGCGTGCCACCGTTGACCGCGGGCGCCGTCCAGGTGACGGTTTCCGGCCAGGGCCTTCACCCGTATCTGGGTGGCCTCAACGTGGGGACGGTCGATCTCTTCTGTGGCCTCAGCGCCCAGCAGATCGATGACGACGGTGACGGTCTGCTCAATCCCGGTGAACTGGTGGAGCTGTCACTGGCGGTGACCAATCATGGCACCGGCACGGCTTTCGGCGTCAGCGGACAGCTGTCCGGCGGCAGCCCCTGGAGCATCATCGAGAGCGACGAGGTCGACTTCGGCGAGGTGGCCTCGGGCGCCACCATCTGGTCCGACTCGCCGGCGGTGGTCCGCATCGATCCCGCCACCCCTGACGGGACGGCCATGGCCTGGCCCTTGTGGGTCACCGCCGCCGGCGAATCCTGGCCCTCGGTGGTGCACGCCGTGGTCCATGCGGCCGCGCTGTCGGTCACCGATCTCGACTGGAGCGCGGGGGCGACCTTCGAACCCGGTCAGTCCGGACAACTGGCGGTGGAACTGTTCAACGACGGCAGCATCGACGCCGTCGCCACCAGTTGCCTGCTGACCAGCGGCAGTCCCTACGTTCAGGTGATCGACGATTCGGCAACATTCGGTACCATCGCCGTGGGCGCTTCCCAGGATAACGAGCTGGACCCGTTCCAGCTGGCCATCAACAGTGAATGCCACCCTGGCCATCTGGCAGTCCTGCAACTGGACATCAACTACAGCAACGGCATGCAGACCGTGGTGGAATTCACGGTCACCGTGGGTTCAGCCGAGACCGATGATCCCACGGGTCCCGATGCCTACGGCTACTTCGCCTTCGACAATACCGACACCGAGAGCTGGTATGTGCCCACTTACGACTGGGTGGCTCTGGATCCCGAACATGCCGGCCCGGGAACGAGTCTCGGCCTGCAGGACTTCGGCTGGGAGCAGGACGACACCAAGACCGTGGACCTGCCCTTCACGTTCCAGTACTACGGCGTCGATTTCAACCAGGTATCCATCTGTTCCAACGGCTGGCTGGCCATGGGCGAGACCCCGCTGGTGCACTACCGCAACTACTCGATCCCATCCAAGGGAAGCTGTGGCAGCTTGATCGCGCCGTTCTGGGACAACCTCCATCAGGTGGGCAATCATCAGGTCTACACCTGGTACGACGAGGTCGGTCACCGTTACATCGTTCAGTGGTACAACCTGCTCAACGACTACTCGGGCAGCGTGCAGAATTTCGAGGTCATCCTGCTGGATCCGGCCTGGCACCAGACCCTCACCGGTGACGGTGTGATCATCTTCCAGTACGAGACCGTGAACAACACCGATGCCCGTGACGGGTATGCCACGGTGGGGATCCAGAATCACGATCGTACCGACGGACTTCTCTACTCATACTGGAATCAATACAGCGCGGGGGCGGCACTGCTCACCACCGGCCGGGCCATCAGATTCCAGCCCGTGGGCGAGATCGTGCTGCCCGAGGCGACCATTTCGCCCGCGTCCTTTGACCTGACACTCGAGCCGGGTGGCCAGGTTGAGCAGACCCTGCAGATCGCCAACGCGGGACCTGAAGGATCGATCCTGAGCTACCAGATCGAACGGGTCGATCCGGCGACCATTCCCGACGGCAGGCCGGCTTCGCCCGACAAGAGTATCCAGGGCTCGACCATGACCATGTCGACAGGAAACTACGAACCAGGCACCACTCTTGATGTCGAGGTGTCGGTGCATGCAGTGGCTCCCAACGGTTTCCTGACCGTGGTCACCCTGCTCATGCCGCCGGGTGTGACGTTGAACAGCGGCGGTGATCTAGCCATTGACGGCAACTCGGTCCTGTTCTGGGGTGAGCAGGTGGGGCCTGGCTGCCTGACCACCTGGGACGGACACTCCGGAGAATGGATCCAGTACATCCCCGACGGCGCCTCGGTGACCGCCACCCTGAACCTGTCCTTCGCCGAGGATCTCGTGGGTGAACTGGAATTCGAATACATGCTCGAGGACGAAGGCTACTGGACACCTGCCGACCAGGTCTTCGGCGCCATCATCCTGGGCAATGATCTGCCCAGTGTCCGGGTCGAGTATCCGGAGGCCGGCACGGTGGCAGTCATCGGTGAGGAACTCCCGATCCAGTACTCCATGGTGAACGCCGGCGACCGGGTAGACATCGATTTGCAGCGCCAGCCGGGAGGTGCTTGGGAATCCCTGGTCCAAGAGGCTGACGCGGCCGCTGGTAGCTGGACCTGGCAAGTGGCTGGAGACCCGGGACCGTATGCCGTGATCCGGGTGACTGATTCTCTGGACCCCGCAATCACCGGGGAAAGCGACACCTTTGCCGTGGGTCGCAATCTGGACTGGCTCCAGCTCACCCCGCTGTCCGGGGCTGTGAACGCGGGGCAATCCGTGGACATCACCCTGACCCTGGATGCTGCGGGTCTCGCGCTGGGCGACTACGAGGCGGTACTGGTGATCACCACCAACAGTGGTCAGTCATTCAACGTGCCCATCGATCTGACGGTGGACGATACGAGTGGGGCCGGGGCCAAGGTACCCCGTACGGTGTCCTTGCTCGGCAACTACCCGAACCCGTTCAACCCGTCGACGACGCTGAGCTTCGCGTTGCCGTCCGACATGCCCGTGACCCTGGATATCTATTCGGCGAGGGGAATGCGTGTTCGTCGCGTGCTGGCCGAGCCACGAACAGCCGGTGTCCATCACGTGGTCTGGGATGGAACAGACAGTCATGGGAGGACGGTCGCCTCAGGTGTCTACTTCTATCGACTGGTGACCCCGGAGGCCACCCTCACCGACAAGGTGCTGCTCGCCAAGTAGGGTGACGTAATCAGCCATAAAAAAGCCCGGTCGCCAGGTCCAGAAGACCAGGCGACCGGGCAATTCTTAAGTATGATCGCTGGTCGGCTTAACCCAGTTTCACCGTCAGGCCGATGGCGGCTTCCCACTGCCAGATGGCGTTGCCGGTGATGCCGAGGCTGGCGCCGCCGGAACCGAACCAGACGCCGCCGCCGGTGTTGTACAGGGTCGGCAATACCTTGAACGAGCCGCGCAGGCCGAACCGCTGGGCTTCGCCGAAGTAGGCCTTGGCACCCACACCGATGACGAAGGAGAACTTGGTCATCGTGCCCACATTGTAGGTCTCATCTTCGATGACGACGGTTCCCTGCTCCGGGCTGTAATAGGTCACACCAAGACTGGTGGACACGAAGGGCCGAACTTGACCCTCCAGCAGGCCTCGGACCGCCCCGATTTGCCAGTAGTTGACCGACATGTCCGTCAGTCTATCCTTGGAGCCCCGGGTATCCCAATCCAGGCCGCCCTCCTGGCGAGTATAGCTCAGCTCCAGGGCCATGGCCGGATCCAGGGGAACATCCAGGGCGAACCCATAGCTGGGGCCGGTGGCTGTCCGCAGAGTTCCGTAATAAGTGCTGATGTTGCCGCCCCACATGGAGCCGTAGGTGGCACTGAACTCGATGGGAGGCCTCTCACCACCGCCACCGCCACCGCCACTACCACCACCACGGCGCTGGGCCATGGCATCGCCGGTGCACAGCAGGGTCGTCATTATCACGAGGCTAAGAGCCAGCAGGGTATTCCGTCGAAATCCAGTCATGTCGTTGCTTCTTTCTTGGACTGTGGTGTGACGGTCGGTGACCATGAATAATGCACCCTACTGTACATCGGAATCCTGCGGACGCCATGCCTGATTCACTTTTTTGAGGCTTCTGGAGGGCTCCCGATCGGGGTCCATGTTCATGGCCGGCCAAGGTGTTGTTGGCCCAAAAAAACCGACTGCCTCATCCGTCAGGACAGGGCAGTCGGGCTGGATCATGATCAAGGCCGGGCTGATTAACCCAGTTTCACCGTCAGGCCAATGGCTGCTTCCCACTGCCAGATGGTGCTGCCGGTCACGCCCACGCTGGCACCGCCACTCCCGAACCAGGCTCCACCACCGGCATTGTAAATGGTCGGTAGCGTCTTGAACGAGGCTCGCAGACCGATTTTCTCCGCCTCGCCGAAATAGGCCTTAACGCCCACACCGATGACGAAGGAGAACTTGGTCATGGTGGAGATGTTGTACGTGGTGTCATCGATCTCCACGGTGCTGCTGGATGGGCTGTAATAAGTCGCGCCCAGGCTGGTGGTCACGAAGGGGCGCACCGCGCCGTCGATCAGGCCGCGGATGGCGCCGATCTGCCAGTAGTTCACCGACATGTCCGTCAGCTCGGTCGTGGTCCCCATGGAATCCCAGTTCAACCCACCGTCCTGGCGAGTGTAGCTCAATTCGAGGGACATGGCCGGCTGCAAGGGGATGTCCAGGGCGATCCCGTAGCTGGGGCCCGTGGCTGTGCGGAGCTTGCCGTTATAGGCCTGGATGTTGCCGCCCCACATGGAGCCATAGGTGACGCTGACCTCGATGGGGGGCTTGCCGCCGCCGCCACCTCCGGGTTGGGCCAGGGCCGTACCGGTGCACAGCAGAGTCATCATCATTACCAGGCTCAGAGCCACCAGGGAGTTCTTCCGGTATCCAGACATGTCGTTTCCTTTTCTTGGGCCGTGGGTTTGACAGTCGCTGACCAGGAATATCAGGCCCTACTGTACACTGTATCTGCCCGAGTGCCACGCCTGATTCAGCATCCTGGACCCCGGGAAGGCTAGGGTATGGTGACATGTTCATAGCCTGTGATCGTGTAGCAGATCACTTCCATGGGACGGGCCTCCTCGTCGGTGTCTGGATTAGAACCGCCGCCCAGGACGGACTTGACCCCGTCGATGAAGCCGGTGACCAGAAGAACCCGATCATTGCCGACAAAGAAGAGGTAGTCCCGCTGAGCATCACCCGGGCAGTCCACTTGCACCTGGTGATTGAAATGCCCCTCGGGGTCGAACACATCGTAGGTCTGCATGATGCCGGGCGATTGATCGACGATCCCCTGGCTGCTCAGGATCCAGAGCGTGCCGTCGGGCGCCACGCGCAAGCCATTCTGGATCCAGCAGATGTCGGGTGCAGACTCACCGACCTGCACCTCGAAGGGGAAGGGAAGTTCCCTCAGTTCCATGGAGAACAACTCGATCAGTTCGTCCCTCTGGGCTTTTGTCCTCATGACATGGTCGTAGTCGCGATGGATCACCCGTAGCAGGGTGCCGGTTGGGGAATAGACGGAGATGGCATACTCGTCCCGTTCGGCAGCGGCGTAGAGATTTCCCCGGGCATCGAGGTCGCTGCGACGAAGGAACCAGGGGATGACCTCGAACTCGTTGAATACGAATTCGTGGAAATTGAAGGTGTGCTCGTGGTGGTAGAACCGGTGGATTTCGTTTCCTTCGAGATCGAATGACGAGATGAAATCGGTGCGGCTCTGGACCATGGGGTCGGCTTCAGAGAAGGCGGACACGCCGCCCACGAGGAACACGCCGCCACGGCTCTTGGCCTCATGCAGGATGGAGAAGCCGCGGAATGCGGGGTCATCATCGCCAGGTCGGATATCGCCCGCGGGTGCACCCTCCCTGGTCACTCTGACGATCTTGCCGGGAGAGTTCTGGACCAGGGCCACCGTGCCGTCGGCGAGGAGGGCCAGACCCTGGGGGCCCCGGATCTCACCAGGTCCGTCGCCCTCCCGGCTCAGGGTCCGCAGGAATTCGCCATCGGGTGAGAACACGAACACCTGGGATTGCTGGCGATCGAGCAGGTAGATGTTGCCGCTCTCATCCGTCTCTACATGGGTGATGAGACCGAAGAAGACATCATCGTCATCTCCGCCGATTCGCCATTGCTCTTGCAGTTGCATCCGGTCCACACCATGGGGAGCCACGGCGGGATTGTTGATATGGGGGACCTCATCCATGAGTTCGACCTTGGCGGCCATGACGGGGAGCGTCAGCATGAGAAGGAGGGCAGCCAGGAGGTTGGTCGATCCTGAATGCACCGGAGGGAAATACTTGAACATCACTATACCTCGACAGAACAATCAGTCGCGTGGATCGGGTTTTTCCGCTTCGAGGTCGAGGATGTCGCCGGGCTTGCAATCCAGCTCCCGGCAGATGGCCTCGAGGGTCACGAAACGGATTCCCTTCACCTTGCCCGTCTTGAGCAACGACAGATTGGTCATGGAGATACCGATGCGTGCAGCCAGCTCCTTCAGCGACATCTGCCGCTCGGCCATCATCACATCGAGTTTAACGCGAATAGGCATGGTTCCTTCCAGTACCTGTGAGTAAGTCGGTGATCACGGCAGGCTCAGACAATGGACTGGCTGTCCTGCTTGTATTCGAATCCGATCCTGAAGATCTCGGCCATCACCAGCAGGCAGAGTCCCAGGAAGACGAAGATCATCACGCCGCTCTCGAGAATGTCGCCGAGGGTGCCGAGGTCCGAGGAGCCGAAGTGGAGACGCGGAT
>Ga0209475_10004197_pt1 | contig 12552 bp, 12 predicted proteins | sample tdDd471_FD_187128 | JGI IMG/M metagenome (GOLD analysis project Ga0209475, IMG submission 187128) | Marine sediment microbial communities from the Atlantic coast under amendment with organic carbon and nitrate - tdDd47.1 (SPAdes)... | ecosystem: Environmental > Aquatic > Marine > Coastal >...
GACCTGGTGGTCAGGTGGTGACGACGACAACGACGACAACGACGACGACGACGACGACGACGACGACGACGACGACGACGACGACGACAGGGCACCGACAGCCAAATATTTTCTGCCGTTTGAAACAGGAACCCCGCACCGCGCACTTGCGTTTACCGTCGTCGTCGCCTCGTGTCAAAAGCCTTTCACAACCACCGTACACATGTCTGGCACCGGTTTCCGCGCTGCGGACAGTCTGTACGACTTTGACCCGAACCGTGGGCGCAACACCGTGGCGATCGTCGACGCTGGCGACGAGGACCTCGAAGCGTCGCGCTTGCAGGTCGACAACGCACTCATTATCTTTGACACGTCAAAAGGCACCCGCCACCTGTACCTCCCGTCGGCCAAGGACCTCGCCACCGTTGCGTCGACTGGCCAGCAGCAAAAGGACGGTGATGGCCTGCGTTTCTGGGTTCGCAACGCTCGCGGCGATGCCGACGTGATCGTGCACCCGGCCGACGACACGCACGTGCACTACAGCGTTGCCGAGCGCGCCGAGAGCGAGAAGGGCGAGGAGATCGTCGTGGGTCCCCACCGATCGCACGAGTACGTGTTGCAAACGCGTTGGCAAGATCCGACGATGCGCAAGTGCCCGTGCCCTTGCCGTCCCAACGACCACTACTCGTCGACGTCGGCCAAGTCGGAACAGCGCCCCAAGGTGAACTGCCGTGACGGTTGCAACGCGTGCTGCCAACAGTCGAGCCCGCTCCAGGTGGGCCGCGTGACGCTGTACCAGTCGAACACTGGTCGCGACGAGCAACAGGCGTAGACACCCCTACATAGGGCGGCCGACCTCGTGCCTGTCATAGTAAACAATGGGTATTGTGGATTGTGAAATGTTATTGCCATTGTTATCGCAGCAGCACACCAACTCGCTCGCCGCCTATTACTCGCTGATGCGAACGCTAATAGTGCCGCCGCTGCCAGAGGGGATGTGAATGCCGCGTACGTGTTCATACTCTTTGACGCACTCGACACACTCGACAGCGGGATCCTTTGAGTATACTGGCGCGCCGAGACAGTGCCACCACCACCGCCGATGCGACGACGACGACGACGACGACGACGGCGACGACGGCGCGGCGTAGTGAGGCGTTTGACAAATCGCCAGAGTGTGCATACGTCGATCCCAGGCGGCGCCGGGTATGTCCAGGTGCCGAGCATGTTCGCACATTGCAGTGTCTATGGCACGGCACACGGCACGCAGTGCTTGCGCAACAATCCTCTCGTCAACGTGCACGTGTTCTTGCAACTCTCGACACAGGCTCGCGGCCGTGTCGCACGACGCGTCCAACCAGGACAGGAACAACGTGGGACATGGGCGTACGGGCAACGTCATCATGCGCTCCCAGCGTCCGATGCCCGCGTACCCGTGCCGAGCAGAAATCATAAGGATCTCCGTGTCATCGACGAGTGTCGCAGGCAACGGCGGCGGTGACGGCAGCCACACAACACGAGTCGTGCGGTTGTCCGCTATAACGTCTTGGCGATAGCAAGAAACAACATGCGAGAGCATTGTGCACCTCCTGACGCCGTTGCCGTTCACACAATCATACTCGTCGTCACGTGCCATTGTCACGAGAAACATGCGTTCAGCCTTTGGTGCACGCTACGCCGCCAACACCACGGGACGCGTCAAGGATGCGCTCGGCACGTGTAACAGGAAGGACGGGTCCTGTGCGACGGCGGCTGCACAGAAGCCTGGTGTGCGACATTGCAGGGGTACTTTGCGCAAACTTGGCGAAACTGCCCGGTGTTGCCCACTGGCGTCAATACGTGTCTTCTGCTCCAACAGTCTCCACGGAAGGGTGAAGTACAGCCACCGCGCGCGCAGTCCTCGGTGCGATACGACAAGGGCACGCCAGAGACGACACGTACATGCTGCCACAGCCACGTCGCGACGCGACGAGTGAAGCCACTCTAACACCGTTAGCCACACCTCTGGTGGCAACGACGCGCTGCCTCCCCCACCGCCACCTGTCGCCACGACAGCGACACGGGCGCCACTGCCGCTGTCTTCGGGCTCCTTTCTCTTGCCTGCTACGAGTTGCATCGCAAGGTCGGTCGTTGCACACGAAACACACGCCCCGTGTATGCTGAGCACATGGGCGTCGCTTTTTTGCGCAAAACTTTTATTATAAAAAATCTTTTACAACGGACAGGACAAGATCGTTGTCGCTCGACAATGGCGACGAAGCGCGGTGGCGGCGGCGGCAGCGGCGGCGGCGCCCGTGACCGGTACGACACGTACGTCTACAACGTGCTCAAGCGGGTGCACCCCGACCTCGGCATCACACGGGGCGCAATGCGCAGCGTCGAGACCATGGTCAGGGACCTTGTTGCACGCGTGTGCACAGCAGCCAATGACCTTACACTTTTGACCAAGAAGCAAACGGTGACGGCACGTGAGATCCACGCGGCCACTCGCCAGGTGATACAGGGCGACTCGTTGGTGGCGTCTGCCGTGTCAGATGCCCTGCGAGCGGTTACCAAGTACACGGGGTCGTTCAAGGACAATGGTGGTCGTGCAAAGGTTGCAAAGAGTCGCGCCCAGCGTGCGGGCCTAGTGTTTTCACCGGCGCGTGTTGAGCGTCAACTGCGCGCGTGTTCCAGTGCCAAGCGTGTCGGCGAGAACGCACCGGTATACTTGGCCGCGGTTGCCGAGTCCATCACGGGTGAGATACTCGAGTTGGCGGGCGACCAGGCCAGGGACTCGAAGCGTAAGCGCATCACACCTCGCGACCTGACGCTTGTCTTGCGCGGCAACGAGCCACTTGATCGTACCTTTAGTGGTTTCGTTGCAGGTGGGGGCGTTTTGCCGCACATCCATCGTGACCTGTTGCCACCGCCGTCAAAGAAAGCAAAGACGGCGGCTGCGGCTGCGGCGAGAAGCGGCAACATGCTGTCTGGGTGGGACGACCGTTTCGACGACGACTACGACGACGACGCAGAACTCGACTACGTGCCCGGCCACGGCGACTACGACTACGACGACGACGACGAGTAGTAGTTGTTTCCGGGAGCACATCTACTGGTGCGACTTGGGTCGAAAACATAACACATAAAGTCTGATCGCTGCATACACGTCCAGGTCCGAGGCGTCGAGCGTCGCAGTACAGCGTCAGAGGAGCGTATCATACCATATCGTACTGCTCGCTCCAACCGCGTTGCGGGCAACGACGACGACTCGTCTATCCGACACGCGCAGTGCACTACAATCCCACACATGGTGTACACGTTGCACGCAACGACGCCGGCGTCGTGCTGTCCCCATTGCAAACATCGCAGCAGGAGCATTGTGGCCCCGCAAGCGCGCAGCGCCGCGAACGCACGGTTGTTCATCACACGATTTGACTGGTGGCCAGGGCTTTGTGGCCTGCGGTGTTGTCGTACACTTGCACCACATAGTAACAAATACTCTGCCGTTCCCCAGCGTCCCTCGTTGTCGCCGCCGCCGCCGCCGCCGCCGCCGCCGCCGCCGCCGCCGCCGTTGTTGTCGTCATTGTCGTTCTGCAAGAACACATTCTTTGGATTGTTTGCTACGAAAGTGACGCCTTCATACGGCGTTTCTATGCCACGCCTGTCGCCGTTGTCAACATAGTCAGACTCGCCGCCGTTGCTTTCAACAAGCGCGCGAATAACCGCCTCACGACAGTCTGAAGCGCCTCCTTGGACACAGGCAGTATAAAGCGCTGTTCTGTCAAGCACACGCGCTGCCTTGTCGGCGCCTGCGGCCAGGAGCATATGCACCATGATGGCCGCAGCATCATTGCTGCTGCAGTCGATGCCCAGGCTGTCCTCGACTGCGCGCGAACTGGCACGCGGCACTCGCGTGTATTGGCTTTGCACCCAGGGACGCAGTGTGCCGGGCTCTGCTGTGACTCCATCCAATGACGTTATGCAACACACGTCATGTAACAGGTCTTCCAGGGGGCCGATGCACCCCGGCGATACCTCGTCCGCCTGTAGGCAGACTCGCAGGCATCCCACGGCAGCAGAATTACACGCGTTGCTCGCGACGTACGACAGGTTGATGGGGTCGTCGTCAGTTACGCATGTCGGTGGCTGAAGGATACGAAAGTTTCGCTTCTCCTTTTGTACCTGGTCGCGCGTCATGTAACCCGCCCTTCGCCGCTGTAGCATCGTCGCAAGTATCTCCCACCTGTCATCATCGATCACGGCGTTCTCTGCGAGGTCGCAACGTCGGGGGGGAACCCTGTTTGGCGACGGACGATCGGAACAGCCTGCGTGTAGGAGCGCAACGCTGATCGACACGGAAACCTCCACCGGGAACCTTCGACATGCCAAGTCAAACGGACGCGTACCCGTTCTAGTCTCTGGGGATGCCTCGGAACCGTTAGCGAGTAGCACAGAAACAGCAGCCCGGTCGCCGTGTCTGACAGCACAGTGCAGCGGCGTGTGTCCGCGGTGGTCGCAAATGCGACAAAGCATGCAAGGATGTTTCGAGCAGGCAAAGATACAGGAAAGCATACGGGCGCCGTGAACGGCGTGTCTCGCGGCAAAGTGGATTGGTGTGTAGCCGCGTTTGATGCTCTGCACACGAGCGGCGTGGCCGACTACAGCACGTACGCTCGACGCCAGCGCATCGACACACTCGACTGCACCAGCGACACACGCAATGTGCAGCGCATTCAACCCGTCCCAAGTTGTCGCATCGAGGCGAGCACCAGCACGTAGCAACACTCGCACACAATCGACGGCATTGTCGCGCGAGCATGCTATCATCAAAGGGGTGCGTTGACAGTGGTCCAGGGCGTCTACACACTGTCGCGGCCAGCGTTGTTGGTGGATAAGAGCAGACAGGCATGCCGCGTGTCCGTGCCGCGCGGCAGTGTGCATACGGCCCCCGCCCCTGTGAGACGCCACGGTTGCGTCGTCTTTGTCAACGCCTAAACACGTCTTACATGCACACATCTCGTAGTCGTCGTCGTCGTCGTCGTCGTCGTCGTCGTCGTCGACCGTTTGTTGCTACGCACACACATAATGTGAGTCACAAACGATACGCCTTCTCGTGACGACGCGTCGGGCTGCTATACGGGCTACGATACGCGGGGCAAGCGGCGGCGGCGGCGGCGGCGGCGGCGGCGCGGGGGGCGCGTGTAAACGACGACATTATTATGTCCATTTTGTGTCAGAGGCAACGTGAGTGGTAGTAGTGCGAGGAAAGGACCGTCGTCATGACGACACGTGAGCAGCAGTTTGACAACAAGAAACTGGGTATCTTTGTACACTGGGGTCCCTCGTGTGTGCCGGCATTCACGCCAGATGTAACACGCGGCGCGTTTGAAAAGGTACGCGAGGGCACCGAGGCTGCTGGGTATCCCGACGTGCCCGACGCAATGTTCTACTGGTACAACATGCGTCAGCCCGGTAGTATCACAGCAGCGTATCACGAGCGCACCTACGGCAGTGAGTATCCGTACGAACGGTTCGTAGAGGAGTTTGCCCGCCGCATGGAAACAGTGTCGCTCGACGAGATTGCCGAGACCGTTCGTTCGTCGGGTGCACGCTACTGTAACCTAACAGCAATGCACCACGACGGCTTTCGCTTGTGGCCAAGCGCAGTGACGACGCCAGGCGGCACGGGTGCGTCGTATCAGACAGGCCGCGACATTGTCGGAGAACTGCGTGACCTGCTCGTGCCACACGGCGTCGACATGGGCCTGTACCTGTCGGGCGGCTACTACTGGCCATGGCGCATGAACACGGTTAACACACTGGCCGACACGCTGACGAGTGTCCCAGGCGACGAGCACATGGCGCGCTTTGTTACGCAACTTTGGGCCGAGGTGTCACATCGCTACGCACCGTATGTCCTATGGAACGACATTGGTCTGCCGGCGGGCACAGACGTCGGTGCACTTGTTGCCACCTTTCGTGCACACCGCCGTGACGGCGTCGTGAACGACAGGCTATACGTGTATCCGCAATCTGCGGTGCTGCGTGCGCTGCTAAAGGTACCATGTGTCAACAGGGCAGTATCGTGGCTCATCAACACACTGTTCCCCCCCACCGTACTGTTGCCACAGCCGGCCGACGCTGACTTTGCAGTGTTGGAAGAGGCGCGCATCGAGCGCTCTGCGCCTCCTCCACGGCGAAAGTGGGAGTCAACCGTCGTGTTTGGCAACTCGTTTGGCTACTGTCGACAAGAAGACGCCGAACGGTGGATGTCGACGCGTGCGCTCGTTGCCACCTTTGTCGACGTTATCGTCAAGGGGGGTAACATGTTGCTCAACATTGGCCCTGACGCCGACGGTCGTGTACCCACAGAGCAGCGTGCCACAATTGCAGAGTTTGGTGATTGGGTACGACACAACGCCGAGGCCGTGTTTGACACGCGCGTGTACACGGGGGACGGTATTACACTTTTGGCCGTCGAGCCCAGTTATGGCAACAACACGTCTGATCGTTGCGTGGCGGCCGTATCAGCCGCTCCTGCACCAGTCGACGACGACGACGACGACGAGCAACAGAGTGTTTTTTACATCTTTCTGCACATGCCCATCGATGGAGCGCGGTACCTGTTGCGTTCTCGCGCGTTTGCCGGTCACGACGGCAGGTGGACTGCCCATGTTGTCGGCGGGGGCGGTGTCGGTGTGACACAATGTCACGACGACGACGAGTTGACAATCTCTGTGCCACACTGGCCCCCCATCGACGTCGCCGCGGGGACGGGTGTTGTGCGCATGGAGAGGACGGTGTGTCTTCTCTGTTGAGTATGGATGTCCTTGTGCAGCAAGTAATTGAAAGATACTTTCTTTATACGCGACGAGGACGCTTGCTGCCGCCGCCGCCGCCGCCGCCGCCGCCGCCCGACGCTGCCGTGTTACGAGCACTCTTGTACCACTCGGGGAGTCCAAATTCAATGTCGTCGCCGTCGTCGTCATCGTCGTCGTCATCTCCGCGGCGTCGTCGCTTGTCGTGGAACTGCCACACTAGTGGATGGCACAGTTGATATGGCATCATCTTGTCTGGCGGCGGAGCACGAGACCGGAAGATCTTGCGCATAAAGTCACCGTGGTCATTGACCGTCCGATCGAGCACCATCATGCCGTGGTCCTTTGTCAGTTGCGTAAACAGCGCCATGAACACGTCAAACTTGCCCAGTTTTGTAAACCAATGCTGGTAGATCTTCTTCAAGTCGTCGCCCATGTCGTTCTCGAGCAGCACAACGTAGTCGACGTTCGAACGGATGTCGGGCGTCACAGCGTGCACGTACTGCGAGATGATGACGAGCGTAAAGCCCCTGTGGCGGCCGTTGAGAACAATGTCCTTGATTGTTTTGTCATTTGTCAGCCGAGCCTTGCCAGTGCCGGCCATACAGTCCTCGCACAACACGAGGGTGTTAATCTGCGGCAGTGACGGATCCTTCTCGCGCTGCTTGTAGTACAGACCGTTGCGTTGATGGAGCCGCTCTAGTCGATCGGGGTAAAAGTTGTCGTGCACAAACGTGTGGGGAAAGTGCTTGGACCACGCGCCGTTGGCCGTCTCGGTCGTCGAAAACACAACCGCATCTGTCACCCATTGCCAAAAGAACATGTGGTACTCGAGACCATACGACTTGCCAGACTTTCGCTTGCCAAGGTACAGCCACACCGAGCCCGGGTCGACCTTACTGGGGTCAAAGCGAGGAATAGAAACCTCCACGTTCCTTCGCCCCGACGCGGCCGCCGCCGCTAGTGTCGCTGCACCCCGTGCTGCCATGGCGGGGCACAGACGACGTGTTATGTTGTTCAGCAGCGTGCACCACAACGTGTGTGCCTCTACACGTGTACTCTGGAAATTTTTATCTGTGCCGACACGTTCGTTTGTTTGCTACACGCCGCCGCCGCCGCCGCCGCCGCCGCCGCCGCCGCCGCCGCCGCCGCCGCCGCCGCCGCCGCCGTGATGCTATGTGACCGCAGAAACCTTGGCAGAACGAGAAAGATCAATACCACCATGCTCGTGGCGCCTGTCAGGTCGCGTACTGCCCCTGCCGGCCGTTCCAGGAGTCATCAGCGTCGGTGTTTGGGCGGGCGGCGAAAACAGCGGGCGGTGCGCCAGTGGCGTCGGCGACGGTGGCAGTGACGTGGCGCGGCGAGCAGCGTATGCGGCGGCTGGTGTTGTAGGTTGAGACCTGGGCGCAGTTCTAGGCGGAGCAAGGCCAGCAAACGCGTCGACGTCAAACACTGGGGTGGTGGGCTGTGACGTTGCGGCGCGGCGCGGCGTAAATGGCTGTCGCTGCTGCTGCTGCCGCTGTTGCTGCGCGTGATACTGGGTCGGCGGCGAGAGTGTCCTAGACGCTGCTGCTGACGTCGCGGAGGCGGGTGGGGGCGCGTGGGATTGGCGCATTGCTTGCAACATTTGCTGAAACTCGTGGTGTTCCTGCTCCTGTCGTCGTCGCAACTCGTCGAGTTGCTGTTGCTGGTGTTTTTGCATAAACTCGTTGATCTCATTCTGCGCCAAGAGTTTGGCTTTTTCTGCAGCACGTTTGCTGACCTCCTCCTCAAAGCGGCGCGACGTGTGCGTCGCCGACATGCGTTCGAGTCGCTTCTTTCCAGAATGGTGTGCATAGCCCGACATGCCTACGGCAATGGCCAGTTCGACGGCCGGGTGCGCCTTGGAGCCTGGCTTGACAAACTCGTTCCACAAGTCTAGCAGCGGCTCGTCAAACGAGTCCATTGTCGCATGCACCTCGTCCGACCATCCCTCCAACTTGAGGCCGATCGGATCCCACTCCTCGTTGGCACCCTCCATCAGATTAACCGCAAACTGCAGGCCACTGCGTGCGCACTTCTTGCCCCATCGAATGTGCTTCTCGCGAACATTGCGTAACAGCGCACGCCGCATGTCCTCTGCATCCTCTTCGGTAAATCGAGTTTCGTCCCCTACGTTTTCCTTAAAGTACTTGCGCGGCACCGTCATGCCCTTGGCACGTTGCTCGTCGAGGCGCGTCAGAAAGTCGGTAACACGCTGTTGCAGTGGCCGACGGTCGCGGCGAGGATCGTCTTCGAGGGCCGGCGTGCGCATCATGTGCTCCTCGCCGCCGCCGCCGCCGCCGCCGCCGCCGCCGCCGCCGCCCTTGGTGATTGTTGTCGCCGTGTCATCCCCGGCCTCGTTTGCGTCGTCGTCGTCGTCGTCGTCGTCGTCGTCGTAGCCGTCGTCATCACCTCCACCACCACCGACATTGTTCTCGTCGTCGTCGTCGTCTTCATCGTCCACGTCGGCTACTGACACGGCAGGCTCGTCACCACTGTCGTTGTCGTCGTCACCATACCCGTCGCCGTCACTGCCCTCGCCATCGTCTTCGTCATCGTCTCTCCCATGCGACGCCCGCGGCTGAACCACACTAGAAGAAGAAGGCCGAGCCGATGGTGCTACCCGTGCTGCCCGTGCTACTCTCGGCGACGATGTAACAGCGCCGCGCCGGGGTGTGCCACGCACCATCGACGATGACGGCGGCGGCGGCGGCGGCGGCCGTGATGGTGGCAAAGCGCTAGGGGGGCGTCGAGGTGTAGGCTGTGGCTGCGGGAGCGGAGACGGCGACGGTGGTGCGGGTGACGGTGACGGCGACGGTGGCGCGGAAACTGCAGTACCGAATGCGTACGGGTCTTCGTCTGCAGTGATCGTATGTCGACGGGGCGAACGCTCGGCCGTGCGAATAGTGCCCGGTGTCAAGTCGACTGCGTCCTGTCGGATCTGCGTTGGATCGGCCAGGTCGGCGAGGCTGTTCATGTACATTCGCTCAGCGTCCTTTGTTAGAAACCGAGTGGCACTACCGCGGCGAACCTGCACAGGGGGTGGTGCAACAGGCTTGGGCGACGCGGCAATCGTGCGCGGACGCGTCGTAGAGGGCGGTGCCGTTTTTGACGACGACGACGACGACGACGACGACGACGACGACGACGACGGACGAGCGGTGTGTGCGGGTGCGACATTGTTGGTGCTCGGTGCGCGCGGGGCGGCGACACGAGGCGCCGGTGGCGGCGGCAGTCGAGCAGGTGGCGATCGGAGTTTTGGTTTTGGCTTTGGTTGTGGTGATGGGAGCGCTCGCACGGGCGGTGTAGCAGGCGACGGCGGTGTGCGCGCCCTCATGTACGCACCCGGCGACAATGCCACCGGTGTCGGTGGAGACAGCACATTGTCATCGACGATGGCGGAGGCGGCGGGTGGTGCGGTGGTTGTCGACGCATCTGCCGCCGGTGCTCGCGGCGCCGAGGCACGGATCCGGACTCGGCCTGCCTCGGCCTCTGTCGGCGCAACACGGACGCGAACGCGTGACATGCGGCGCGCGCCCATACCCAAGTATTGTATTTTTTACGCCGCGTCTCAGACGACGACATGTAATGAATGGTCTTCAAACTAGGAAGGAACGTCACAGCACCTGGCGCACAAGATAGTCGTGGTGGCGGTGGTTGCGGCGGCGGCGGCGGCGGCGGTGGTGGTGGCGGCGGCGGCGGCGGCGGCGGCGGTGCGGGGATTGCGTTGGTATTCGTTGTCGTCACAGTAGTCGGTGCATAGCGTCACATGGGCAACGCACGTGATACTCTCTGTACACACAGAACACTCAAAGGCACAGTCGGCACAAAGTGTTACGGCCCCATCGAGGCAACAGGGTTTCTCGCATACGTCCGTACACGCCCCGCACACGCGTGCATCACACGCGCGGCATCGCCTAAACGAGCCAGCATTTTCGGCACACTCGATGCACATGTACGTTTCGCACACGACGTTGTTTGCGCAACGAACTGAGCATCCCGGCGAGGAACACGCTGCCCTGTCACACGTAGTGCATTCGTAGATGATGGACGAGTCGTAGTGATCATCACACGATACACAGCCTTGTTGTGACATGTTGACGATGATGGTTAGGACGATAACGGTTGCGCTGCTGCCACCGCCGCGCACACGTGTTGTGTCGCAAGGAATTGTCGCGCGCGCGCGCGCACGTGGCAGCGGCGGTGGTGGCGGTACTTGACGACGATATGAACGCAAAAATCACATGTTTGTAAAAATCTATGCGCCCTTGTGGTAGTCGTCGTTACCATGCCGTTACACCTGCCTCGGCACTTTGATGGGCGACAGGTTTGGCACGACATTCTCACGCCGATTCAAAACCAAAAAGCATGTGGTGCGTGCTGGGCAATCGTAACCACGTCTGTACTCGGAGAGCGCTTTGCCATTCACAGCGGTGGGCAGATACGCGTGTGGCTGTCGGCTGCAAAGCCTATTCTATGCGACTGGGGTCCAGATGAGCGTTACACAACCCCTGTGCTACGCGCGTCGCGCGAGAACGTCGTTGCCCAGCGACAGGTGCGTGAGGCCAATGAGTATGCTCTGCGGCGCAAACGTGACGTGGCGTGTACCGGTGCCTCGCTGTATGACGCATGGCGATATCTAGTGCGTATCGGCGTGCCTGAAGAGCACTGCGTGCCGTACGACCTCGGCAAGCACGCAGACCTGGGTTCGTTTAGCGACAATGCCGACGTGCCTCGCTGTCAAGACGTGCTAGGCGCCACGACGCGCCAATGCGTAGACGGCTCTCCGATGCGCCACTTTCGCGCGTCGTGTATGTACGAGCCCACTGGCGGCGACTCGGACGAGCATGCCATCATGATTGACATTTTGCGTTTTGGGCCAACGTCGAGTGGCTTCATTGCGCGACAACACTTTTACGACTGGGACGGACGTGGCGTGTATCGCTGCGACGCTTCGAGTCGAGTGCGAGGGGGGCATGCTGTGAAGATTGTAGGCTGGGGTGAGAGCCAGGCCGATGGCAAGTATTGGATCTGTGCAAACTCGTGGGGGCGCCAGTGGGGCTACGACGGGTACTTTTACATGCACAGACAGTGCGAGTACTGTCAACTCGAACGACACGCCGTCACGGGTCTGCCAGACGTGCCTGGCATGCGGCCACAAGACACTGGCGTCGATTTCATCTGGCTACCCCATGACCGGCGTGTACGTGACGAGTGGCGTCTGCACCCCAGTGGATACCACGTCGACGACGTACGCACCTTTGGTAGCCGACTGGACCTGGCACCACTTGTTGCACACACGGAAAGACTACCAAACTACACGACACTCGTGGCTGCCGATCCCACAACGTGGATGCCGTCGTCGTCGCCAACAGGCCGTCGCCGAGGCGTAAACGCGATAACGTTCCGCCTCGAGTTGCAACGCGATAGACAGGAAACACTTGTCAAACGTTCGCTAGTCGTTGCAACACTCGTGGCACTCGCCGCCATCGTCGTCGTCGCGTCAATATCATCAATAATTTCCGTTCGACAAAGGTAACAGACACCCCTGTGCGTGTACCACTACTAAGGGGAGGGTGGTGTTTCAGACGGCCAATGTCGGCTACAGGTACCCCAGCGCTATCGCCGCTACTGACTACGCCGGTGCCCGCGGCGCGTCGTCGTCGCATGACGACCAATGTAACTGCTCCGTCGCACAGCGCAGGCGGCGGCGGTGGTGGTGGTGGTGGTGGTGGTGGTGGTGGTGGTGGTG
>Ga0209475_10004198_pt1 | contig 12549 bp, 8 predicted proteins | sample tdDd471_FD_187128 | JGI IMG/M metagenome (GOLD analysis project Ga0209475, IMG submission 187128) | Marine sediment microbial communities from the Atlantic coast under amendment with organic carbon and nitrate - tdDd47.1 (SPAdes)... | ecosystem: Environmental > Aquatic > Marine > Coastal >...
CAGGTATTGCTTATAGGCCTTTTCAATCAGTTCAAACTGTGCAGGCACTTCTTTAACAAACTTTTCATCACCTCTATAATCAATCTGGTGAGGTGTTCCGTCAAAGTTAAACGCCCAAAGTGTCCACCAATCTCTGGCTTCTGTCGCATTGGCTGCAAATATTTTAAACATAGCGTAATTCTCATCCCACAAGCCAACAATCTGCGCGCCTACTGCCTGATGTACAAAATCTCTCCCATAGAAAGCTGTTCGATCGTAATAACCAGCCCAATAGGATGGTATATATTCGGCCGTACCCGTTCCTTTCTTATTACGCTCATCCTTATTGACCAGTCCCTCTTGACCTGTCATTACAAATTGACCTGTTTTATTGACTGCCCAATTGAAACCATCCTGTAAAATGGCGTTATCAGATTGGATTGACAGCTCCCCATTTGTCAGCGAGATCTCCTTTTTGATCTCTTTCTGGGAAGGTCTACAGCCTGTCCCAATCATCAAAGCCAAAAGGCAAATCAATTGTATTTTCATGCTCATAATTATACTAGTTTCAATAGTGGATCGCCTTTAAAAGGACATAAGGCCTTTAAGCTTGTGCTCGATCAGAAATGAACTCTTATAGCTCCAATGATATACCTGTTAACTGACATTAGACGGTCTGATATGAGTTCGGATATGCTGTAATCCTTTATCTGATTTAAAAGCAATAAGGTATCCCGAGGAGTCTCGGGATACACTTACTGAAATTCATTTTTACCAGTTAGGATTTTGTATCAAACCTGATACATCAATCTCGGCTTGTGGGATAGGCCACACATAATGTTTGGCAGCATCGAAGTTACGCACACCACCTGATAGTGTTACTTCGCTACCTGTATCAGGATCGGTATAGGTTAAACCTGGATTCACCCCCGGCATCACTTGATCGGCGATTTTCCAACGGCGGATATCGTATAAACGAATACCTTCGAAAGTAAACTCAACACGTCGCTCACGTCGAACAATCTCGCGCAATTGGTCGGCTGATTTACCGGCAGCAATAGTTGGCATATTCACATCGCCACGCTGACGCACTTCGTTTATAGCATCATAAACCGACTGATCGATATCACCCGCTTCAAGTTTAGCTTCAGCATACATTAATAATACTTCGGCATAACGCATTACGATGAAGTGGATACCACTATCCCAATAGTTAGCATCATCAATATCTTGCTGCGAAATATATTTAATCCAGTTATAACCTGTAGCCGATTTATTCCACTGACCACTTGTTGCATCGTTCAAATCATCACCAGCTACAATCTCTTGTCCAGGATACGTAGCTCCTGGAATGGTGTTATAAACACCCCACTGCCACTCACGGCCAGGATATAAAATTGAATGGTGTAGACGAGGATCACGATTAATAAATGGCTGTGCCGGATCGTAAATTGATGTAGGATCGTCAATGGTCTTACCATCTGTTGTTTCATAGGTATCAATCAATGACTGCAATGGGCATGAACAACTCCATCCGCCAATAGAGTTAGGACCATAGTTAGGCAACCAAAATTCACCCTCATCAACTTCTTCCATCACTTGTATATCAAAAATCACTTCCTCATTATCCACACCTTGATAATCGAACATATTGGCATATGTAGGATAAATAGAATACACATTTAGATCCATTACGGCTTTAGATGCAGCAGCAGCTTCAGCCCACTCTTCACGATACAAATGGATACGCGCCTGTAATGTTAAAGCCGTTCCTTTTGTAATGCGTCCTTTATCATCTTGCTCGTATTCTTTTGGTAAATGTGCCAGCACAGCTTCCAAATCAGCTACCAAAGCATCCATAATGGTCTCTCTATCAGTACGGCTACAGCTTGGATTAGGCGTTGCATTACCATCAGCATCAATAATCGGCTCACAATCATCAGGAACAATGCTACTTGTTAAGAAGGGTACATCACCAAACAAGTACACTAAATCGAAGTAGAAATAAGCACGTAATACGGTAGCCTCAGCAACTAAGCGGTTGCGATAATCAATATTCATATCTTCCACATTAGGAGCACCCTCTAATAAACGATTAGCACGCATAATACCGCGATAACGCTCTTGCCAGCGGTACTGTACATACCAATCGTAGGCATTCGCTGTTCCATTACCCAATTCGTAACATGCATTCCACGAGTGATGATCAACAGCATTATCAGTCAACACCTCAATACGTAACATATCCGTGCCACTACCATATGATCTATTCCAGCTGTTGAAGCCAATTAAATCATATACAGCATTTAAGGCATATTCAATATCTTTTTGCTGCTTAAAAAAGGTAGCTGAAGAAATCTGGTCACTCGGTGTTCTCTCCAAGAATTCATCGCTACAATTACTCGCCCCCATTAGTACTAACAAGGCGACGAAATATATTTTTAATGTTTTCATTTTAGTCATTTTAAAACCTTTAGAATGTTACTTGCATACCAACAATATAGGTAGATACGGGTGGGTAATAAGAAGGACGTCCATCATATGTCTCTGGATCTAATCCACTCTCCACATCCGTGATGGTAAATAAGTTTGTACCACCTACATATAAACGTAATCGTTCGACCTGAATCTTCTCTAGTACTCTTTGGTTGAAAGAATAACCAATTTGCAGATTCTTCATACGGAAATAAGAAGCATCTCTAATCCAAAAATCATTGTACAAGTAGTTGTTTTTGTTCGATGCATCTTCTAAACGTGGGAAAGAAGCATTGGGATTATCTGGCGTCCAACGGTCTAAAGCACGTGTTGTGGTGAAAATCTCAAAATTTGGACCCTCATTAGGTGCACCATAGAAATAGTTCTCCGCTTGAGCAACGCCTTGGAATAAAGCTGACAAGTCAAAGCCTTTGTAGCTCATGTTTAAATCAATGCTATAAGTATAACGCGGAATATCTGAGCCAATAATTGATCGATCTTCATCATCAATTACTTCATCACCATTAAGGTCGACCAGCTTGATGTCACCTGGCTTTAGATCGGCGTGATTTGGTTGCTTTGCAGCATCATCAATTTCCTGCTGCGATTGAAATAAGCCATCAGACTCATAACCATAAAGCGCCCATACAGCTTCGCCTTCCTTCAGAATGTTCCATCCACTGATAACAGCTTCCTGACCAGCCAAACTCACCACTTCATTTTTAATGTCTGATAGGTTGAAACCTACGCCATATTCAAACTCACCTATACGATTTCTGTGGGTTACAGATACTTCCCAACCCGTATTGCGAATATTACCCACATTCGATTCAGCAGGTGCTAATCCAACCATGGTCGAAATAGGTAAAGTCATTAACACATCATGGGTATCTTTTTGGAACCAATCGGCCACAATGCCTAATTTACCTTGCCACATGGTTAAGTCAAAACCAATGTCTAATATTTGGGTTGTTTCCCATGTAATGTCTTCATTGGCATAATACCACTGCGAGTAACCTGTTGACTCTTTATCGTTAAATGAGTAGTCGTAACCAGAGAAAACAGGTGATGTAAACTTATAATAGCCAATATCCTGATTACCCAGCTCACCCCATGAGGCACGCAGCTTCAGGTTATCTAAGTAATCGGTTCCCGAAAGAAAATCCTCTTGAGATAAACGCCATCCGGCTGAGAATGATGGGAAGAAACCCCACTTGTTACCTTCTGCAAAACGAGACGATCCATCGTAACGGAAGTTAGCTTCAACCAGGTACTTTTGGTTATAATCGTAGTTTACACGACCAAAATAAGATACCAAAGCCCAATCTTTGCGGTAACCTTCATTATCTTTTGTTTCGGCATCACCAGTATTTAGTTCAGCATAATCAGGGCTGTAAATATTTTTACGTGCTCCTTCTAATATATACTCATTGTGTTCAATGGCCTCGAAACCAGCTAAAGCTTTAAAACTATGGCTTCCGAAATTTTTTCCATAATTCAGTAGTGAACGGAAGTTGGTCTCTTTTTCCATCCAACGACTATCCGTCAACTCACTTGGATTCCATTGTGTTACCAGGCGCGACTCATCAAAAGGATCGTAGAATTTATATTCAGCCAAGAAACGGTGACTACGATTATTCAATGACTTGTATGATAAATCGGTTGTCCACTTTAGACCTTCAAGCACTTTATAATCAAAGCCCGCCTTCATGTTCAAAAGCTCACTCTCTGTTTCGTGGTTTCCACCAACCTCAAGAGCGGCCAAAGGACTTTTATTATCCTTGTTTAAGCCATATAAGCCACTTGGGTATTTGGATAAAAATACGGGTGAAGTACCAACAATATTTGAGATTGTCTCGTCAACACGCGATGGTTTGTCGCTGTCACGACGGTTAAAGCTGATATCCGTACGTATGTTTAAACGATCATTGACAATAAAGTCAGTATTTAAACGTAAACCATATCGTTTAGTATTGATATTCTTCAACATACCATCCTGATCGAGGTAATTCATCGATAAAGAGATACGTGCTTTTTCCGTTCCTCCGCTCACACGTAAAGCATGGTTTTGCATTGGAGCCGTTTCGTATAACTCTTCAAACAGGTTAGTGTATGGGTAGTTAACAGGATCAGTACCAGAGACCGTTTTGTCAATATAATCTTGTGAATATTTTGGCTGTAATCCTGCATTTACTTTCGCTTCATTCACTAACATTAGGTAATCAGCTGCACTTACAGATTCGGGCAATGTGGCTGGTGTTTGCCATCCCATATGTCCATCGTAAGATACTTTAAAGTCACCCTCTTTACCACGCTTGGTGGTGATTAGGATAACACCGTTGGCAGCACGCGAACCATAGATAGAACTTGAGGCCGCATCTTTTAATACCGATACACTTTCAATATCCGATGGGTTCACCTCTTTAATAGGCATTTCGATACCATCAACTAATACCAATGGATCACTACCTGCTGACAGAGATGTATTACCCCTGATTTTTATACTTACTTCCTCTGAACCGGGAACACCACCACGGTCAATTACGGTAACACCAGTCGCTGCACCTTGCAATGCTAAACGTGTATCAGTTACTGTTCTTTTTGCTAATTCTTCGCCTTTAACGGCCGAAACAGCACCTGTTAAGTTGGCTTTCTTTTGTGTACCGTAACCAACTACCACCACTTCGTTCAAATCAGTTGTTTCTTCAACTAAAACAACAGAAATGCTAGTGCGGTTACCAACAACTATTTCCTGCTCTTCAAAACCAATGAATGAGAAAGTTAAAACAGCATCGCCCGAAGATACATTAATCGAATAATCTCCATCAATGCCAGTGATAACTCCATTGGTGGTATTTGTTTTCTCGAATACATTAACACCAGGTAAAGGCTCACCATTTACATCGGTAATATTACCTTTTACAATAATTTGTTCTTGCTGAGCAGTCACATTTTCGACTGCTCTTTTTGGAACGATAACAATATTGTCATCAATCATACGGTAGGTCAAACCTGTGTTGTTTAAAACAACATCCATAATTTCGTCTACTGTAGCCGATTTGGCATCTAAATCAACAGTACTTCCCTGAGGAATCATTTCCGACTGGAAATAAATATCGATGCCTAAACTTGTTTGAATAGTTTTTAAGGCTTCTTCAATCGTTGCATTTTTTAGTCTTAACGACACATTCTTATTCTGTGAATAAGAGCTGGCCGATAAATTCATCAGCGTAACGATTAGCATTACCATGGTTAGTTTCATAACCTTGACGATTTTAGTTGTTGATCTCTCTTTAAAGAGAAAACAACAGTTCCACTTTTTTTTCATAAATTTGAAATGTTAAATTACTATTGTGATGTCTTACCGGACATCATTTGTTGATCGGGAGATGTTGGTAGCATTTCCCGATTTTCGTTTATTTCATGCGCTCAATTGTTACTACTTGTCCTCTTATTGAATAATCCATTGGAATCATCACCTCAATCAATTGGAATGTTTCGTTCAATGTGGCCGACCGTTTAAGCACACCATTAAAGTGCTGACCTTTAAAGTCGCCAGGGTTCCATTTTACTTTTACGCCATGCCATTTTTCAATGACAGCTATTATTTCTTCAAAAGATGCATTCTCATATCGGTAGCGACCCAATGACCATTGTTTTACCTTGTCTACATCTACTGCTTGTTGCTGCACATCGTTTCTCTCTACATCGTAAACCACTTGCATACCTGGTTTCAACATAATGTGTTGCCCTTCCATTTCCCATCGTACCAAACCTTCTTCCAAAGTGGTTATCATTTTTTGTTCATCCGGGTACGCTCTAATATTAAAAACAGTACCCAAAACCTTCACATACTGCTCACCTGATTTTACACTAAAGGTTAATTCCGGATTCTTCGCAACATCAAAATGAGCCTCTCCTATCAAATCAACATTTCTATTGTTAGAACCAAAATCAGATGGAATAGTTAAACTAGAACCTGCATTTAAAATCACTACAGAACCATCTGCCAATGTCAATTCAGATATTTGCCCTTCGGGAGCTGTGAATATATGAGAGGCAACAAGCTGACGATCTTCCAACGATTTATTCCAAAAATTCCCTAACCAGAAAGCCAAAATAATTGAAGCAGCTACACTTGCTACACGAATATATAAGCCAATTGAAAAGTGTTTTGTTTTATCTGCTGTAGCTTTTTCAACATGAGACCACTCTTCGGATTTATTATACTGTAATGCATCGATCTTTAAACCGGCATAATCCCAAATATCTTTAAGCTTGATGTACTCTTGAAACAAGTCTTCATTTTCATTCAACTCCTTCTGAACATACTGTTGCTCCTCAGGTGATAAATCACCTTTTATGTATTCAATCAGTATCAATTCATTTACTTCCATTATCCTTGTTTTTTTAATAAGTTCCTTTAAAATGATTTTACCCTACCTCATTTTTCGTGTTTTCTTATTTTTTCTTCGATGAGGATGATAATTTCTCATGATTGCTTGTAATCTACACTGAATTCCTATATTTGAACACAAATCCATGTAATGAATTCTGCTGAACAAGTCATACTGCAAGCTTTAAAGAACAGTGATAGTACGATTTACAAAGAACTCTTTGATAAATATTCTACCTCACTATTTTATTATGCTTGTAAGTTTATCTCTACCGATGTAGCAAGAGATATTATTCAGGAAGTATTTATAAGCATTTGGACACAACGTGAGAACCTTAATATCTCAAGCTCATTAAACAGCTATCTATTTGGGATAACGCGAAATAAGTGTTTAAAATCCCTGCAAAAGCAAAGACAACTAGGGTACAGTACTGATTTACAACTATCAGAAATTGAATATTACGAAAGTTCTAATGCTATTAACAGTTTAATAGAGAAAGAATTAATGGGGCATTATGAGGAGGTACTAGCCAAACTACCGCCTAAATGTCTTGAAGTATTCTTGATGAGCCGAAAAGAAGGGTTAAAGAACAGAGAAATAGCAGCCCAATTATCCATTAGCGAGAAAGCCGTTGAAAAACATATTTCAAAAGCATTAAAGCTACTGAAAGAAGACCTGAAAGATTACCTCCCATTATTAGTCTATCTTGGCAAAGTATTGATGTAAGTTTCTCATGTAATTAATCAAACTGGGATTGTATTCATATTTTCCTTATCACTTAATGAGGTTAGATATAGAAACAGTATATATATAGTCGCCCATCTCAAGTATTACGGTATATAATCCTTAACAATCACTCATCTCAAAGGTAATTCATTGAATATTAAATTAATATTCACGAAATTACATATCATATAACCACACCATGAAACTTCCTAAATCATATTATAATACGGTTTCTTTAGCAGGATCTGTCACTGCAATCATTTCACTTCTTTTAATTGTTTTGGTCATTTCTATTTCTTATTTCTTTGATGAAGGCAGCTCCTATTTAGGCTTATTCGCCTATATCTTGTTACCTATGATTCTATTCTTTGGTTTACTGCTCATTCCTATTGGAATGTACTTAGCTATAAGACGATCAAAAAAGCAAAACCAACCATTGGTTGGCCAATGGAAAGTTATTGATTTCAACAATCCACAATACCGTAATGCAGCTTCTCTTTTTACCATTGTTACTATTATTTTCCTGCTATTATCGGCTATCGGAAGCTATGAAGCTTTCCACTATACTGAATCGAACGAATTTTGCGGCACTCTATGCCATAAAGTAATGGAACCTGAATACACTACTTATCAACACTCTTCACATGCCAAAGTTAAATGCGTTGAATGCCACGTAGGTGAAGGAGCCAATTGGTACGTCAAATCAAAACTATCGGGTCTTTATCAAGTATATTCTGTTTTAGCATCAAAATATCCAAGACCTATTGCAACACCAATTAAGAACCTAAGACCCGCAAGAGAAACCTGCCTTGAATGTCATTGGCCAGAGAAATTCTACACCACACGACTTAAATATGAACAACATTTCTTAGCCGATTCATTAAATACAGAATGGAATATTCAGTTAAAAATGAAAACAGGTGGACATCACTCCTCTACAAATCTTCAAGAAGGCATTCACTGGCACATCAATCCCAATGTTAAAATCGAATACATTTCATCATCTCCCAGCAACGAAGAAATTCCTTGGGTACGTTACATTGATCTACAAACCAATGACACCATAATCTATGAGGACACCTGGATGCCTTTAGAAGAAGAGGATATTGTAAATTCTACACCTCGTACTATGGACTGCATGGACTGTCATAATCGTCCATCTCATAATTACTTGCAACCATCCCAATTTGTTGATAAAAGTATATCATCAGGTGAAATCCCACAATTACCTCATATTAAATATGTAGCCATGGAGCTACTTAAAGATCCCTATTCATCATTGGATACGGCTCTTTATAACATTGATCAAACAATAAGACTGTACTATCAGGAAAATTACCCAAACCTATCAGACAGCATGGTAATCCAGGCAATTGAAGGCATCAGCAAAGGCTACAAAAAGAATATTTTCCCACAGATGCAGGCCAGTTGGGATGTGTATCCAGACCATATCGGACATAAAGTTTTTAATGGGTGCTTTCGCTGCCACAGCAATAATCACGAAAGTACCTCCGGGCTCAAAATAACAGGAGATTGCGATGCTTGCCATAACATTTTGCTTCAAGGTACGCCCGGGCAATTGCAAACAGCTACCATTAACGAATCATTGCCTTTTAAACACCCAATGGATATTGACGAAATATGGAAAGAATCGCTTTGCACTGATTGCCATAGATACTTATATCCATAAACTTTTATCAAATAACCTTCTATGTTGTATTCCAAATTTATTTATCATTAAGTTCTAACAATCAGCACTAATTGTGTGAAGCACTTTAAGTTTCGGGCAATATAGAGCCAGAAGGTTTTCTTTACTTGGCAAAGTTTTACTGGATTCGATATCCAGTAAAACTTTACTAAGACACCTTCGGTATAAAATATCACCATCGGTTACTTCACATGGCTCGTGAATTAATCTATAAAAACACCCTTCTATTAACGGACATTGAGATAAGCCGCATATCTGTGTTCAAATTTTTATAGGTAAGAGCTGTAGCCTGAGTTAAACAGACACCAAATTGGGCTGCAAGGTTAATATTACAGTCTCTTGATTACCTGAAGAATGTTTATTTATAAATTCACGTATTTCTTTATACAATAGCATAGACATATTCCTGTTCATTTATTAGTACATATCTAATCCTATTCAACATTTTCTTTGCTATTCTTATTATTGCTTCATTGGGTTCCATCCTGATGCGAAGTTGATTATATTTCAAAGTTAATGCGGGATCATGTCTGATTGCGACCCATGCTGATTCTACAATAGACGCCCTCAATGGTTTATTGGAACGCCTTGTGATATTACCGACAACTTCTTTTTCACCAGAAGAAAAGGTTGATGGTATTAAACCAACATAAGAACAAAGCCTGTCCAAATTCCGAAATCGCTTTATTGTATCCAACTCTGATAAAAATGTTATTGCTACAATTAAGCCAATGCCTGGGATGCTTCTTAAACACTTTATAGGCTTAGCATATTTCGGTTCTTTGGCTAAAGAGCGAATCTGACGATTAACTTTTAGCAATTTGCCCCTCAAGAACTCTGCTGTATCAGTGGTTTCATGCAAGACCATTTCTCCATATTTAGTTGAAAGTTTTTGTTCTGTTAGCCATTGTGTAAATCTGCCAGACCAATATCTTGATGCCGTATTCATTTCTGGAGGTATCTTTATACCCTTTGCATATAGGTAAGATTTAATTCTATTTTTATGTCTGCACAACTCTTTCATAGTTGTTTTTCTATACCTGACCAAACTCCTCAACTCTTCCGCTTCATGGCTCATAATATGAATACCTGAAAGCTCACTATTCTTTAACCCTTTGGCCAGCTTTTTACTATCTCTCCTGTCTTCCTTTTGTTTCCTGTCTTTATCAGTTGTAGGAACATCTGCTGGATTAACCACAATATTCCGAATCCCATTCGCTTCTAGTTCCCTGTGTACACTAAAACCGCAAAAGCCTGCTTCATAAACGGAAAAATAAGTGGCATCTGGAAATTTATTCTCCAAATAGTTTTTTAATACCCTTACATTGGGGTCTTGTGAAAAGGACTTGTAAATGACATCTTCCACAATGATCGTAATAGTCCAACTTTTCAAGTGTACATCAATACCAATATAAACACGTTGTCCTTTGAAACTAATTTTGTTAACTTTCTTTTGCATAAGCTTCTATTGTTAATTTTAGACGTTTTGGTTGATATCTAATTTACAACAATTAGAAGTTTATGCTTTTACAAACATACAGCCTGAGTTCGATTTAAATTTTAAAACTCAGATTGGAATAAAGAGCTGATTTACAAGGAATATTTTCTGAGGAATAGTATACTATTTCGATGAAATTTGACGCAGAAAATCAGTTTTTTATTCAAAGCTTGTTAATTCCACTTACAAACAGCAATTTTCTTCGTGTAATCGACTCAAAATAGCCCGCTATTCTTTCGTCAATATACACTTGAATCTTACTATTTGTAGGCGTTCTGAGTTCAAAATTTTACGTCGAACTCAGGTTAATATTATTTTCAACGGTGGTATAGGAAAATCCTTCCCTCCGCGCGAGATTCCTTCCTTTTTATTTTCAACTCCATTACCATCCACTAACTTCGCTTCTAAGGCAGCCAGTAAGGCAGATCCGGTTGGTGTGCACAACTCTTTATCAATAGGCCCCATTTCACCAGCCAAAGCATGCTTTTCGAAAATTATTTTTGTTGCCGGAGCAGGTACTGGCAGATGCCCATGCGAAAAAGTGATATGCCCCCCACCCCAACTTACCGGATTAAGCAACAACGCAGTTGTAGAAGCTTTTAGTAATTGAAGTCCCATAACAGCACCAGTGATATCTATTAATATATCTTGCGCCTCGTGCAAATAAGCATCTTCGTGGTGTTCATGATCGTGATCTGTATCATCGTGATGATGGTGATGATGCGCATGAATATGATCCGTTAAAAAGGTATTTTCTTTATGTGCTTTTATCTCGGCCTCAACCAATACTTGCAAAGCTTTAAAGCCAAAGTCCTGATAGGCTTTCTCGATCTCTAGCTCAGCAAATATATCTTCTAGTAAATGGTAAGCTTTATGCCCTGAAAGATGCCCATTATGGTGCTCTATTTCAATATGTAGGCGATAGGCTTTATCGTGCGTCAAGGAAGTGGAAAGACTTACTTTCCCAATCTTCTCAGCTGCCCTTTTCATCGCATCAAGCATGCAGGTCTCATCTGCGCCGGCTGATATTAGCGCTGCTGCAAACATGTCGCCGGCCATTCCGCCCTTCGGATCAATGTATAATTGCATAGTTAGTTCTGTTATATTGTTATTTCTTCTTCTTCAGATGTAATACCTCTATTAATAAATGTATTATGAGGTTCTAGAGTTTCAATAATATGCCTGATGTTCTTCAGCTCTTTATCATTCATCAGTTCTTCATCACTTGTTACATGAAATGGAGTAAAAGACTTATATTTCAACAACTCGATATCTTCAAAATCTTTCGGAAAACCTTTTGGAGCCATTTTTAGTTTATCCTCAAACTTCTGGGGAAAGACTTCTTTAAATGATTCATCATTTATAATGGCTTTATACTCATCAGCAAAATTATAAATCTCACGACGAACGGCCTTTAATATATCCGATGGCGGGCAATAGATACCACCAGCAACCATTGAATCGCCTGGCTCAACATGTAAATAATAACCGGCCAAAGGACTCTTTCGTCCTCCCTTAGCCACAAATCCTCCCATATTTATTTTATAAGGTGTTTTATCCTTAGCAAAACGCGTATCACGATAAATACGAAATACACATTCCTTAGCGGTCAATTCTCCCACCCCAGGATCAATTTCATGCACCAAATCAATAAACTTCTGCATCGAGGTTTCAAAGGACGCCTTGGCCTTATTAAATAGGGCCTTGTTATCATTAAACCACTCACGATTATTGTTCGCTTTTAGTTGGGTTAAAAAATCAAATAC
>Ga0209475_10004203_pt1 | contig 12541 bp, 11 predicted proteins | sample tdDd471_FD_187128 | JGI IMG/M metagenome (GOLD analysis project Ga0209475, IMG submission 187128) | Marine sediment microbial communities from the Atlantic coast under amendment with organic carbon and nitrate - tdDd47.1 (SPAdes)... | ecosystem: Environmental > Aquatic > Marine > Coastal >...
TAGGCTCACGGCACGTCAGAAAATCGGATGGGATGCGTCGGCGTTTATTGTGGGATTTGTGGGACGTTTACAGATGATTGGCATGGATAAAGGTGTCGGGACATTGGTTCATGCGCTGGCACAAGTCGAAAATGCAAGTTTAGCATTGGTCGGTGGTCCTGATGAGATGGCGGAACAATTGCGCCAACAGTGGCTTGACCTCGGCTTATCCGAAGATCGTTTTTTATATGTTGGACATGTCGCGCCTGATGAAGTCCCCCTCTATTTGAGTGCATTTGATGTGTGCGCCATGCCTCATCCGCACACTACACAATTCGCCTATTACACCTCACCCCTGAAATTATTCGAGTATATGGCATCCCACAGCGCGGTTGTCGCCTCTGATTTACCAGCATGGTCAGATGTTGTGACGCATGAGGAAACCGCTTTACTTGTAGCTCCCTCAGATGTTGATGCGCTGGCTACAGCGATAAACCGCCTGCAACAAGATTCTGATTTACGGGGACAGCTAGCAGACAATGCTTATGCGCGTGTGATGTCACAGTATACATGGTCAGCCCGTGTCGAAAAGATTTTGGAGCATATCAAACAGGTTCAGATGTAGTAAGTACCTCAATAAAAGCCGACAACGCTACGGTTGGATAATCACACACTCCTCATTGAAGCGTAGGTCAACTTTGACATCCCGTATCATAAAACGATAACCTTCATGGGTATATTCGATAACCGCAACAGCATTATCAATGGGAGCATCATAAGATTTTGCGATTTGCCAGAGTTCTTCAACAGCACAAGTGGGTGGCGACACATTTTCGGGTATGTCTGCGGCAGGTGGTGCAGAACGAGTCGAGCGTGACATGCCCAAATCAACATAACTGGATGTTGAGCCATTGGTGGTGACACTGATATTACGGAAGGGTTGATTGATCTCGACGATCACATACTCATAATGTAAATCATCCCCGCGATAACCGGGCGCACCTACAGGTACAGTCGGTGGTTGTTCATCGGAAAGCCGTACAAAGACATATTCAACAGATGGTTTATAGGGCGCGTTCAAGTCCATTGTGCCATCAGGACGCACATAATTTACCGTCATTTCGACAAAGCGTACATCATCACCCGCAAATCGCTGAACAGCTTCTAACTCTACTGACGGATCAAAATTCGATGCGTCACCCGGTACAATTCGCGTACCTTCCAAGTAACCGAATACATAACCACTCGCAATAATACATCCAAAAAATAATACGATAATGATCGGTACAAGCATCCATAGCCGACATCCGAAGCCACGAGAGCCTTTGTATTTTTCAGCAACCTCTATCGGTGTCATTTCGTTGGTTGCCCTCTTCATATCTTCAACGGCTTTATCCCAATCACCAATATCTGCCATGCGTCACTCCATCATGAACTAAACTATGTGATTAAGTATACGACAAAATGACTGTCTGAAAAATTCTGAGGATGCAGGGTGTATTTTAATATTTGGGAACTTAAAATCACACCAAAAATATAACAATGAGCCACGGAGATACTGTGTGTCAAAATTGGACGAATTTCCATTTTCTATCGATATATGATGCCTTATATCAGAAATAGATTAAGCACTATATTTTCCAATACACAATTAATAGAAATGGATTATCATTAACATCACAAACGAAAAAACGAAAGTAACCATCATGACAACCCCACCGCAAAACGATCATCCACTCTATCAACAACCTAAACATCCAACAGAAATGCCATCCGGTAGTGCACCACGCCAACGCCCTACACCTCCTGTCGAAGACCGTCCGTATTTGACGTATACTTTGATTGTGATTAATGTGCTGATTTTTCTGGCAGGGTTTTTATCACCAGACATTGACCAACAATTATTTATTGAAGGTTCATTGTTTCCACCCTATGTAGTAGAGGGCAACCAATTATATCGGTTATTTACAGCGATGTTCTTACATGGTGACCCGATGCACATCTTCTTTAATATGTATGCACTTTACATCGTGGGCAAGATGATAGAGCCGATTTTCGGACGTTTGCGTTTTGGGATAATTTATTTTCTGGGAGGCTTGGGGGGGTCGGTCTTAAGTCTAGTGCTTGGTGATTATGGAGTTCCATCTGTAGGGGCATCAAGTGCGATTTTTGCGATCTTTACTGCCGAAGCCGTTCATCTCTATCAACATCGCAACGTGTACAGGAATGTTCAAGGACAATTACGTCAGATCCTCTTTTTGATCGGATTTAATGTACTCATCGGTTTTACACCGGGGTCACGCATCGATAATTGGGGACATATCGGCGGTCTCATCGGTGGTGCGATTTTGGCATGGCGCATTGCACCACGGATTGAACGTCCAACCACACCCGTCAAGAGTATGACTGACCTTGCAAAATTTGACACCAATCCGCTTAAACATCACTTGCCGTACATCGTAATTTATTGTTTTGGGTTAATTGGTGTGCTGGTTTTCGCGCTCCAATCGCTCGCTCCGTAAGGTTTCGACTTCATGGCGCAGTAACGCCACCTGTTGGGCAATCTCTTTATTTTCTTGTGTGAGCTTAGTAATGACTGTCGAAAAATAGAGTTGAATGAATAGCAGGAACAATGCTGCGAGCAAAAAGAGTAGATTCGGGGGGTAGACAATGCCGACAGTCGTTGCCAACCCATGTAAGAGGTCACGCCATACCCCCACCACCAGCATGACAATCGCTGTTCCTAGCCAAAGCAATGAATATTCTTCACGCAATCGTCGGCGACGCACCAATTCTAAGATGACAAACAACGCAATCACGGATGCGCCTATCGCAAAAATTATCGAACGGTCAATCATGGTATCGCCTCTTATTGGTCAACGATTTAAACTCAGCACAATTTAACGCAAAGTCGTGAAGATACAAAGGGCGTAACAGAGGAATTTGGGTTTTTAAGATTATCGAAGTGGGCAATCATGCAGGTATATCCATCATCACCATTAACTGGGACACGTTTCTGGCAAGGGGGTTTCGGGATCAGCTTCTGCAAATGTAAACACCAGTTCCATCTCGCTATCCTCACCCAATCCAAATTCGACCAATTGACGAATCGTGACTTCTCCTTCGGTAGCAGCATCTGTCAAAATGCCATCTTCTAACGCCATCTCAACAAATTGCTCTAAGGCAAAGCGACGCACCGCATTATCCAATTGAACACCAGTTGATGCAAACACACCTCTATTTCGCTCAACAATTTGGCTTTGTTGTTCATCCAAATAACACGACAAAATATGAGGTGCAGGTAAGGCGATGGTCAAAGTATTATCCGTGACTGTCAAATCTTCGGATGTTAGTAGCGCGAGGTCGATACCGGCTTCAATGTGTCCAACAGCAATCATCACGACGTTATCACCATAAAGTCCTGCTAACAACGGAGGCATTTCGACTTCGCTCTGCACGATATTGGAAAAGTTATAGCGCACGGTTTTGAGCTCTTTTAAATTTTGGATGCGCTCGACAATCGGCAGTGTCATATTACCGGTGTTGATCTCCCCATGAACAAGATTCGCAATCCCCCCTAAGGCTTGTTCCACCGCAGGGAATGCCACAGCAATCGAACCAAGCAATAAGATCACCAGTATAAAAAAGCAACCTCCTGCACCTGCAATACCATAGAAACACCCACGACAACCATACCCACTTGCGTCACCATCTTCATAGATTATTTCTTCTACGATAGTTTGCTGGGGTTGTTTAGGTGCTGGTTTTTCCGTTTGGTCTTTAGGCTCTGGTGCTGGATTCTCCATCGGTTGGTTAGAATCAGGTGAATCAGGTATAGGATTATCTTCGCTCATGGTCTCTCAGAATAATTATGAATTCAGTTTGAATTATAGAGGCAGTATATCATAATCGCGTATGAAACAGATAAAACGATGGCATGGGAATACTCATCGCTCATCACTCGTTACTTATTTTTGGTGTTATAATCGGGCACGATGGTTCACAGTAGGTATTGGAGTAACACATGCCCCCGATTATTCTGGCTGGTCTGATTTTGTTTTTTGGTAGTTTTGTGCAAGGGACGATTGGCTTTGCCTTGGGGCTAATTGCTGTGCCGTTGTTGGTTGAATCAGGGTTTAGCTTATCCCAAGCTGTCGCCCTCACAACCTTGTCAATTGGGATACAGGTGGTATTCGGTGCATTCCAATTGCGCCAATATATCCCGTGGAAAGATGTCAAACTCGCCGCTATCATCCGTTACCTGACGATGCCGATTGGGATATTCTTATTATTATCTGTCGAAAATTTGGATACCGCACAGGTGAAGCAGTTGGTCGGTATTGCTGTCTTACTCGCGCTGGCGATTCGTGCGCTCCCCAAACAAGAACAGCGTGAACTTCCGCTACCTGTTTCGGTTGCAACATTTAGTATCAGTGGTATTTTGCAGGGGTTGGTTGCAATGGGCGGTCCGCCGGTTGTGTTATGGATGACCACCCGTGATTTTACCGCCAAACAAGCCCGCGCCTTTACCATGACCTTATTTATGTTTAATGCACCCGTGCAAATTTTACTGCTGCTGATGTTATCAGAGACGATGACAATTGATGTGATTATGATGGCATTGGTGATTGCGCCTTTGATTTTCCTCGGATCGACCATTGGCGTAAAAATGGGTAATCGCTTCTCAAAACTTCTATTAAATCGCTTGGCAATGGCGGTGTTATTGGTGATTGCATTAAATGCGATATTTTAGTTAGACATAAGTGGCTTGATAAATTACTGTAGTGGCAAATATTACATCAGGCAATATCTAATAATACCCTAATCTATGAGAGTGTTAAGGGCTCTCCATGCAGATAATGGCGATGGCCAAGGCATTATACTTTCGACTTCCTACCTTTTATCTATGAGATATTTCCCATTTAACATGGGTTTGGACGTGATTCTATTCACGCACTATTTATGCCTCCAGAAATTCCCTTTCAATTGGCTTAATAGGCGTTATGATTAGTTTTTGTGCTTGGATGTATAATTGGTGGTATCTCTGGTAACTTTAGGGGTACTGTGGATAGGTGATTCATACCGAGTATCTTTGTGATTATTACCGTTTTGTGTTTTCAGTTTATCGGCGATGGTCTACGAGATGCCGCCGACCCTTATAAACAGTAAAAGTGGAGAAAGTATGGCTATTATGGAAATCTACCGGACATTACCCGAGCAAGTCGCGGCACATCTACGTCATGAAGTCTTTTCGGGAAAACTAAAACCGGGAGATCCATTGCGGGAAATAGAAGTATCCGAGCGGTTTGGAGTCAGTAGAGGACCAATCCGCGAGGCATTTCGACAATTAACACAACAGGGTTTGCTGGTTCTAGAACCCAACAAAGGCGTCCGTGTAGCACCCAATCCAAGTAGCAGTGTACGCCCCTTAGTTGTTGAACTACGCCGCACAATCGAGATATTTGTATTGGAAAGCAGTTTTGAAAAGATCACTGAAGATGATCTGGCAAATCTTGAATCCATATTGGGTGACATTAAAGAAGCTTGTGAAAAAGAAGATACAACCGCATTGGTAGAGCATGATCTGCGATTTCATAAAGCAATCATTGAATGTCATGATGATAAAGATTTGTTTTCCATATGGGAACCGATCATGATACGGATGCTCATGCACTATAGTCGCTTGAGTAAGCTCATGGACAGTTATCTAGAGCACCAAACCATCTATGACGCGATTCGTAGTGGTAATAAAGAGAATGCAATCGAGGCAATACGCAATAACATCCAATGAGACCTAAGTTTTTAATGTGAACATCAATATCTCACATTATCAAAATAGAATCTCAAAGAAAAAATTCATACAAGCCGCGTATTATGAGGAAATCGCCAATAAGATTTGGTGTAAATGTCACTGCTACTGGTCTTAACCGAGACGATGACGCTGGTAATTGCGCCCCTGATTTTCCTCGGATCAACCATTGGCATGAGTATCGGAAATCGCTTGGCAATGGCAGTGTTATTGGTGATTGCATTGAATGCGATATTTTAGCTACCCCTAACCACACCACCCAAGACACCTTGCCTGCTGGGAAAACAAGAAAAGCCAGCGTGTGGGCTGGCTAGGAATTCATCAAATGTTCAGAATTATGAAGTCTATGAATTCTTTCCCTCTAAAATAGCACTCAAAATCACACCTACTATATTGATCCCGATACCAATTGGACATACTGTGACATATAGTAATCCAGCATGATAGGGCGCAGAGTCTGAAAAGAGAGTTGCTAATATGCCAATCGAAATCAACATGCCACCTATCACAGTAGAATAACCAAATAGTCGAGCAAGTTTACCTTTGATTAACTTTGTTCGATTCTCTCCCATCAATCTTGGATAATAGTCAATTGATACTTCTTGGTTTTGAATAACTTTCGTACCGTATCGTCGTATGTATATCAAGAGAGGTATCAACAGAACAATAAATGGACTGAATTTCATTCATGTTGCTCTTTCAAAAGCATCTACGACGATAAAAAGTTATTTCAGGCTCAGCGATTAAACATGAACAATCGGCGTATGCGAACTAATTTCGTGATGGGTGGTCGCTAAATCATCATAATTCAAATCATGAATATTGCGCTTGCCACACATCCGCGCAAACTCGATCATCTGCTCGGTCATTGCTTCAAAGAAATTTACCAGTCGTTTAGTGGATTGTTCAACTTCAAAGCGTGCCCGCAAGTCCATGCGCTGGGTTGCAATCCCAACAGGGCAGTTATTACTGCTACAGGCGCGATATTGCTGACAGCCAATCGCCATCATCGCGGCAGTTGCTACCGCGACAGCATCAGCCCCTAGTGCAATGGCTTTTGCCGCATCGGCACTGGTACGGAATCCGCCCGTCACCAACAAACTGATGTCGGTATGTCCGTGTGCATCTAACCATTTGCGCGCCCGTGGAATCGCAAACACCGTCGGCACACAAATATTATCTTTTACATGTTTACCTGCCGCACCTGTCCCACCTGCGCGACCATCGAGCGTAATCCAATCGACATCTAATTCGACAGCCGCCGCTAAATCGGCTTCGATACGGCTTGCCGCGAATTTAATCCCAATCGGAATATCAGGGTTAATCGAGCGAATCCATTTAATACGCTCTTTCATATCTTGTAGGCTGTTGATATCGGGGAAACGGGCTGGACTCCGCGCTTCTTGTCCTTCTTCCAGACCGCGAACTTTTGCAATATCGCCCTTCACTTTATGACCGGGGAGCAATCCACCGAGCCCTGCTTTGGCACTTTGCCCCATCTTAATTTCGATACCATCGGCTTTGGCGATATTTTCTTCTGTCCACCCAAAATAGCCTGATGCCATCTCGAAGATATACTGGCTGGCGGCTTCTCTCGATTCCGGTAACATCCCGCCTTCACCAGAACACATCACTGTCCCAAATTCAGCACTGCCTTTGGCTAATGCTAATTTGGCCTCTTTACTCAGCGCACCAAAACTCATATGGCTGACATAAATCGGCGCACGTAACTTAAGCGGTTTTTTCTGGCGTGATCCGATAATCGTCTCGGTATTGACTTCTTCATGATCAAGTAGGGGTAAGACGGCTAATTGCCCCGGTAAAAAATAGAGATCGCCAAAGCTGGCATAATCACGTTTTTCGCTACCCATCGGCTCAACAAATTCGCGTGTGCCTTTAGCATAACCATGAATATCGTGCATTTCATGTTCAATCGGGTCGTTGCGACGTGTCCATAAACCAAGATATTCACTTTTAAATCGGGGTTTGGGTGGAACAGCATCGGCATCAACTTCCACACGATCATCCACCACCTGCACGGGATACACGGCAACTTTCTCAGTAGCGTTATAACGACTCACACCTGTCCGCACATCATAATCCCATTGATGCAGGGGGCAAATCACATTTGCGCCACTCATATGACCATCGCCAAGTTGTCCACCACGATGCACACATTGATTGTCTAAGGCATAAAAATTACCCTCGTATTTATAGAGCGCAATATCCCGTTCATTCACATAGACCGTTGTGCCTTTGCTCTCTTCTAGTTGATCTGTTTTGATAACTTCAACCCAGTTCGCCATATGTATCCCCATTTATAGACTCAAACGTTATCTATAACTGTATCGTAATCTGGCAGACACGCAACCAATGCGCGTGGGGATCATCAGTATGTCGATGAGAAAAATGTTACCTTTTCCGATTAACGCTATTTTGTCCAGAAGGGCTCGCTCAGATATTTATAGGCATTATCAGGGAAGAGCGTGACGATTGTCCCTGCTTGCCCTTGTTCTGCGAGTGCTTCCCCAACGTTGATCGATGCGACCATTGCGGCGGCGGCACTAATCCCGACAAGATAACCTTCTTCACGAGCCAATCGACGCGCCATCTCATGTGAGTCTTCAGTACGAATATGCAGATTCTCGCTCGCAAAATCAGGTTGATAGATACCGGGAGTGATCGCTGTTTCCATGTGCTTCAAGCCTTCCAGACCATGAAACGGCGAATCAGGTTGGACGGAGACAATCTGAATATCAGAATTATATTCTTTAAGACGGCGACCTGTCCCCATCAATGTGCCACTTGTACCCAAGCCCGCAACAAAATGTGTGACTGCACCGCGTGTCTGATTCCAGATTTCGATGCCGGTGCTATAATAGTGCGCTTGCCAGTTGGCAGGGTTATTGTATTGATTGGCATAAAAATAAGCATCGGGTTCATTTGCCGCTAATTCGCGCACACCTTCAATTGCCCCATCAGAGCCTTCAAGCGGATCGGTAAATACAATGTCCACGCCATAAGCGGTGAGGATCGCAATCCGTTCTGGACTGGCGTTTTCTGGCAAAAATAATTTGACCTTATAGCCTTTAGCCGCGCCAATCATGGCATAGGCAATACCCGTGTTGCCACTGGTACTATCTAAGATCGTCTTATCTGGTGTCAGACGACCATCGCGTTCTGCGGTGCGGATGATGTTATAGGCGGCGCGATCTTTAACGCTCCCACCGGGATTCATCCATTCGGCTTTGGCAAAAATAGCCACATTGTCTGGTAAATGCCTCGTCACCCGTCGGAAACTCAGCAAGGGCGTATTGCCGATTTGCCCTTCAATATCGATTGATTGTGTTGCGGTTTGCATCGGTGTATCAAATTCACGCAGTGCGTTCATGTTGTCCCCTGTTATATCTTTTGCTCAAAACAGAAAAAGCCAATTAGCAATAAAAAAGCGCAATAGCCGCTTCCCAAATATGGGGCGTTATTGTCGCTAAAATTGCCAACTGACTTTATAATTTTCTAGTCGTTATGTTTTGTGGCTGTTATCTTAAGCGGTTAACGTCCCCTACTATGACAACAGCAACAACAATTTTGATAAAACATCTGGTGCTCCAGATTATTTAGTGTTTGAAAGAAGCATATCTGTATTTACATTTCTTGTCAAATGCTTCTCTAAAGTGACGATATGAATAACTCGTTTCTTACTACGTCTTATATGAAATCAAAATATGCACCGCCAAGAAGTCAAGAAAAGTAATGAGCGATGAGTACAAATCATTATTACAAGTCCTCCGCATCAAGAATTTAATGACTCATTAACTTTACATTTCTCTGCGCTCTCGGTGACTCTGTGGTTCAACAAGTTTTTAAATTGAATGCTATCAAAAATTATTTTATATATAGTGTTGAGTGCCTTCGTATAATATCCTGCAAATGTGTAAGATTTGTTTGTGTAGATGCGACTAGATACAAGTCGTCGGTTGTACGATAAACTATAGAATAAGAAAAGTATAAGTAACCCAAAACTTAATTCAAATTCGATAATTTGTTACAATGGCGAATGATTCAACGACCATGTAAAGAGGAGATGGCGATAGCTTATGGCTTTGCAGATATTTAACGTGCTAGGGCGCGAAAAACAAAAGTTTACCCCGATTGAAGAAGGGCATGTAGGCATCTATGTCTGTGGTCCAACAGTCTATGACCACTCTCATCTAGGACACGCAACCACCTATGTGTCATTTGATGTTGTCGTACGGTATTTACGCTACAGTGGCTATAAAGTCCTTTATGTGCAAAATATCACCGATGTCGGACATTTGCGTGAGGATGATACCGATCGGGTGATTGAACGTGCCGCTAAAGTAAATGCCAAACCGATGCAACTTGTCGAGACTTTTACCCGCAGTTACTTTGAAGATATGGATGCATTGGGTGTCACACGCCCTGATATTTCACCACGTGCGAGTGGACATGTCCCCGAACAAATCGAGATGATTCAAGAACTCATCCGTCAAGAACATGCTTATGAATCCGACGGGAATGTGTACTTTGATGTCACCAGTGATCCGAATTATGGACAACTCTCGAATCGGCGTGTAGAAGATCAACAAGATGAATCCCGCGAATTGATTGGTAGTGGTAAGAATCATCCTGCCGACTTTGCTCTCTGGAAAAAAGCTGATCCCGATCATATCTTACGCTGGAATAGCCCATGGGGTGAAGGTTTCCCCGGTTGGCATATTGAATGTTCAGCAATGGCGCGCAAATATCTTGGCGCGAATTTTGATATTCATGGCGGCGGCATCGACAATATCTATCCCCACAACGAAAACGAAATCGCCCAAAGTGAATGCGCCAATGGTCAGGCATTTGCCAATTATTGGATGCTCACTGGTAGCTTGATGGTCACTGACCCTTATGAGGGTATTCCTGTCAAGATGAGTAAGTCATTGGGTAACTTTGTAACAATCAAAGATGCTCTCAAAGATTACCGTCCGCAGGAATTGCGCTACTTCATCCTAACATCACATTACAGTAACCCAGTTGTCTATAGTGAAGAATCACTCGTGTCTGCCAAATCAGGTTGGGAACGGTTGATGAATGCCGTTCGCCTCACCCGTCAGCAGATGAACAACGCTCCCGATACGGATGCAGGAAATGGTTTCTTAGAGCGCATCGCAAAAGCCAAAGCTGAATTTACAACGGTAATGGATGATGATTTTAACTCACCACGCGCTATTGCGGTTTTGCAAGATTTGACCCGTGATGTTAATACCTTGCTCAATGCCGATGCTGAAGTTGGCTTATCAACCTTGCAAGCGATCAATGAAGCCTATACTACTATGGGTGGTGATGTACTCGGATTGATTCCTGCCGTTGATGTTGCTGACAGTGGTGATAGCAAACGAGAAGCCGCACTGATTGAGATGTTGATTGAGATGCGCGCCCAAGCCCGTATTGATAAAGATTATGCTCGTAGCGACCAAATCCGTGACCAATTGGCGGCGATGGGGATTATATTAGAAGACCGCGCCGACGGGACAATCTGGAAAGTACAATAAATTTCAACCTCCTCCCTAATTCCTGATAATTGAAAGTGGGACTTAGGGAGGGGCAACTAACTTAAAGTCAATCTATCAAAGGCAAAAATAACCATGCCAGAATTTTTATACGGACATTGGGCAGTCATTGAAGCCATGCGCGCGGGACGACGTAAAGTTGAATCCCTGATGATACTGGATCGCAATGAGAAAAAAGGCTCGATTGCCGATGCGGTGAATATGGCAGAAGAAATTGGGATTCCCGTGCAAAAGGTGCAACGTCGCATCCTCGATGACCTCGCTGACAATGGTAATCATCAAGGCTTGGTTTTACGTGTTGGACCGTATCCCTACTGTGATCTTGAAGACATTTTACAAGTCGCGGCTAAACGCAACGAAAAGCCTTTCATCCTCTTGCTTGACCTCTTGAAAGACCCTCAAAACGTCGGCTCATTGATTCGCGTCAGTGATGCAGTCGGGATTCACGGCATCATTATCCAAGAGCGTCGTAGTGTGGCAGTTACGCCTTCGGTGGTCAATGCCTCGTCTGGTGCAGTTGAACATATCAACGTGGCACAGGTGACAAATTTGGTCAACGCGATGAAAGAACTCAAAGAACAAGATGTGTGGATGGTTGGCTTAGATGTCGGACCGAATATTCCACCACTCGATAAAACTGACCTCAATATGGCAATTGGTGTTGTCATGGGGAGTGAAGGCGAGGGGTTACGCCGACTTGTGCGCGATACCTGCGATATGCTCGTGACCTTACCGATGCGTGGCAAAGTCGGTAGCTTGAATGTGGCGACAGCTGGTGCGATTGCACTCTATTCTGCATGGGGCGCACGGAGTTGGGACGGTTGGGTTCACGCCCAATAGTCAACAAATAGACCATTTTCAACCACAAACAAGGGGTTTTATCTTAAATGCGACAAAATTCCCACCCGCCATATGCTAAAAGTCATATGGCTAATATCTTGGGTAACCCTGCTGAAGCAGGCTAAATGAGCCTCGTTTTATGGGGCTTCCAGAATACCCTAGCCCGATGATTCTATCATCGGGTGATTGAGATAATGTAATCAACTGAAACTGATACCTTATCTCAGATTAGCAATTACTGTCCCCAATGGCTTTAAGGATCAGCATATCTGCCATCGCAGTATAACCCATCTCTCGATAATCATCGGCTATACTCAATAAACTGACTGAACAA
>Ga0209475_10004209_pt1 | contig 12532 bp, 12 predicted proteins | sample tdDd471_FD_187128 | JGI IMG/M metagenome (GOLD analysis project Ga0209475, IMG submission 187128) | Marine sediment microbial communities from the Atlantic coast under amendment with organic carbon and nitrate - tdDd47.1 (SPAdes)... | ecosystem: Environmental > Aquatic > Marine > Coastal >...
CCCCGACGACCGCGGAGGCGACGGCCATCCACATGAAAAAGGTGCCGGGAACGACGATTTCCAGTGCCAGCAGGCCCAGTCCCACGGCCCACCACCACCAGAACTCGATCTGGTCTAGCCACTCCATGGGCCGCTCCTCGGCGTCGTCGGGGAGTCGTCGTCACCGTCGGTCAGGTCCAATGTGCCGTCACCGCCCTTGAAGTTCAGCGCTTCCTTCGCAAGGTCTGCGATGCCGGCGACGGAACCGATGATGGAGGCGGCCTCGACCGGCATCATCAGCACCTTCTGGTTCGGCGCGGAGGCGAGGTGCTTCAGCGCGTCGGTATATTTCAGGGCGACGAAATAGTTGATGGCCTGCACGTTGCCGCCGGCGATCGCCTTGGAGACGATGGCGGTCGCGCGGGCTTCGGCCTGGGCCTCGCGCTCGCGCGCTTCGGCGTCGCGGAAGGCGGCTTCGCGCCGGCCTTCGGCCTGCAGGATCGCCGCCTGTTTCTGGCCGTCGGCCTGCAGGATGGCGGATTGCTTGTCGCCTTCGGCTTCCAGGATCGTGGCGCGCTTCTCGCGCTCCGCCTTCATCTGGCGCGCCATGGCGTCGACCAGATCGCGCGGCGGGGAGATGTCCTTGATCTCGATACGGGTGACTTTCACACCCCAGGGGTTGGTCGCCTGATCGACGACCGTCAGCAGTTTGGTGTTGATCGCGTCGCGTTCCGACAGCACAGCGTCCAGGTCCATGCCGCCCATCACCGTCCGGATGTTGGTCTTGGTCAGGTTCAGGATGGCGCGTTCCAGGTTGTTGACCTCGTAGGCCGCCTTGGCTGCGCTGATGACCTGGAAGAAGACGACACCGTCCGCCGTCACCTGGGCGTTGTCGCGGGTGATGACTTCCTGGCTTTCGACGTCCATCACGGTTTCGCGCATATTGATCTTGGATCCTATGCGATCGACGATCGGGATGATCACGTTCAGGCCGGGGGTGAGTGTTTTCGTATATTTCCCAAACCGCTCGACGGTATACTCCATGCCCTGGGGCACGGATTTGATCCCCATGAAGACCAGGACGATCGCCAGGATAACCGCCACAATGACGAAAATGGCGAAACCCTCGACGGTGAACGGCAATTGCTGCATCGGTTCTCTCCGGCCTGTTCAACCAAGTCAGTGACAGGACGGGAAAAAACCGCCTGACCTCAGATAGATAGGGTGAATGAACCCCTATTCCAAGCATCTTAAGGTGGCGCAAAGGCGCCGTCTATTCTTGTTTCTTGATGCCGGTCAGTTTGAAGAATTGCGGTGCGACGATGACCACATAGGCGATCCGGACGACGTGGTGGGTCGCCACGAAGGCGACGTCGGCGCCGAGCGCGAGCGCGACGAGAGACATTTCCGCCAGGCCGCCCGGCGCATAGGCCAGCACCACCATCAACGGGTCCAGGTTCGTGATCCAGCCGATCATGACCGCGAAGAGCGCGGTGACGCCCAGCATCAGGAAGGTCGACCCGACGCCGATCTTGATCACCCGCAGGATTTCCCTGGGCGGCACGCCGACGAAGCGGCAGCCGATGACGGTGCCGATGATCCACTGCGCCGCGTTGACGATTTCCAGCGGCGGCTGGGCCGCGGTGATCCCGGCCAGATGGATCGCCGCGCTGGCGATCATCGGCCCGACCAGCATTTTCGCCGGCAGGTTCAATATCTTGGCGATCGGATAGCCGACCACCATGCAGGACCCCAGGATGGCCAGGTCCTGTAGCGGCACGTCGACGATGGAAACGCCGAAGCGCGAGCGGTCGGACATGTCCAAACCTTCGACCAGCCGGAACCAGAAGGGGATGATGAAGACCGCGATCAGGATGCGGCTGGCATGGGTCAGGACGATCTTCTTCTCGTCCCCGCCCATCACCGCGCCGACAATCATCATCTCGTTCAACCCGCCCGGCATGCCTGAGAAATAGGCGGTCACCGGGTCGTAACCGGCGACTTTCCGGAAATATGGATAGGCGACGAGGCCTATGGCCCCGACATAGAGCGCCAGCATAGCGATGCTGACCGACCATTCGGCGATATGGTCCATCATTTCCGGCCGGAATCCGCTGCCCAGCATGACGCCCAGGATCATGATCATCGGCGGGCGCAGGCGGATCGGCCCCTTGACCGGCAGGCCCAGCAGCGCGGCGCAGAGGCAGAAGGTCATCGGGCCCAGCATCCAGGGAAGCGGCAGGGTGATCAGGTTGGCAAACCAGCCGCCGACCGCCGCGATCGACAAGGCGAAAGCGACCTGCTTCATGTCCGATTTGCTCGGGGCGTTGAAGGAAATCGCCATCAACCGACCACCCGGCCCAGGCGGACCGCGGTTTGCCCCTTGCGGGCGGCGTGGCTCGGCATCACCAGGGCGCAATCGTCGTAGGGGGTCTTCACGTCCTTGACCCCGTCCTGCCCGATAACGGTTCCCGCCTTGGCGATCCGCTCCATTCCCTGGAACGGTTCGGTGAATGCAAAAGCGTCGGACTCCACGGTGACGGTGTCGGTCACCCGCACGACGGTCTGCGATCGCGGGCGGTCGGGCATTCCCTGCGCGGCGAGGAAACCGTCATCGGCAAGGCCCGTCGCCCCGAGGAAGGCCAGCAGGACCGCCCAGGCCGTATCGCCCGTCTGCTTTCGCCAATGCTGGCCGCACTCCACCAGCAGGGCGTTCTTCTTCGATTGCGGATCGCCGAATTCCCGGTAGTCGCGCATCCGGACCCCCGCTGCATGGCCGGCATCGACGACGATCGTTTCAGGCAGGCCGACCGCCTTCGCCAGATCGACGCCCTTCGCCAGCGGGCCGGCCAGCATCATGGCGGGCGAGTTCCCGGACATCGAATGGATGTCCAGCAGCAGGTCCGTTTCGTCGATCAGCGGCCGGATTTCGCGGGCGCGGGCCAGTTCCCGGCTCTCACGACGACCGTCCAGGACCCCCGCGGACCAAAGCCGGTTGAAGTCTTCGTCCAGATAGCGCGACTGGGTCGGGTCGGCCGCGTCGAAGGCGGCGTAGGCGTCGATATTGGCGAAGCCCAGCAGCAAGGTGCCCCGTTTCGGCCGAAAGCCGGTTTTGAACAGGCGGTCCAACGCGATCGCACCGCAGATTTCGTTGCCGTGGGTCAGGGCGTTCACCGTGACGGTCGGCCCCGCGATGCCGGAGCCGAAACGGTGATAGTACGCAATTCCGGTATTCCCTTGCCGATAGGGCGACAGATCGGGCGCTGATAGTTCCACGGGAAGCGGGGCTGGACCGGATTGGGCTGGGGACATGGGGCGACTGCGGGTCTTTCTTGAAATACCGATTATTTGTGTCGGGATCGGATCCGCTCAGGGTTTCCGATCTCCTCCGGCAGGCGGTCAGCCGGAATCGTCGCCGGGCGGGCTGTGGCAAACGGCTTGAATCTTGTTGCCGTCCGGGTCGCGGACATAGGCGCCGTAATAGGTCGGGTGATATTCGGGCCGCAGACCCGGCGCGCCCTCGTCCGACCCGCCATGCGCCAGGGCCGCGGCATGGAAAGCGTCCACCGCGCCGCGCGACGGGGCCATGAAGGCAATATGGGTGCCGTTGCCCACGGTGGCGGGTTTGCCGTCGAATGGTTTCATCACCCAGGTCTGGTCGCTGTGTTTGTCGCCGTAGCCGGCATAGGCGGATTCCAGGAAGAAGCGCTTGATGCCCAGCGTGCCGAAAACCGCGTCGTAGAAGGCTACGGCGCGCTCGATGTCGTTGGTGCCTATGGTGACATGGCTGAACATGGATTCGACGTCCCGGCCGCTGGCTATGTCTTACCGATCAGATTTTCGGGAAGTATAGGCCGCGTCGCGGATGACCGATACCTTCTTGGGCAGACAGCTGTTTTTCAGTCCCGGCACGGTTAAAGGCGCGTTTTGTATTGCGCGAGAAAAGGGCCCCGGCAAAAGCCGGGGCCTAGTCACAGGGAGCACCGTGCCGGGATGAGGAACCCCGGCCCTACGAACACCCGCTCGTCGCGCCACAGGTGACGCATTTCATGCAGGTGCCGTTCCTGACGAGGGTGAAGTTTCCGCATTCCCCGCAGGAATCGCCCTCGTAACCTTTGGCTCGCGCCATCCGTACTTGATCTAGACGATCATCAACCGCGATTCGCGTCTCTTCGTCTACCTCTACGGCCACGGTGGTCTGCGCTTTGACGATTTCCACCGAACCGCCGCCGTCGCCGCCCATCGATACGGTCGCCGAGCCGCCCTGGGACCCGCCACCGGCGGCGGTCTTGCCGGACTTGCCGCCGGCATAGACCGACAGGGACGATTTCCGCACGAAGCCGTGGGAGGCGATCTTCTGGATGGCCGCGATGGTGGCGTCGTATTCCGCCGGCGCTTCGCCTTCCTTCTCGCCGCGGCCCATGGCGTCGGGCATCATGTCGCCCGGCTGGACATGGGCCAGATCCTCGCGCGCGAGGTAGCTGATCGCCAGTTCCCGGAAGATATAGTCGAGGACCGAGGTCGCCATCTTGATCGCCTCATTGCCTTCGACCATGCCCGAGGGCTCGAACCGGGTGAAGGTATAGGCGTCGACGAATTCCTCCAGCGGCACGCCGTATTGCAGGCCGATGGAAACCGCGATGGCGAAATTGTTCATCAGCGACCGGAAGGCGGCGCCTTCCTTGTGCATGTCGATGAAGATCTCTCCGATCGAACCATCCTCGTATTCGCCGGTCCGCAGATAGACCTTGTGGCCGCCGACGATGGCCTTCTGGGTGTAGCCCTTCCGGCGATGCGGCATCTTCCGGCGTTCCGCGGAGATGCGTTCGACGATCCGCTCGACGATCCTTTCGGCGATGGCCGGCGCGGCCGCGGCGGCCGGCGCTTCCAGCACCTCATCCATGTCGTCGTCCTCGTCGTCGTCGAAGAGGGCGGAGGACAGCGGCTGGCTGAGTTTAGAGCCGTCGCGATAGAGCGCATTGGCCTTCAGACCGAGGCGCCAGCTGAGGATATAGGCATCCTTGCATTCCTCGACCGTGGCCGCGTTCGGCATGTTGATGGTCTTGGAAATGGCGCCGGAGATGAAGGGCTGCGCCGCCGCCATCATGTGGATGTGGCTGTTGGTCGACAGGAAGCGCTTGCCGGTCCGTCCGCACGGATTGGCGCAATCGAAGACGGACAGATGCTCGTTCTTCAGATGCGGCGCGCCTTCCAGGGTCATGGCGCCGCAGCAATAGATGTTCGCTTCGTCGATGTCCTTCTTGGCGAAGCCGAGCGCCGACAGCATGTCGAAGCCGTAATCTTCCATCTGTTGCGCCGTGAAGCCCAACCGGTCGATGCACAGTTCTTCGCCCAAGGTCCACTTGTTGAAGGCGAACTTGATGTCGAAGGCGCTGGCCAGGGCGGCTTCCAGCTTGGCCAGGTCTTCTTCGCCGAAACCGCGTTCCCGCAGGCTGTTGTGGTTGATCTTGGGCGCGTTCTTCAGCGTCCCGTTGCCGACCGCATACCGGATGATGTCGCTGGTTTCCTTTTCGTTGTAGCCCAGCGTCGCGAGCGCTTCGGGAACCGTACGGTTGATGATCTTGAAGTAGCCGCCGCCGGCCAGCTTCTTGAATTTGACGAGCGCGAAGTCGGGCTCGATGCCCGTCGTGTCGCAATCCATCACCAAACCGATAGTGCCGGTCGGCGCGATCACGGTGGATTGGGCGTTGCGGTAGCCGTGCTCCTCACCCATCCGAACGGCGCTGACCCAGGCCCGGCCCGCCGCTTCGACGAGGTCCGCCTGTGGGCAGTTCTTGGTATCCAGCGGCACCGGCGGGATGGACAGGCCTTCATAGCCTTCCGTGTTGCCCAGCGCGGCATTCTTGTGGTTGCGCATGACCCGCAGCATGGCGTCCGCGTTTTCCGCATGGCCGGGGAAGGGGCCCAGCTCGCCGGCCATTTCCGCGCTGGTCTTGTAGGCGACGCCGGTCATCAGCGCCGTGATGGCGCCGCAGAGCGCGCGGCCTTCGACCGAGTCGTAGCCGAGGCCCGAGGCCATCAGCAGACCGCCGATATTGGCATAGCCCAGGCCGAGCGTGCGGAACTTGTAGGAAAGATCCGCGATTTCCTTGGACGGGAACTGCGCCATCAAGACGGAGATTTCCAGGGCGACGGTCCACAGACGCACGGCGTGCTCGAATTTCGGCACGTCGAAGGAACCGTCTTCCTTCCGGAAGGTCATCAGGTTCAGGGAGGCCAGATTGCACGCCGTATCGTCCAGGAACATGTATTCCGAGCACGGGTTCGACGCGTTGATCCGCCCCGAATTCGGGCAGGTATGCCATTCGTTGATCGTGGTATCGTATTGGGTGCCCGGGTCGGCGCTGGCCCAAGCCGCATGCGCGACTTTTTCCCAAAGTTCGGCGGCCTTGACCGTCTTGGTCACCTTGCCGTCGCGGCGCGAGGTGAGGTTCCAATCGGCGTCCTTCTCGACCGCTTCCAGGAAACCGTTCGTCAGACGGACGGTGTTGTTCGCGTTCTGGCCGCTGACCGTCAGATAGGCTTCCGAATCCCAATCCGTGTCATAGGTGGGGAATTCGATTCCCGTATAGCCCTGGCGCGCGAACTGAATCACCCGCTGGACATAGTTTTCCGGGATCAGCACTTTGCGCGCGGCGCGGATTTCCTGCTTCAGGGCCGGGTTCTGCTTCGGGTCGAAGGCGGCGTCGCCCTCGATGCCGTCGGCCCGGCAGGCCGCCATGATGGCGTTGAGGTGCCTGGCGTGCAGTTTCGAACCGGCGACGATGGAGGCGACCTTCTGTTCCTCCTTCACCTTCCAGTCGATGAAGTTCTCGACATCCGGATGGTCGATGTCGACCACGACCATCTTCGCCGCCCGGCGCGTCGTGCCGCCGGACTTGATCGCGCCCGCCGCGCGGTCGCCGATCTTCAGGAAGGACATCAGCCCCGACGACTTGCCGCCGCCGGACAGCCGCTCGCCTTCGCCGCGGATGGCGGAGAAGTTGGTGCCGGTGCCGGACCCGTATTTGAACAGGCGCGCTTCACGCACCCACAGGTCCATAATGCCGTTTTCGTTCACCAGGTCATCCTTGACGGACTGGATGAAGCAGGCATGCGGCTGCGGGTGTTCATAAGCGGATTTGGACTTGGTCAGCTTGCCGGTGCGGTAGTCGACATAGAAATGTCCCTGGCCCGGACCGTCGATTCCATAGGCCCAATGCAGGCCGGTGTTGAACCATTGCGGGCTGTTCGGCGCCGCCATCTGCTTGGCCAGCATGTAGCGCATTTCGTCGCGATAGGCGCGGGCGTCTTCCTCGGCATCGAAATAGCCGCCCTTCCAGCCCCAATAGGTCCAGGCGCCGGCCAGGCGGTCGAAGACCTGCGTGGCGGAGATTTCCGAGCCGAAGCGGGCTTCCTCGTCCATGTCGGCCATTGCGTCCGTATCGGGAACGCGGCGCCACAGCCATTCGGGGACGTCTTTTTCCTTCACCGGCCGGGAGACCGCCGGGACGCCGGCCTTGCGGAAATATTTCTGGGCCAGCACGTCGGCGGCGACCTGGCTCCAGGAGGCGGGCACCTCCACGTTTTCCAGTTTGAAAACGACCGTGCCGTCAGGATTGCGAATCTCGCTCGTCGTCAGCCGGAACTCGATGTCCTCGTAGGGTGACTCTCCGACCTTCGTGAAACGCCGCTCAATACGCATGCCTGATCTCTCCCAAATTTCCCCTGCTTCCGCTCACCGAATGGTGCACGATTCCGGCGGGTGCCAGTACCCCTGGAAGCCGCCTTGAACCCTGCCCGTGCAACCCTGGATCAGGGCCGAGCGGAAAACTGTTAAGCCTATCAATCACTTGAGCCGATCCACGTTTCGAAGCGCACTTTTACGCTTTTGTTTCAGACGCCTGCGCTATATCTTGTGTTGGCTCGCCGGGAAGGATACATCATCTGGATAAGCGTGCAACAATAAATCACCCGATCCGAAACACTTTTTTCTTGCGGTACTCTTCATCGCCAAGGTTTTCCTTGGGTTTTTTAAATAAAGCCCAAGTAATTGGAAAAGGATCGGGCAATCGTATCCGTTCCTATGTTTGAAAAGCAGTCTTGCCGGGCATGGAATCGAGATAATCTCGGCAGCCGTCGGCGGTGCTGCGGGGACTTTTCGCAAGTGCCCGGGATGGTCGAAATCCACCGCTTCCAGCGGCATTTTCAAAGCCATAAACAATCGGTTCCGCGTCTGGACAGAATAGGGGCCTTGGGCCATAGTCGCCGCTCATTTTGGACAACGGCTTCGGATACCTTCCATGGCGAATGCAATCACCCGCGTAATCACTTGGCTGAACGGCGAGCGATTGGGTGAAGACGAATTCGGAAACGTCTATTATCAGGCGCGCAAGGCCCCGTCGTCGGGCCGCCGTCGGCGTTGGGTCGTCTATGCGCGCGGCGATGACGAAGCGAGCAACGTTCCGCCCGAATTCCATGCCTGGCTGCACTATACGATCAATGAGCTGCCGGCGAAGGACCGCGGAAAGAAATACGCCTGGCAGCGCGACCATCGGCCGAACCAGACCGGCACCGCCGGGGCATACCGTCCGCCGGGCCATACGCTGCAAGGCGGCAAGCGAGACCATGCGACAGGCGATTATGAAGCCTGGATGCCTGAATAAGCTCCCGGATAGGCAAGGGCCGGTGGAATCGGGGATCTCCCCGGCGCGGCCGGTGAATAGCGCTTAGATGCAACTCAAGTCAGACAAGAACAACATATTGGTTGGGGCCTCGGTCATCGGGGTGATCCTGGCCTATATGATCTATGGTTATCTGTCCGACCGGCCGGGTACGTCACAGGACGGGTATCTTTTGACCGCGAAGTTCCGGTCGATCGACGGGATCGTCGAAGGCAGCGATGTCATGCTTGCCGGGATTCCCGTCGGGACCGTGACGCGGACGGATTTCGATCCCGAAACCAACAATGCGATTTTGACCATCTCCGTCCAGGACGGTATCGAACTGCCGCTCGACTCGGTGTTGATGATCGTCAGCGACGGCGTGTTCGGTGGCAAGTTCGTCAAGATCGCCCCGGGCGGGGATCTCGACATGCTGGAGCCCGGCGACCAGTTCGAATATGTCCAGGATTCCGTGATCTTCGAGGAATTGCTTGAGAAAGTGATTCTGGCGGCGGAAGCCAAGCGACGGGCTGCGAACGAGACGAAGGCCGCGGAGTAGGGCGCTTGGTAGCGCGCGCCGAAGAATGTAGGACCTGAAAGGATTTTCGATGAAACGCAGCGCCATAGAAACCGTCTTGGGGGCCATCGTGCTTCTGGTGGCCGCGGTCTTCATGGTCCTCGCCTATAACACGACGGACCTGAAGCCGAAGAGCGGCTATGAGCTGACCGGCAAGTTCTATGCGGTGGACGGTTTGACCATCGGGTCGGACGTGCGGATCGGCGGCGTCAAGGTCGGCGCGGTGATCGATCAATATGTCGATCCCGAGCTTTATCAGGCGGTCGTCAGGATCTCCGTCCAGGATACCATCAAGGTGCCGGAGGATTCGACGGCGACGGTTTCCAGCAGCGGATTGCTGGGCGGCAAATACCTGAAGATCGATCCCGGCAATTCCGCCACCCTGTTGAAGGGCGGCGACGAGATCAAGCAGACCAAGGACGTGATCGCGCTTGAGGAATTGCTCGGCAAGGTCATCTTCCTGGTGACCGATCAGGACATCCAACAGTAAATCCGGCGGCCGATCAAAACTCGGCCGGATTTTGACGGGGCGACTCCAATGGCGAGCGAAGCAGGTCAGCAAAAGTCCCAGAAATGGGATCCGTCGCGGTATCAGGCCAATGCCGGCTTCGTGCCGAAACTGGGCCGGCCCCTGCTGGAGCTTGCAGCACCTGTCGCGGGGGAACGGGTCCTGGACCTCGGCTGCGGCGACGGCGTGTTGACGCAGGAAGTCGTCGACCTCGGCTGCACGGTGACCGGCGTGGACTTCAGCGCGGACCAGATTGCCGCCGCGCGGGAACGCGGGCTGGACGCCCATGTCATGGACGGCCAGAAGCTGAGCTTCGATAACGCGTTCGATCTGGTGCTGTCCAACGCCGCGATGCATTGGATGCCCGATCAGGCCGCCGTCATCGACGGCGTCTGGCGCGCCTTGAAACCGGGCGGCCGTTTCGCCTGTGAGATGGGCGGCGGCGACAATGTCGGGAAGATAAGACGGGCCGTGCGGACGGCGCTTTCCGCGCGCGGCATCGACGCCGAGTCTTTGGATCCCTGGACCTTCCCGGAGGTGGACGAGCAGCGCGCCCGGCTGGAAGGGCGCGGCTTCACCGTGGACAGCATTCAACTGATCGACCGTCCCACGCCGTTGCCCGGCGATATCGAAGGCTGGCTCTGGACCTTCTGCGAGAGTTTTCTGTTGGCCGCGCCCGAAGCCGAACGGGCCGGCATCGTCGATGATGTGCGCGCTTCCCTCGACCCCTTCCTGCGGGACGAGAACGGCGTGTGGATCGCCGATTATGTCCGCCTTCGCTTCCTAGCTCACAAACCGGCCTGATCGCTCTTGACGATGCGTTTTGCGAGAATCCCAACGATATCTGCCCTGGCCGTGGCGTTTTACGCTGTCTTAACGGCGCCCTTTGCCGCTTTCGCCTTTCCGGGGGACAAGGTGGTCATGCAGGGCCTGGATAAGGTCACGGCGCGGATTTCGACCTTCGAAATAAGCCTGGAGGAAGAGGTCGCCTTCGGCACGCTGCGGATTCGCCTGCGCGCCTGCGACCGCACACCGCCGGAGGAGCCGCCGGAATCCGCCGCCTTCCTGGAAATCATCGAAGTCCGCCCCGACGAACGGCCCGAAACGCTGTTCACCGGCTGGATGTTCGCTTCCAGCCCGGCGCTGTCGGCGCTGGAACACCCGGTCTACGACGTCTGGGTCAAGGAATGCGTCACGTCCGAGCCGCTGGACACCGGGTCATCGCCACCGGCGCAATAACGCCAATCGCCGGCGACTCCGCCCGAACCCCGTTTCATTTCAAGCGATACCGCCCTTTTGTTCCATTTGTCCTTGCTGTTCCAATTGCCCACATTGTTTCAATTGCCGGGTAAACCCGTTCCGGGTTTTGCTGCTGCGATGCTACAGTCGCCGGGAGGGGCGCGGAAGATATGCGCATGAAAGCATTCGGACCCGTACGGCGCGCACGCATCGCCGGCGTCGTGGCCGCGTTCCTGGCGTTCGGGCTTTGGTTCGCGGTTGCGGAGCTTTGGCGCGCCCCGCTCGTGCCGATCGAGGTGACCTGCCTCGCGGTCTCCGACGATGGGACCGACGGCGGCTTCCGGACGCTTGATTTCGACCGGACCACGGCGGAATTCCGCACCGCCCTGCGGCGTGAATTGGAGACGACCGGCCAGACGGTCGAGGATGTCGGCGGGCGGCTTCGGCTGTCGCTGGCGGGGGCTTCCGCCTCATCCGTCTACGATGCCGACGGCCCCATCGACTCACCCGAAACCTTCGCCCACTGGGTGTCCTATGGTGCGGTGCTGCGCCTGGTTCAGGCCCGGATGGACCGCGGATTGATGAACCGGCAGACGCTGGAGACCTTCACGGTCACGAACCCGGCGACCGGCGCCGAGCGGATCCTGGATCCCGGCAATTGCGCCTTCATGGAGCAGTTCGTGCTGATCGGCGGCCGCTTCGCCGCGGAGTAGGCGCCCCCAAACAAATGTGAGTGGGGACGCCTGCCCGTTAGGCCAATGGCAAACGAAGGAGAAGGGTCATTTCCCCACTGCCTTCATGCCGTTGACGCCCGGCTTCAATGAAACCGTATTGTGCATAAAACCGACGTCCGATCGCGTTTTTCTCAAAAACCTCGACGCTCAATGGGCCTTTGAGATCGATGGCGAAATCGACGAGCGCTTTTCCCCATCCTTGCTTCTGGTGCTGCGGCGATACGAACAAGCCGCCGATTTCGGTCCCGACGACGGCAATGAAGCCGGTTGGCTTTTCCGTGTCGACGGAGACCCACGTCTCTGCATTGGGCAGATACAGGTGCCTAAGGTTTTCAGCCTCCTGGGCTTGAAAACCTTCCGTCAGGAAAGGATGGGCGAGCGCACTCGCCATTTGCCAGATCGAGACAAGGTCGTCCGTGTCTTCCGGTTGGTACTTTCTGATCATCGTATGGGATGTCTTTCATATCGGGCCCCGCGGATTGGGGGCAATGTCCTGATTGTCTGAGGGCACGCTCATGGGCGCCGCGCAGTTCTTGGCGCGGCCGTCTTCCAATTTTGGCGTGATTGGACAGCGTGACAGCCGTCCGAACTCAACAGGACATAAAATCTCCGATACGATGCGGCTAAGTAGCTGCCGTTCGGCCGCTCTGGCAAGGTTTTTCGGTTGAGCGATGCCGATCTCCCGCTTTGATTGCCGGTCCGGCGGCCCGTGACGTTGTTTAGACAAAGACTCTCCCCTAGAACTAACCGGAGTACCTCGGGGAAAGGCTCGGGTTATGGATATTGGGAGGGGCGCGATGGCGCAAAAATCGGTCCTGGTCCTGAACGGACC
>Ga0209475_10004212_pt1 | contig 12519 bp, 12 predicted proteins | sample tdDd471_FD_187128 | JGI IMG/M metagenome (GOLD analysis project Ga0209475, IMG submission 187128) | Marine sediment microbial communities from the Atlantic coast under amendment with organic carbon and nitrate - tdDd47.1 (SPAdes)... | ecosystem: Environmental > Aquatic > Marine > Coastal >...
AATCCGATTGCCGAGCAGCTGATCGTGGCCTGTGACAATCAGCCGGTTTGGGAACCCGGCGACAGGCTGCGCGGAACCGGGTGCTGGAAGGATGATGACGGGCACCTGGTCGTGCATTGCGGTCGCACGATCATTCACAACGGCGAAAGGACAAATCCCGGAAAGATCGGCGAGCATGTCTATCCGGCCGCGCCGCCCTGGATTGACCCGTCGGACGCCAATGATCGCGACGGCCGGGACACGGCGTCGAAGCTCTACGGGCTGCTCGGCACATGGAACTGGCAGCGCAACTGCGACGCGCGGCTGTTGCTCGGGTTCATCATGGCCAGCCTGGTCGGCGGCGCAATGAAGGTGCGCCCGCTGGTATGGGTCGACGGCGAAGCCGGTGACGGCAAGTCATCGCTGACCGGTGTGCAGGAAGGCATCATTCCGGCGCTGCACGGCGGCAACATCCTCGCGCCGTCGGACACAACGGCGGCTGGCATCTATCAGCAGGTCGGGAACTCGTCGCGGCTGGTGGCCGTGGATGAAATCGAGAACAAGGCGGGCAACAAGAAAACCGAAGGTGTCATAGAGCTCGCCCGCGCGGCCTATTCCGGCGGCTCGATCACGCGCGGTGGCGACGGCCACCAGGGCGTTCAGTTCAGGGCGCAGTTCTCGCTGATGTTCTCCTCGATCAACATACCGCCGCTGAAGAACCAGGACCTCAGCCGTATGGCGATTCTGAGGCTTGGCAAATTGCAGGAAACCGGCGGCATCGACATCAGCAGATCGGAACTGCGGGAGTGGGGCGCGAGCCTGCTGCATCTCTGGATCACCGAATGGGATCGCTGGCCTGCCTATCTGGAGAGCTGGCGCAAATTCTTCATCGGCCTCGGTCACGACGCGCGCGGTGCCGACCAGTTCGGAACACTGATGGCGGCGGCGGACTTCGCGCTCGGCGAGGACATAAGCACCATGTCCGATAAGCTGGAAATTGCCGGGCTGATGGCCCCGGAATTCCTGACCGAGACCGCCAGCAAGAGTTCGGACGCGCTTACATGCCTTGAATATCTCCTGTCGCGGCGGCTGAACATCTATCGTCAGAACAGCCAGGCCACCGTTTCGGAATGGGTCGAGGCGGCAGCGGCGGACCCCGGCACGAACCAGCTGCAGTCCGAACCGAACATGGCAAACCGCGAACTTGCGCGATACGGCCTGATGGTCGTGGCCAAATGGCGCGACGGGTCACAGATGAAACTGTCGCCGAAGCACAAGGCGAACCCGCGCAGCATCGAGGAAGTGCTGTTGGCCGTGGCGACGCAGGGTGATGGTATCCTTACCCTCTATGACGGGTCGGACTGGCAAGGTTTACCGGGTGCCTATAACCCATGGGTTACGGCGCTGACCCGCCTGCCCGGCGCGGAACGCGCCAACAAGAACCTCCGTTTTGGCGGCCACGCGGGCAAGTCGATCCTCGTGCCACTGCATCTGGTGCTTGCACCAGATGACGATTACCAGTCCGGCGACCAGCCGGACACCTTTACCGAAACCCCCTGAAAATACCGAGCACCGTACCGCGATGACGCCCCGCGCCCCGTCTGACATACTCTCTTTCTCACCCGTGCCCACTCCCCTCCGGGAGAAAACACGTCGCGCGGGTCGGTCACGCGGTCAGTCACACCCGGCGTCACACGCCAAGCGACTGAAAACAAAGCGAAAATCCCCATTCTGTGACAATGTGAAAGTGTGCAGCGCCGAGGCGGTGTGTATGCAGCGGCGGGCACACACACACGACCTCCCCTTACTTCACTCTATCACTTTGTCACAAAGGGGGATTAAGAGTAGGGAAATCAGGCGGTTAGTCTGTGACCTGATCTGTCACAGTTCCCGTGACCGCTCCAGCTTCCGTCGCGTCGAGTTCCTTGCGGGACACGTACCCGGCGCGGCGGCGGTGGTGCAGTCCGTCGGGTCGGTCCAGGTCGGCGGCGTCGAGAATGCCGAGCATGTCGAGGACCAGGTGCGCCCATGCTGGCGGGGTGCCATCGGTGGCGATCCAGTCGGTGACCGCCCTGCGGCTGTGGCCGGTGGCAGCGGCGAAACGGCTGACAGCACCGACGCCGAGCAGGCTGTCGAGGCGCTGGCCGAAGGCGTTGCGGGATCTTGGGGCCATGGCGGTTTCATTCCTTCTGGCGTGTACCTGGGCGGAGACTACCGCCGGTCGGGTCGGGCGAGAAACCGGACGGCGGGTCGCACCGCCGTCCGGTCATCGGGTCGCTCAGTCCATGTAGCCGTTCGGGTAGTCCGTCTCCGGATGGTCAGTGCACCGGCGGCAGGGTTCGGTATGCACCTTTTCCTTGCTGATGCGGGTGCCGCTGTCGTCAGGATCGTTGCTCTCGCTGTAGCTGACGAACTTCGCGGTCTCACCTGTCTTCCTGCCAAGCTTGAGGCACGGTCCCGCAGCGCTGTACTGCCTCACGATCTCGGGTGCCTCCGCCTCGGGTGCCTCCGCCTCGGGTGCCTCCGCCTCGGGTGCCTCCGCCTCGGGTGCGGTGTCGGTCATCCACTGGTCGCGCCGGTAGGCCGCACCGCGCAGGACGGCAGGCAACCAGCGTTTGCCATCGAGTTCCCGTGCGGCGCGGGCGACGGAATTGTCGTGTGTTGTTTTCCGGATCACGTCCGCCGCCTTGACGGCACCGACGCTCAACGCCGCGTCTGCCAGTTGCGCCTTCGTCAGATGCTGCAGCCAGTCGGTGTCGGCCTGCCAGTGGTCGCGCATGTCCACGTCAGCCGCGTCTGCCAGTTGGGACACGAGATGCGGCATAGTCGAACCGGTGTGCTGGTCGATGCTGTTGCCGGATTTCAACATTGTAGCGACCAGCTTCGCCAGCAGTGCCGCCTTGTCGTGCTGCTGCATGGTGCGAACGGTCGCGAGCACATCAGAGAAGGTCGATCCGTCAACAGCGAGTGCGGCAGTGCTGGCCGTGTCGTTGAGTTCGCGGAAGGTCTCGCCGCGCGGGCTGTGGTGCAGATTGCCGTTCAAGTGCATGGGCGCTGCGCAATAACCGGGCCTGATCTCGCAGATGATGGTGGCCAGCATCACGTCATATGCGAGGGCGTGGTTTTCGGCGATTGCCATTTTCACGGCGAGGGCGTGGTCGTCCAGGAGTTGCGCGATGACGTGCGCCTTGTAGTCCGTCAATCCGGTTTCTTCGGGTTCCTCGCCGTGATCGGTGACGCTGGCGGCGGGCGGTGCGCTGGACAGTGCCGGGTGGTCAGTGCCGGTGCCGCGCTTCTGATCCGCTGCCATCTTCGCGGCCATCATGGCAGCGTAATCCTTGGGCTTCCACCAGCCACGCTCGACGACATAGCCGCGCCCGGTCTTGTCGTGGGCATGGTGTTGCAGTTCGCGCACGATGATACCAAGGCGCGGGCGCATGTCGTTCCCTTCGTCGTCCGTCCAGCGCATGTTGCGGGTTTCGATGGCGTCGATCTGGACGCTTATTTCGCGATCCTTGGCGTCGTGCCTCTCTGTCCATTCGGACCAGTTCTCTTGCAGGTCGTTCCTCTCCTGCTCGAGCTTGTCGATTGCCTCCTGTTCTTCGTCCGGCAGCGGGCCGTGGTCAGGATAGGCGCGTTTCTCGTCGTTTTGGTCCTCGGTGGCGAACCGGACTTCGGACCATCCCCAACCCTCCGCCTGGCAAATCTCGGCGGCAATTTCTTCCATGGTGTTACGTGCGAGGGTGATAGCGATTTTCCTGTCGAGCCATGTCTGTTCCCGGTTGCTGAACAAGTCCGCGCGGATGGTTCCGCCAGCGTCGAGATACGCCTGCTCTGTTGCGATCCGCGCGATCGGCGAGGTGGGGCTGAGGTCGTGTTTCGCCAAGGCAAACCGGATGACGTGTTCGGTTTGCTGGCAAGCCCGGTCGATGCCTCCCCATTCCTCGATCAGATCGACCTGTTCACCGACGTTCGTGGCAGTGGTGAACGCCTTGGCCTGTTCCATGGTCAGGCGACCGATGCGCAGGGCTTCGCGCAGCGGTTCGGCGAGGCCAGCAAGGGCGAGGCGCTGGTTGATGTAGCGGGTCTCGGTTCCGAACCGCTTGGCGATGGCTTCGGGGGCGTATCCGGCCACGACAAGCGCGGTGAATGCCTCGAACTGGTCAACCGGGTTCATCGGCAGCTGGGTGATGTTCTCGGCCAGCGAGATTTCGCGGGCGGTGCCGTCGTCATGCTCGGTGATCTGGCAGGAGACCACGACCGTTGCCGGGTCGGTGCCGTCCTGCAGCGCGATCCGCTCCAGTGCCAGCAGGCGGCGCTGTCCGGCTGTCACCGCCCAGGTATTGCCATGCTTGCGCACGGTGAGCGGCTGGATAAGGCCATGGGATCGGATCGAGGCCATCAGCTGCTCGAGGTCGGTGTCAGCCTCGCAGACGCGGGCGTTCATGGCATCGACTTCGAGCTGATCGAGGGTGATTGCGGTTATCTTGGACATGTTAATTTCCCTTCATGCTGTCCGGTTCCGTGCAGGGCGCACGATGGGCCAGCCGTTGCTATCCGGCTGGCCTGTGATGCGTCATGCGTCGGACTGGACCAGCAGTTCGTGCAGGTAGTCGGCGGCAGCGGCGGAGGCGTCGAGCGTTATCGATACCTCGGCCAACTCGAACTCGGTCAGGCGCGGGTCGTCGGCGGTGCGGACGGTGGCGACGGCGCTGTCCAAGACGGCGACGGCGTTGACCAGTGCCCAAGCCTGCGCAGTGGTCAGTGTCACGGTGTCAGTCATGGTTCGGGTTCCTTCGGGTGGATGAATGGAGAGGGTTCAGGCGACGATGCGGCGTTCTCTGGCGGCGTCGGTGGCATAGGCGCTCAGGTAGCGGTCGGGCGTGAACCAGTAGTCGCGCTCGATGCGGAGAAGTCCGGGGCCGCGCAGTGCCTCCAGTTCCTTGCGGGAGACGTAGCCGAGTTCCGGTTCACCGTGGCCAAGGTCACAGAGACCGAACAGCACATCGGGGTTGGTCGGGTTCATTTCAGAAATCAGCCACGTAGCCGCGCCCCACGGGCAGAACAGCTTGACGACAGGTCGGCATTCGCGCGCCTTCCCGGTGCGTTCTTCATGCTCGGCGTTGCGTGTCCAGTTCGTGCGCAACGTGGTTTCTTGTGCCTTCGTGAAAAGCTTCATTGTCTCGTCCTTCTGTTGGGTTCAGTCGTCCGCCAAGGCGCGGAGAATGTGGTGATCCGCAAGGGTTTGCGTCCTGCCGTCCGCCAGCTTGCGAACGGTTGCCAGATGCCCGCCACGGGCAACGAACGTGTTCTCGTACTGGCCAGCCGCCGTGCGCCGAGCGGCCCCGATTTCGCGCGGCAGCCAAGCGGTGACGATGTGGCGGCGACCGTTCAGCGGGTGCGTAAAGATCGTGCCAATGGGGATGGTTCCGACCGCAACGGACCTGTTGCGGATCACGGCGCGGCGCTGCCGCTGTGGGGAGTACTGGTGAAGCATCGTGCGTTGTCTCCGGTGTGGTCAGGGTGCCGGATCATGCCGAACCGACAATTCATAAATGGGCGACCATTTCCCATTTATCAAGAAGAAAATGCGCAATCTATGCCGCTTTTTTTGCAACAGACTGAAATCATTAAAATATTGGGTGGATATTATGTCTAAGGACGCACCGAAGCCGCCCGCCGGGCTGTCTGGCATGGCCGCTGCGCTGCAAGGCGTGGTCGCCGGGCAGGACGCGGGCGATGACGAAACGACCGGCGGCGAGCAGGTGTCGTTCGCGTTCGCCGAGCCGCCGGAACCGGACGAGATCGGGGCGAAAAGATCGGGGCCAGGACGGCCACCGGGTGCGAAGAACAAGACGACGACCGAATGGGCGGACTACCTGAACGCCCGGTTCCGGTCGCCGCTGGTAGGCATGTCGCAGATCGCGGAGATGCACCCGTTAGCGCTGATGAGTTGGGGATTCGACAGCATCGAGAAGGCTTGCGCGTTCTGGCTCGGCTGCTGCCGCGAGGTCGCGCGATACCGGCATTCGCCGATGCCGATTTCAGCGCAGGTCGATGTAGGCGGACAGGTCGCCATCAGCTTCTCGGTCGGTGCGCCGCCGGAACCTGGACACGAACCCGGCAGGGTTTCGGATGCGGTAGAGACGACTTGGGCGACTGTGACGCCAGAAATGGAAGATGAGCAAATTCAAGGACTTAGCCGAAAGATGGCAACAGCGTTGGAAACCAACAGGTTGGAAGAAACAACTAAATGATTGATATTGCTCACACTTTCTACAGCAGACCGGCGGACTTCCTCTCCGCTGTCGTTCGTTCTGCCCGGCAGCGGCCAGCGGCAGCTGGCAGCGCCGCGCCTCCGCCGAAACCGCCGACCAGCTGCAGGGCTTCGGAAAAGAGGCACCGGGGGGGGGCCTCGGCCTCACGCCTTCCTGCGGGTCTGTGTGAGGATTTTTCAGTCGTCGGCGATTCAGGAGAGGCACAGTGAGCGCGAGGAAAACTAGGGGCCTCGCAATGGGGCGTGGGGTAGAGATCAACCTCAAGACGACGGGTCCGGTGTCGAACGCCTATTTCTGGACGAATGCGCTGCTGGCGGCGATCATCGGTCCGGTCGGGTCCGGAAAGACCTACACCAGTGTTCAGCGGGCGATCTACCGGGCGACCCTGATGCCGCGGAACCCTGCAGATGGCGCCAGATACTACCGGCTGGCCGTGTTCCGCCAGGACTACCGGACGCTATGGCGAACATCAGTTCGGTCATGGCAGCAGATCCTGCCGCCCGACAAGGTCGGTGAATGGCAAGGCGGGCAGAATCAGCCGGCGACGCATGTGATCTCGTTCAATGACGGCAAGGGCCCGGTCATCATGCAGGCCGATTTCATATCCATTCCGCAGGACACCAGCATCGAGGACGCGTTGCGAGGTTTCGAGGCTACCGATGGCTGGATCAACGAGATCGACACGGAACGAAAGGAACTTGTCGAAGCGCTGTACGGCCGTCTCGGCAGGTTTCCGCCGGCAAGCTGGGGCGAGAAGCCGCCGCCGCAGCTGTGGGGCGACATGAACATGCCTGTCGTGACCAACTGGGCCTACCAGTATTTCGTCAAGAGCGATAACCCGGACGTGGCCTGCTACATTCAGCCGGGCGGCATGGACCCGGGTGCAGAGAACCTGGAGAACCTGCCGGGCGGGCGTGAATACTATCTCCGACAGATGGCGGTGACGACTGACACAAGGCAGGTCAGCCGGATGGTTCACAACCGTCCCGGATATCCGTCCAATTCCAAGGCGATATACGGCGACTTGATCAACTCCGAGTTCCATGTTTCGAAAGTGAAAATCGCTCCGCATCCGAGGCTTGCGTTGCGTCTTGGCGTCGACGGGGGACGCACACCGGCCGTCGTGATCCTGCAGTTTCATCCTGATGGTCGGGTGTGGGTGCTGGGAGAAATCATCGGCGAGAATGTCGGTGTCGATGCGTTCAGCCTGCAGGTCATGAAAGACCTGCAGGAGAGGTACGGCGGAACCCGGCTCATGCCACCGGAAGGTGCGTGGCATGACCCCTCAAACGATTTCGCGTCGGCGCAGCCGGGGGTCACAGAGACCGGCGAAGAAGCAACCTGGATGGAAGAATTCGAGAAGCTGACAGGTATCCCGTCGCAGTCGGCGCGGGGTGAAAACCGGTTGGTGATCCGCGACCAGGCCATCGAAACCCGTCTGACCAGCAACATCAACGGGCAACCGTCGGTGCTCATTGATCCTTCGTGCAACAACGTGATTGAGGGACTCGCTTTTGGCTACCAGACCGCGCGGGTCACAAGCGAGAACAGTGCCAGCAGCAGGCTGAAGAACAACTATTCGCATCCGGTCGAGGCCCTGCAATACGGACTGCTGTCCGACGATGCGGAAATCACCGTGCTGTCGGAACGGTCCAACGTGCGGCCGCCTCAAGACTTGATCGTGGAGGATGAATATGATCCTCTCGCGTTCTGACGCCATTCCCCCCGGCGGACTATTCTGCGACGGCTTCAACATGTCGTCGGTTATCGAGGTCTGCCGGAACATGCGGGAATGGGATCGCCGCGAAATCTTCGCCCTGCGCGAATATGACAGCGCCATGGATCTGGCCATGGAGATCTACGCGCTGAGGCGGCAGTTCACGCTTTTCAACATCCTTCGCACGCACGAAGCGGGTCCGGCCGTCGCCGTGTTCGGCGTTGTTCCGCGCCATCCAGGCGTCGCAACGGTGGGGCTTTTCGCAACACCGGAATTTTCCCGGATCGCCGCGGCGACCGTCTTCTGGATCAGGGAGCACGTGCGCTGGCACCTGTTCCGAAACACGGATCTGCACCGGCTTGAATGCAAGGTTCTTTGCGGCCACCGGTCGGCGGAGCGTTTCGTCAGGTACTGCGGGGCCAGGTCCGAGGGTATCCGGGCGGCGATTGGGCGAAATCGCGAGGACTATCAGGAATTTGTCTGGCTGCGATCTGAACTGGAGGCGATCTGATGTGCATGTTCGGTGGTGGGAAGCAGGATGCGATTGCCGCTCCGCGGATCAGTTCGGTCAATTCGGAAGACAATCGCCGGGCACAGGATGCCGAGGTGCGGCGGCGGCGCCGGGGTGGCATCGCCTCTCAGATCCTGACGAGCTCGCAGGGTGTGCAGGCGGTACCGCTGATCCAGCGCGCCGCATTGGGGGAATGACAGAATGGCGTGGTCCGACAAGCATCTGATTGGCGTCTACAATCGACTGCTGCGCGATCGCGCAGAGCATGAGCCGATTTTCAACCTGATTGCGTCACTGTTGAGCCCGTGGCGTGGGGACTTCTCTACGGAAACCACACCCGGTCGCAATCGAATGCTGAAGCTGTTTGATTCAACCGGGATCACGGCGCTCGACAATCTCACCGCCGGCCTGTACGGAACCACGACAAACGAAGCACAACGCTGGTTTTCGCTATCGCATCCTGATCCAGGTCTGATGAATATCGAACGGGTCAAGCAATACGTCCAGCTGGTCGAGTCGTGGGCCGTGCAGAGCTATGGGCCGGCGGTGTCCAACTTCTATGCGGCAGTTCCGCCGCTGTTCCGTGACGCGGCTGGTTTCGGGACTGGCGTGTTCTTCGAGGAAGAGATTCCGGGGCGGGGTGTCTTTTCCCGCTGCCGGCCGATCCGCGAGATCGTGTTCGAGGAAGATTCCTATGACGAGGTGGAAACGCTGATCCGCTGTTTCCGCCCGACCTACAGCCAGATGGTCGGATACTACATGCCGCGCGCCGGAAAGGTTCCGGAGAAGCTGGCCGAACTGGCGCGGAAGTACCCGGAACGCAGATCGCGGGTCTATCACGGCACCTACATGAACCCGGACTGGAAGCCGGGGAAACTCGGGCCCGCAGGAATGCCGGTGCTGTCTCATCACGTTTGGGCCGAGTCCGAGACACGGCTTTACATGGGCGGATTCTGGCGGTTCCCCTGGTACGTGCTGCGCTGGTCGCGCGAGAACGATACGCCATGGGGGATCGGCCAGGGGCATCGGGCGTTGTCCGACGTCCGGATGCTTCAGGCCATGAAGAAAACCCAGCTGGAGGCCGGGCAGCGGGCGGCCAACCCGTCCTTGCTGGCAGTCGACAAGGATTCCCTGCAGACGCTGCGCACCACACCGGGCGGCGTGACGGTCGGCGGGCTGGACAAGCGCGGCAATCCGCTTGTGAAGCCGCTCTATACCGGTCACCGCGCCGATATCCCATTGGAGCTGATGCAGGACACCCGCGAACAGATCAAGGATGCGTTCTATTTCTCCCTGCTGCAGCTCGTCGGGCGCAGCGGCATGACGGCAACGGAAGTGCTTGACCGGCAGGAAGAACGCATGCGGCTGATGGCGCCCCATGCCACGCTGATCAATCAGCATTTTGCGGCCAAGTCGGTCGCGCGGCGGGTCGATATGGGCGTTCGGAACGGTCAGCTGCCGCCGCCGCCGCCGGAACTGCAGCAACAGCCGCTGGTTGTCACCTTCCAGAGCGCGTTGCACCAGGCGATGAAGTCGGCGCAGGCATCGTCGAGCGCGCGGCTGGTCGAGGATATCCTGCGGGCGACGGAACTGGACCCGGCCGCTGCGGATCTGTTCAACGGCGACGCGTTCGTGCGGCACATGCGCGAGGGCCGCGGTGCGCCGCCAGACCTGATCCTGGGCGACGACGTCGTCGCGCAGCGTCGCAAGGCGCGGGCGGAACGAGAACAGCAGCAAGCGGCACTCGACGTCGGACAGCAGGGCGCGAACATCGTGCAGCAGATGCAGAAGGCCGTGGCCTGATGGCGGCCAGGACAAGTGCGCTGAACTGGGTGCTCGGCCTCTACGGCAAGCGCGGTGCGGTTGCGGTCTGCCAAGCATACCAGCGGGCTTTCGCCGACAATCACATCGTGCTCGCGGATCTCGCGCGACTCGGTTTCGACCGGGAAACCCCGTTCATACCGGGAGACACCACGACAACGGCTTTCAACTGCGGAATGCAGGCCATGTGGTTCCATATCCGCGACCGACTGGACCTGACGTCCGAAGAAATCGAGGCGGCAGAGCGAGATCTGCTGCGATTCCAGACACAGGAGAATCACGATGGCTGAAGAAAACGGAAACCCGGCAACCACAACCATGACCGGCGGCGAGGGCGGCGGAGGCGAGGGCGGCGGAGGCGAGGGCGGGGGCGGTGCCTGGTACGAAGGACTGGGGCTGAACGAAGCGCAGACTGCCGTGATCGAGAAGAACGGGTTCAAGTCCGGTGCGGACGTGGTGACGGCTTACGACAAGCTGTCAACGCGGGTCGGGAGCAGCCTTCCCGCCGTGAAGGACGGTGACGTGAAGAACTGGGACGGCTGGAAGGAACTCGGCGTGCCGGAGAAGCCTGACGGATACGAACTGGCCAACCCGGAGGGCCTGCCGGAAGGGTTCGAGATCGACAATGCCCGCCTGGAGGCATTCCGGGCGGTGGCACACGAGAACAATGTACCGCCGCACGCTGTTGCTGCGCTGTATGACTGGTACGTCAAGGACAGCGCCGGCAGTTTCGCCAGCGGCATGGCGTCGGTGAAGGAACAGACGGAGGCCTATAAGGCGGCGCTGGAACAGGAATGGCCCGGTGAGACAGACGGCGCGCTGGATATTGCCCGGCGCGGGTTCGCCTGGCTCGGGTTTGACAGCGAGGCCCTGAAGGATCTCGAAAGCGTCGTCGGCGGTGTGGCGCTGACCAAGGCGCTGCACAAGCTCGGCAAGGAACTCGGCGAGGATGGCGGCGGCATGACGGGCGGCGGCGACATGACCGCCGACGAGGCCAGTGAGCAGCTGGCAGCGTTGAAGGACGACAAGGAATTCCAGGCCGCATTCCGGACGGCCGGTCATCGCGACCATGACGCTGCAGTGGAGAGGTACAACAAGCTCTCATTGCTGGCGAAAGCGAAAAACGCGAATTAAATCATTTGCGATTTGTCGAAGTGCGGCAATACGATCCGGGGCGTCGGGTAGTCCGTCGCCCCGTTTCTTTTGAAACCGGGCCGGGTCCGGCTACATGCTGGCAAGACAGCACGCCCAGGCAGCGAGAAAAGCCAGGTAGGGTCCGGCATCGATCCGGGTAGTCCTTCTGAAAAAACCGTCACTTCAACACGGAAATTCAGGAGGCAGAGTTGCCCACAGCTGACGAAACACTCCACTACGGCACCACCTATACCGAGCATGTCGAGCACCTGCTGCAGCAGAAGACGTCCCGGTTCATGGACAAGTTCTCGACGCAGAGCTATCGCGGCGAGAACGCGGTGCCGGTCAAACAGTACGGCCAGGCCGAGGCGCAGGACGAAGATGACGTCTTTGGCGACACGCCGATCAACAGTGTCCCGCGCGAGCGCCGCTGGATCTTCCCGAAGCCGAAGATCGAGTTCGGTGAACTGCTGGCCGAAACGGATCTGGTCAAGGAACTGACCGACCCGACGAGCGATCTGGTGAAGGCGGGACACCAGGCGGTCTACCGCAAGCTGGATGACCGGCACATTTCGGCATTCTTTGCCGACGTGAAGGCCGGCAAGGAAGCCGGTGACACGACCATCAGCTTTCCGGCCACTCAGAAGGTCCTGTCGAGCGTCGGTGCCTCAGGTGCAACGGGGATGAACAAGGCCAAGCTCGATGCCGTCATCACCCAGTACCAGAAGAACGAGTTCGAATTCGATGAACCGATCTGGATGGCGATGTCCGCAACCGATCTCCAGGATCTGCGCACGCTCTACGAGGCCCAGGACAAGAACATCCGGGGATTCCGGTTCGACCAGAACGACGGGCTGGTCGGCTACCATCAGATCAACTTCATGCACTCCGAACGGTTGCTGACCAACGCCGGAGGCACCGAACGGCTGCTGCCCGTGTGGGTGCCGTCCGGAATGCAGATGGGGACATGGCTGCCGCTGAACACACAGGTCGGCCAGGACTCGACCAAGAAGTTCAACTGGCGGGTCTACATGTCGCAGATGGTCGGCGCCGTGCGCCTTCAGGAAGAAAAGGTGATG
>Ga0209475_10004221_pt1 | contig 12495 bp, 13 predicted proteins | sample tdDd471_FD_187128 | JGI IMG/M metagenome (GOLD analysis project Ga0209475, IMG submission 187128) | Marine sediment microbial communities from the Atlantic coast under amendment with organic carbon and nitrate - tdDd47.1 (SPAdes)... | ecosystem: Environmental > Aquatic > Marine > Coastal >...
TTAGGATTTGCAAGGACAAACATTGAAGCTCCTATTTAAAAGTAAAGTTAAATTCGCTGACTTGATTGGTACGGTCTGGGATAACGTTCAAGTTAGCAGTTAATGTGGCGCGGTTTTTCTCCTGGTCGTAACTTGGCTCCAGGAGCTGCACCTGAGGGTGTCTGACTTCAACTATTCGGCCAGCGCCCTCGTTAACGTCAAAATTCATTTCGCCAATATCGTCAGCGGCAATCGCAGCAAACCAGTCTTTATCTCCAAAGTCTGGATTTTCCAGCACAATGGAGCCGCTGGCCGCGCGTGACGCCAACACAGATTCCCTTTTGGTCAGTAAAATATCTTGCTGGATATCACTGCCGCTATTCACTTCAATACTGCGAATGTGACCGGTCGTCCAGCTGTGCAGGCTAAAGTTCTGAATAGTGTTGAGATTGGTTTTAAGTGCTTTTTGATACCCGGTAAAAGTAACCGTTGGAAATGTAGCAACCTGAGGCGCGTTATAGTCGCCCACTCCGGAGACTTTAAGGCGTAGTTTTCCTTCGGGTGAAACCGCATAACCTGCGCTTCCTTTAAAACCGGTAACGCGGTGTAAGTGACCGTCCAGGTACCAGTAAATAGAGGCGCTTTCTTCGCTTTCACTTACCAGTGAATAGGCAACATCAACACCCGCTGAAATGACCTCAGCAAACCCACAGGCGCGATAGATAGCGCTAGCACCTGGCGCATCGCCTGGCGTAGAATTTCCAACCCAGTCGATCTCAAACTCCAAGCCTACGGTTTTATTGATCATATATTTTGGAACGCCACCTAACATGCCATTAGGTAGCAAATCATCTTCCTGCACATCACCTTGCAAAGGCGTGATCTGCACGTTGTAAGCAATAACACCATCGGCCGCCAATGGCACGGCATCCTGGCCAACAACACTTTCAATTTTTGCCGTAATAGCACGGCGAGACCAATTTAATCCACTCATGAAGATTCTCCTGATTTTTCAGTGGGTTTATCTGGCGCTGCCGTTTTGGCTTTTTTAGCCAGCTGTTCTTTCTGCTCTTCGCTCACGGTTTTAGTGCGCGACTGTAATTTAACTTTGCCGTTTTTTTCTTTGATATAGCTGCCACCTTTCAACATGTTCTTTCTCCTAATCGGTAATTTCTAATTCAGTAATTACCCAAGCTAATGGGTTTTCTTGCTGCCCCGACAATCGAGCACTGAGTAAATTAATGTTTTGTAAATCAGCTGGCAGCGATGGCGAATTAATAAATGTTTTAATCGATTCGAGCATGTCAATTTCGGTATTTTCGATATCGACACCGCTGACATAATCATTAAACTGCGCCCGGGCAATACAAACAATTCGCTGACTCGAGTTTGCAGCACGCTCATAAAGCGTGTTGTCATAATCTCCCTCGCTATCCAGCAAAAAGGTAAAAATCCCCGCGGCCAAGTAATCGTCTTCAACAGAAGAGAGATCTTCGTAACTTCGCGATACGGCGTAGTTTGGAAACAAAGTTTCAAAAGTACTGACCAGCAAGTTCATTCGGCTTTTCAAATCGCTCATGCCTTAAGCCCCGCTCAACGTTTGCTTGAGGATTAAGCCGAGCAACGGAAAGTTTTTATCCGCTGCGGATTTCATATAAGGCTGCGCTTCGACACCCTGTTTTTTGATTTTTTGTTGAATGGCATATGCCAAATCGGACAAAGTCCACTTATCATTGCGCGGAATAATGCGGCGCACTTTTAGCCAATCCACCAAGCTCTGATGCGGTGGAACGCCACCCGGCCCCGTTCCTGATTCAACGTGCCCGCCATAACCAACACCGGGACCAGATTCATAATCCATTTCACCGCGTCGTTTTACGTTAATACTGTTTTTCAGCGTGCCGGTAGCATCGGCCGCATTAATTTTGGCGTCACGCGTCACACGATGGATCCAGCTCTGCGCCCCTTTGTCGACATGCTTAACCACTTTGTTTGGGTAACCTTTCAGGTTAACCACAATGCGGTCAGCGTTATGTTCAACGGTATAACTCATGCCAGTAACCGCCGATTAAATTCGTCCATTAAATACTGGTGTAAGTCTTTCGGTGCGCCGGCGCGGTTTTGCCCCTTGGTTTTAGGATCTGCAATCGCCACCTTGCCAGTTCGGTTCAGGCTTAACTGCAGCATGGCTTCGGCCTGCATACGCACAATTAAAATATCTCTGTCTGTCGCTGGAACCGTCGTTGCGCCAACAGTTCCAGGGTCAAGGTCACTGACAAGATGAACCGCCGTATAAAAATATTGAAAGCTTGAACCACAAATACCAATTGCTTCTGCAGATGGCGCGTAACTGAGCGCTATCCGATATGGCCGCTGGCCATTTTCTCCGGGAATAATTTTTACATCCGGAATTTTCACCACGCGCGAGTTCCAGGGATCTCTTCGGCGACGATTAGCGCGGCCCCAGTCGTGATGTTTAATCCCATCTAAATTGGCAGGCGCATCATAAACAGACTTTCCAGCCTCCAGAGTCAGCAAGCCAATTTCCTGCAGCGGCTTACTTCGCGAGTAATCCAGCACTGCAGCGTTTAGGATCCCGTCATACTGGCCATCTAAGAAATTGCCGGCACTCCCGAGGGACTGAACAAAGGTGGCAACAATGTCGGCTAGCTTCATTGACATAATTTATTTACCGATAAACAAACTGGCGGCGTAACCCAGTGATGCTGCGGTACCGCCATATAACCCGCGGATAATCCAGGACTGCCATTTATTTTCGTTTTTGTTTATGCCAGTCACTTTTTCGACCTGGGTTATTCGCTTGTCGTGCGATTCAATATGATTTTCCTGGGTGTTTAATTTAAGAATCACCCAGCTGTAATTCGCGTTGGTTTCGGTCGCCTGTTTATCAATGCTGTGGACCGTTTTTAAAAGCTCATGATAGTCAGAGCGTATTTGTCTTAATTCAGATAAAATGGGATCACTCATAACTGTCCTTAATGGTTAGTTCGAATGGCTCACCCGCCATTTCTTCCATAAAGCTCTGTAATGTAAATCGACTATTCCAGACGGCTTGTTGATCACCCATTTCACCTTGAGCACTACCAGGTAAAAGGCAACCGTCAGATTCAGCTAACAGGCCAGCAGTTCTGTCTCCAACATAGTTACCCGCATGAAATAAAATGTGGTTTCGGCCAGGTACGTTTTTGACTTCGTAAACCATGCCAAATTTAGGTGATTCGGTGAGCTCGCAGCGATAAGTACCTGCAGGAATACAACTTAAATTACGTGTGTTATCACGCCAGGGTAGTTCCCCGACGTAACAAAAAAATTTGCCGTCAACCAACAGGGCACCAAAGGTACCCTGTTGGGTTGACTCGTAGCGCAACAACTGCGCTTTTCTTAGGGTGGAGTTATCCATGCTAGTCGTTAGAATCACCGCTTTGAGCAATGCGAGCATCCAAAATAGATTGAATTAATGCATTGTCCTCTTCGGTGTTGTTGTCATCTAACAACATTTGCTGCAAGTCGTCGGTTGTTTCCAACTCTAGCTGTGCAGTCATTACTTTGGTGGCAATATCCAACTGACGTTGCTCAACTTCTTGGTCCAGACGCTCAAGCAGAGACTTTCGGTTTTCTCCTTTAATTTCTGAAATAATTGCGTCAGACAATTGCGCATCAGTTAAATCGTTAACGCGCTTTTTAATGTCGTTCACATTGCCTTCAAGAAATTCAATAACATCAAACGATGAAGTTTGAACGCCTTCAAGGTAGTGGGCATCAACTGGGCGCGCATCGCCGGGCCGAACCGCAACACTACCAAAATATTGAATCTTGTTAGTGTTGTTTTGGTGCATAACTTTTTTACTCATCGGTACTCTCCAGAAAATTTAAAAAAGGCCCCATCAGATAAACAGCTCTAATGGGGTATCGCTAACAACCAGGGACTAACGATTAGTGAAGGAGTAATACAGCACCGAAGTAAAACGGTTGTGCAGAGGCTTTGGTGCTTTAATACAGTTGTACTCTTCACCGTAAGCTTCTTTGGTTCCGTTTAGCTGACCATTGGCGTCTCTCCCTTCGACCATTTCACTCATGGTCCAGGGCTTGGCAATCACATAACTCATTGCGTTACGTACACCCATCAGGATCCGCTCGTCGCCTAAATCGATTCCTGGTGCATTGGTACCGAATGACGGTAAACCTTTAACCGTAGCCAGATCGCCCTGCATGTTGGTATTGGTACCATCACGCTTTCGCTCGGCGGCAAACTGTTCGGCATTGGTGCATTCATCGTTTAAAGTGGGCGACATTAGCAGAAACTCAGGCTTCACAAAGTGAGTTGAATCCAGATAAGCCTTACGTTTACCGACAGCTCTTAACAGGCTGTTCAGGTGAACTTCTGGCGTGGTACCACCAGGTACATCCGCATCAACTTTAACCACGTTAGTTGCGTAGCTATAGCCAATTGTCGCCGTAGCCTGGGTAGGTGTTACGGCAGTACCGGCTTCGTCAACAAATGAGACGTAACCCAGGTTATAGTTTGAAATGACATAGTAGGTACCAGCCGCCTGTTCGCCACTTCCGTCCCAAGGCAGAATTTCAGTACCGTTGAAATCAACAGTAATCAAGTGTTCGCCGACACCGATAGTATTACCAGCCATATCATACTGTTGATGTGGTCTTACGATAGGGAACTGAACCGTTTTAATCGTTGGTGTAGCACCATCCAACTGAGGCGCGATATTTTCAGCAGCTACGACTTGGGCCCCGTAAGCATCAGAAACACGTTGCATTTCGTTGGCAATTCGTCGTGCGACTAATTCACGCATCAGACGCGCAGCGCTTGCAACATTGCGACCCCAAGCATCCCAGTTAACGCCACTGGCACGGGTCAAGTGCATCACTTCATTGGATACATCGATCGCAACTTTCATTGCGTTCATGTAACCCAAATCCATTTTTTGTTTAACTTTGGCTTTTGGAATGCCCTGACGTTCAAACACAATACCGTCATTAATAACCCCAGAGACGTCGCGTTCCTCGTAAGGAATTTGAGTTGTCGCTTGGGCGCCAGGGTCGGTATAGCTTTGAACCAGGTTTAAAATATTAAGGTCGGACAACGCTTCACGGATAACTTCACGCTGGAATGCAACCGGTAAATCGGTATCGACAATACTAGTTTCACCTGCTAGGGCTAACACGTTCGATTTGATCGCAGCTGCATGCTGCTGGTCAAATAAAGCTAGAACGGATTTAACAAAAGGATTGAGTTTATCAGCCTCAGTCAACTTCAACTGGCCAGTTGAAAATGCACTGGTTAATTTGAGGTGACCATGAATTTTGCTTTCCAGCTTCGCAGAATCGCTATCAGGATTATTTGAAAACGCCATTGAACCGACTGGCGTATTCTGAAAACCCATCTGGCGCATATTTGCAGCCACCTGGAGCTCATTACCCTGGGCAATTTGATGTTCCGCTAAGCGTTTAATGTGATCTTCGGAAATATCTGCAGTAATCAAATCCTTCGCTTCCTTAAGCTTAAGTTTGATCTCATCATCAATTCCGTCCGCTGCATCAATCGCATCCGTGAATAATTTAATATTTGCAGTTAATTTCGCTTTCTTTTCCGCTGCACTGTCAGCGGCCGATGCCTGTTGTTTGGCAATCAGCTTAATAATGTCATCTTCTGACAATCCGGATGCATTTAATGACAGCTTAATGTCACCAATCTGGTCTGCAGCTTTACCTACGCACTGCTCAGCAGTGTTTTCAAGCAGCGAAATAACTGCGTCAGCCACATTCTGGTCGGTGACGGTTTTTAGGCTTTCTTCAGCCGACAAAATCAACTTGGCAATGACACCATCATCTAACTTAAGCGCCATTAATTTTTCTTTCAGTTGTTTAATTAACTTTTTCCACATTTCTCGATCCTCTTTTTCGAGTCGCTGACGCAGGTTTTCACTCAGCAAAATGTGTGAGTTTTCCCCTTCATCAGATAATTTAACTGGGTCCAGCCGTTTAATACACGGACGAACGACAAGGCCAGCACCGAGCAAAACTGCTCCGTGTTTTTCCTGGGATTCGTTGTCTTGAAAGTCCGGGTGAATTTCGGCGGATAAATAGATATGACCTTTATTTTTTATGGCGTCTATTCCATAGGGAGTGAGTTTGACCTCACCGCGCAGCTTGTTCCCATCCAGGAATAACCGCGTAAAAAACCCGGCAGCACCTTTGCTGGGGTCGTGTGCAACGTCCAACGCAATTTTTTGACCAAAAACTCCATTGTTGAAGTTTTCAATCATCGTATTAAACATTTCCAGAGTTAGCGAGAATTCCCCATACCGAGGGTCGGTAAAGGTACCCGCTCGAGTGATGGTAACCGTGACATTATTCCCTGCATCCACAAGAGAAGGATTACGAATATCATCAGATAATAAGCGGTAAGCACCAGAAGCACCGGCCTCAAGAGCAAGAACGCCTGCAATGGCTGTTAATAGAGTTTTGCGTTTGAACATTGGTAATCTCCAGTTTTTTCATGCGCATCCACGCAACACAATTGCCGCATCCACGGACAATACAAACCGGCACGATCACCTTTGGTTAGGGTAAAAAGTTTAGAAAGGAAGGTTGGACAAAACTAGGGGCAGCTTTGTCACTGTAAACTATAACTGAATATTTTTAGATAACTATCCGCTGAAGATTTTCCATGTTCTGTTAACTTCCATTCATCATTAACCTTTGTGAGTATATTCCTGCTTCTAAGCGTGTAAAGTATCGATAATATTTTGTCGTTTTCTAGACCGCTCTTTTCACGTAATTCAGCAACCAATGGAGATAAAGGCGCTTTTTCATGCTCGAGCAAATACGAATACAAACTGGCAAATAGATTCTGGTATATTTCTTCACCAACTGACTTAGGGAATATTCTTACTATTGGTATTTCCTCGGAGGAAAAAGATTTTAAACTATTTAGAATTTGCGTACTGAGGTTCACTTCTGAAGTAACTTCATGAAGCCTGGATTCTATTGATTTTTTATTATTTTCGTCCGTGGGGTTGAGATTACTAACCAAACTTGTTATTTCCTGTAGTTGTGTCGAAATTTCTCCCATATCCGTTCCTACAAGCCCAACGGTCTGATGTAATCGCAAAAAGCTCTCATCATTTGAGAAATCTTCTGGACCATATAATACTTTCGGTTTCTTAATTAAAGTAGCGAAAAATAAAATCACGAGAAGCAGAGGAAATCCCATTACAAACCAAACAAAAATCGCTTGCATTTTTTCTGGTAATTGAACTAAGACTATACTTCCAGCGATTTCTGCAATACCAGCAAAGATTGAAATCAAAGTAAGTGGATTGCTGATCTTCTTATTATTCGCCAAAAAAGACTCCTAAATTTAGGTTAAATGTTTATATTTACCCAGTTCTTGCAACGGCAAAGCGCTTTTTTCTCGTAGATTTTCACACATCTACTTTTCAATACGCCAGTCGAAGCCTCAAAAATAGTGCGATGGCAGTTATCACACTGAATATCAGACTGGACGAGTCTAAGAGTGGCCTTTTTCGTCTTCAAAAATTCGTTGGTAGCTCTCTGACCTTTCATATTGAATGCCATTGTCCCCATCAATAGGTTTGTCGTGAATGACCTGACCTAAAATAATTTCTTCTGGAATGATTTTGAAGGCTTCGCAGGTATTGCCAAACTTGTAATGCTTACAACTGATGCATTGAATTGACTGCACTTTAACCTCCGGTTATACGTTTAATTACTTCATTATAGGCGTTTAAAATACCTTTTGGTACCTCCGCTTCGCGGCCTTGTGCCAGCAGGCTTGTAACTTCGCTGAACAACTCACTTTCATTAAAAGCGGCGTAATGAGATACCAGCGCATGATCGCCATAATTAACGTTAAACTCTTTTAATGCAAAATGCCATGGCATGGCCAGTTTGTGAGTTCTAAAAATGGTGTGGCCAGCTTCATGGGCCATAACAGAATAAACCACGTCCTGGGCGTCATCTGTTACGCCATGGCGAAAAGCCAATAATTCTCTGATCAATTGTTGGCGCAAATAATCCGCATAGTCTCCGCTCGTAGTTTTCAACTCTTCTTTTATCATTCGTATACGTTCATCTTTTTTCTCAAGAAACGCTTCAATGTACGCACCAGGTGTGGCTTTCGCCCTGATAAAGTTTAGTTTGCCAAGGGCCATTTGCTTACTCATAGATTCATAATAGCCGCCCACGTTTTTCCAGTTGGTCCAGCGCAACGTGTTAAATTCAAGGTTAAATCGACCTAGCACAACTTCAAACGCCGCATAGACACTATTGAGCATGTCTACCGGTGCACCTTTTAGACCAACACCAGAAACATATTTACCGATCGCGCGGCGAACCTCACTGTTTCGAGCGATATAGGCTGGCAGCTCGCGTATCGCAAAAGGATTGATGTGCTTATCTAACCTGGCAATTTCTGGTACCGGTGCTTGAGGCAGATTCTTAGGATCGATACCTTTTTTTAATAAACGTTCCTTAACCACGGCCCATGGCGCGGTAAAAGCATTTTCTGGAAGCAAGCCCGCGTTAAATGCTCGCATTTTTCCAACACTGTTTAAAACTTTGGCCTGCACGCTCGGCGGCTGACTGGCAAGCCATTCGCTCCGAGTTTGTCGGTTCGCTCGGTGGACGCTAGAAACCTCCTCTTCAAAAACAGCCACTTCATAACTCAAAGTGTTGGGATGAGCGGGCAATGGACTTTTCCCCAGCGGATAAACTCCTGGGCCCAAACCATACAGATTTACCCGCGCGTGCATATCACAAATATCACGCTCAGGATGATTTCGGCTTAATAAAAATCGCGTTCCCACAACACCTTCTACGCCGCGCAAACTTTGTTGATACGCATTTATGTAGGCCCTGTTAATTTCCGTCCGGAAAACCCTTAGGGCGTTTCTATAAACACCTGCTGGACTATTAACGAGTTCATGCGCAATCGCATGGTTAACCGCATTGACACTGGCCGCACCCATTTTACTTTTAATATCTCCTGGAATCGGTAAACCACGGCCGATAAAGTCCTGGGCTGCCTGACTGGCAGACTGACCTTGAATAATCGCTGACTGAATGGCCTGGCCTATTTTTTCCCTGGCCTGGGCATCAATCCGCCAGAGGCGATCACTTAACTGCAGTCCATCGGCCGTCAAAAACTGGTGGACCGTTCTTACCGCTTCATCGGCGGCATTAAGTATCGCTTGCTCGTCAACAATTGAGGAAAATACCCTGGCGGCAGTTTCAGCGTTTCTTCGCATCCCAGAATTCAATAAACTGCGTTGCTGTTCACTTAAAGCATCCAGCCGACCATTCAAGGCCACCATGAGCTCGCGCAAATTGTTTAACCCTAGCACGCTATTAATGCCAGCATGGTTATTCACCTGCTGCTGCAGGTCGACTAAAACCGCGCGATACAAAGCCTCTAGTTCACTGAGTACATCAGCATCAAGGCGGTTTGCCCGGTCTTGTGACCGCCAGCTTGCACGGCGGATAATGGCGTTTTGACGCAATGGCATAATTAACCGTTATTAATATTAGTTGCGCTTTCTTGCTTAGGCGCATTGTTGGGTGTAATCGACACTTTATGATTCCCACCACCCTGGCCAGGATAAGGGTCAAAAGGACTTCCCTCGTCTTTCAATTTAGTTTTCGCCTCAACCACATCGACACCTGCCTGGTCCCACACCATTGACTGAGGCAATCCCATCGCCTGGTGTTTTAATGCCAGGTCGGCGCGTTGGTTAGGTGTCGAAGTTTGTCGCTCGGCAAATCCGATAGAGAAATCATGAGCATCCGGATTAATTCCTTTTAACATCAAGTCCAGGCGAAACAATTCAAAGTACCCAAATGACAGCGTGTCCTGCATGCCGTCAATTTCTTCAAAATAATCCTTTTTTAAGTCCTCCAGGATATCGCGCGATAGCTCACCTACGTAACCAAATAATCCTTTCGGCGCCGGGCTACCGGCGAAAAAGGTATCGAGTAAATAATTAACGTCCGCAATCTGATCGAGGTTGGTATCGCCCTGGATGGCGGTCACCGATAATTTCTTGTTAGAAAAATAATCAGTTTGCACATCGCCCTGGGCCGCCTCTGCCTCTTTTTTGTATTCGTCTAGTTCTTCGGGTTTGGCCCCGTCGAGACAATGCGCCAATTTGAGTGGTGCCCGTTCGCGACGGCGAACCACCAAATCAGTTTCGGTCATAGCCAGTTTTTTCCATACGGGCCGGTTTGCATCGAGGTAAGGCCTGCCCATGGAACCATGATCATCAAAATTATCTGGTTCTAGCCGTAACATGGATAATTGCCAATAAGGAAAGCTTGCAAGCACGCGCTGAGTATTGGGATCCACCTGGTGATAAGCCGCGTTTAAATTCGCGATTGTGCCCGCTTCAGTCACATTCGGCACAATAGTTTCACTGGGCATTCTCAGTGCCGCAGAAATTTTGCCATCATTGATTACAACCTGGAGCGGCAAACTCCCTTCCATTGCCAGGCCTCGCGCGTCACTCTCCAGCTTTTCACGTCGATGTAATTTAAGGCGTTTAATAAATTCCTTAAAAAGTGTCGTCACACGTTTATTCTCCTTGCTTTTCCAGGATATTTTTAAACCGCCCTTTACGGCATCACGCGCGATCTTTTTATGAATTTTTTTGACCCGACCATCCAGCTTGTCCATCTGACGAATTTCTAAAATTGCCGCCCGTCTTGATGTATCCACCATTAATTTTCGGTGAATATACTGAATTGAGTTTTCCGGTGTCGCTATGCTGCCTTTGCCTGGTTTTTCAATAGGCGTCACCTTTTCCTGGCTTGCAATTGGTGAATCCTGGCGATTCATCCAACCAAATAATTTTTCCTTTAAGCTCATTGTATGACTCCCAATATTAAATTATCTTGTCCACCCAACAATTCTGCCCGGCTTTTGGTTTTTACCGTCACGATTGTTGAAACTTGTCCGGCGCCGCGCGTCGCGAAACCCCATACCATGGCAATAAAGGCATCAAATAAGTCATCGCCTAATTTTTTATCTGCCATTTCATAACTCGAATAACTGGCACCGGTGGCCACTGGTTTGATATTCACCAGTTGCCGTTGAAGTAGCCGCATATCTGCCACAGCCGGGTCGCTATCATCCAGATCATCCACATAAGGAACAGCTGCATGTTTCTGGTGAAAAATAGACCGTGCCGCCTGTGCCATTTGATGCTTCACCATTCCTTCAAATCGAATAGGACTAAATGCCCATTCTGGCCAGGTGCTGGCCGTAGAATCGCCATCCCCAATGGTTAGTCGGTCGATGGTAGTCAGGTTTTCTTCAAACAGTTTGTCGTTGACTGATGTTAGCAGTCCAACACCAAACGCATCACCCATGGCATAATCCGGATCAAAGTAACGCCACATTGAAACCAGATCATCGACAACAATTTGATCATCAACTCCCGCGTGCCAGGTTTTACAATATATTGGTACGACATGGTTACCAAGCATTTCACCGACTACTAAAGCGGGCTTTGATGCTGTTTCAGCTTCACCATGGCCACTGGCATCCCAGCCAAAACTGATTAATCCTTTTTTCTTATACTGTTGCCCTGGCATGGGTTCTTCAATTTGGATTCTTGCCTTAATGGCGGTCTGGATCGCCAGCCTTAAATACTTTTCCCAAATCAGGTTTCTTGCCGAGACGTTTTTACATAGCAACTGACGAATATATTCATCGTGAGGTAGCTGATCGCGCATATCTAATATGTACTGCTCATTCAATATGCCCATTTCCATACCCAGATAACAATCGACCACAGGTAACTGGTGATACTTTCCGCTCGCCACCATTCCAGCTAAAGTATCGGCCCCTTTAAAAACACCGGTAATTCGAATTTGCGGGTCGTTTTTGGATTCTTTACTGGCACCCAAACGGCGAGTGGATCCCATCATTAATAAAAATCGAGAATACAAACGATCTGATGGCATATCATCGACCTCTTCAAGACTTGCCCAGGTCAAGTCGCCGCCGTCTACCTGACTCATAATGCCGTAACTTCTGGCCAGGCTTTTATTGGCAAATTGGTAATAGGTATCGCTCAGCTGTTTTCGCCCGCTTTTGAAGTTAATATAATTTTCCAGCATCGGGCTTCGTCTAATCGCATCGGTGTGGTATCCCAGGTTTACCTGGGCCTGCGCTTCTCTCGGCGCTACCACACCACCTTCCTGGTCAGGAGTGGTCGCATTAAACTCGAGTAAATACAATTCTTTTACCGCAGTTTTACCGGTTCGACGACTCGAAAAATCGAGCGAATTGCCATGCTCATCCATTTCAATCATTTTTAGAACCTGCATCGGATCAAGCTCTACATTGTGAACATGTTTATGCCACAGCAAATGATCCCCGGCGAATTCCATCACCGCTTTTTCGGCCACATTGTTGATTTCAATGCGTTGCTTTGTCGTTAAGCGTTCAGACAT
>Ga0209475_10004226_pt1 | contig 12485 bp, 8 predicted proteins | sample tdDd471_FD_187128 | JGI IMG/M metagenome (GOLD analysis project Ga0209475, IMG submission 187128) | Marine sediment microbial communities from the Atlantic coast under amendment with organic carbon and nitrate - tdDd47.1 (SPAdes)... | ecosystem: Environmental > Aquatic > Marine > Coastal >...
AACGTTTGATCAGGCCGAAGCCTTAGGAGCAATTGAATTTTTAACCAAGCCTCTGCGAAGAGAAAAATTATTTGAGTTTCTAACGGAGCTCTGGGGTGGTTAATCGAGTTTTTTATGGAGAAAAATTCCAATCCTAAAGAGAGAAATATATAGGTGAACTTAGTTTTTATATTGTCGAAACTTAGTTGACGTTATCGGCTGTAATGCATCAAGAGGTTGTTGAATGTAAGGTTTTGCTGCCCGCCGTTGTTGTGCTCGTATAACCGCGATGTGTTTGTTTCGCGGCGAGAGACGATTCCAATTGGCTATTTCAGCCATATGCCGAAAGCAACCCACACAGATATCTTGTGGGTTGAGTTTGCAGGTACTTCGACAAGGGGTTCGCATTAGTTCCAGTTAGAACGTTTTTTTCGAGACATACGACCTAAAAAGGCCCCAATAACCATACCCCCAAGAACCACAATCGCACCTGCAAAAAGGACCTCTTGTTGAAAGCGGTCTGCCATCATGCGGTTTTGTTGCTCTAGTGTTGTATTTTCTGTTTGCAGCTCGCTGATTTGTTGCTGGAACGAAGCGCTTTTCCGTACAATTTCATTCGCATTATTAAGGCGATCTTGAACCGCACTCATTTCGCCTTCATGCTGTTTTTTCATCGTCTCGATGGTTTGTAAAGCTTCAGCGAGTTGTGCTTCAACTTCTTGCAAGCGAATACGAGCGCCTTTGGTATCAACAATAAAACGTTCTAACGTCCAACCTTCTCGTCCGCGGTCATCGCGCACTTTGATAAAGCCATTATCGGCGGCATCGTCAAGTACGGTCACTTGAGAGCCGGCGGGAACATAGAACAATATTCGATATTCATTGGTTGCACCCGATCGAACGGCCGTGCTTAAGTTGTCGGTGACATAAGCGGTTTTTTCAGCGGCAAGCCAAGGGCTAATGCTGACTAACATGAGTAAAAGTAACCGTTTCACAATGCGTTCCTGCGATATAAGTGGAGCGCCATTGTAAAAGATTGAAAAGAGGCTGAACAGAGGGCGTCAAGTTTGAAATTGTGACTGGCTTAGCAATTAAAGCGCCAATGCCTGAGTCGCTAGGATGCTGAAACAGGCATTGGGAAGATCTGAAGGCTATAAAAATATCATTTTTAAAATCAAGAAGAATATAATCGCAAGCGCTGCTCCGATGGGCAACGTGACCACCCAGCTAATCACAATGCTACGCACAACACCAAGGTTTAAAGCGGCGATACCGCGTGCCATACCAACACCTAATACCGCGCCCACCAAGGTCTGTGTGGTCGAAATCGGTAAGCCAGTGCCAGAAGCGATAACCACCGTACTCGCGGCCGCTAGCTCTGCTGCAAAGCCTCGGCTTGGTGTTAAATGGGTGATGCCTTTGCCAATGGTGGTCATTACGCGACTTCCGAATAATGCTAAACCACACACAATTCCGATGCCGCCGAGTGGCAGAATCCACCATGCAAGCGGCGTTTTAGCCACGATTTGTCCGTCATTAGCAATGACGCTTTGAACCGCCGCAAGAGGGCCGATGGCGTTAGCGACATCGTTTGAACCATGAGCGAAGGCCATACAACATGCGGTTACTACCATCAGAATGGCGAATATTTTTTCAACATTATTGAAGTGCATATCTTTGTCTGCACTTGGCTCGATTTTAACGCGGCGCACAAAGAAAGCGCCGACAATGGCGATCAAAACGGCGACCAATCCAGCGTAGAGGTAAGCTTCTCCATTGGAAATATTTAGGTCGCCTGATTTCACAATGTGCTTTAAGCCCTTTTTAATGGTGACTAAGGCCAACACGAAACCAGCGAAACCCATATACAATGGCACGTATTTTTTAGCATTGTTGACAGGATGATCGGTATCGAAAATAAGCTTCTGCGCACTCATAAATATGAGGTAGGCGATGATACCGGAAATCAAGGGAGTGACGATCCAGCTACCTACGATGCCGCCGACTTTACCCCAACTAACCGCTTCCATACCCACCGCAACGACTGCAAAACCGATGATAGCACCAACGATGGAGTGAGTGGTTGAGACGGGCCAGCCGCGAGCAGACGCAATGGCTAACCAAGTTCCGGCTGCCAGTAATGCTGAGATCATGCCCAGAACCAGCAGTTCGGGATGCGGGATAAACGGCTCGGATGAAATAATGCCTTTCCGAATGGTCGAGGTGACTTCGCCACCCGCAAGGTAAGCGCCGGCGAATTCGAAAATAGCGGCAATAAAAATGGCTTGTTTGACGGTTAATGCTTTTGAGCCCACAGAGGTGCCCATCGCATTCGCTACATCATTGGCCCCGATGCCCCAAGCCATGAAGAAACCGACGATCCCGGCGAAAATGAGCAGGGTCAGGGTGTAATGGTCGAAGATATCCATTGTTAAACCTTTGTTTATCTAATTTATTATTAATGCGTTCACTGAGCTGACTGAGCAAGTACTTACTTGCGCGCTAACATAAGTTCTAAATCTGAACCGACTTTCTCTGCGCGATCCCCAAGATCGCCAATCCAATCGATGACTTTGTATAAGAAAATGACATGAACCGCTGGCAGGTCATTCTCGATCTTGAACAATTCTTTACGCAGTTGACGTTGCAATACGTCGGTATCGTTTTCGATGGCATCAAGTTCAGAGATCATTTTTTCAACTAGCAAGGCTTCACGGCCACGAAAGCCGGTTTCAACTAACTCATCGAGTTCATGAATCGCTTTATGTGCCTGCGCTGAAGCATCAATACAGCGTTCCAAATACGCCATAAAACTCGGTTGTAAGGCTTCTGGAATCTCCATATGGCGCCCTGTCATTAAGCCAGCAATGTCTTTGGCCCGGTTAGCCAATTTGTCTTGAGCGGTGACTAAGCCAAGCAAATCGGTGCGCGCAACAGGAAGAAAAATGCCTCCAGGAAGTTTTAATCGAATGTCTTTCTTTAGGTCGTCGGCATCATTCTCAAGCCCACTGATCTTTTGTTGTAATGCATCAACGGTATCCCAGTCTTTCTTGCACACGGCTTCAAGAAAGGGCTTGAGCTCACTAACACACTCATGAACTTTGCTGATGTGATCTTGCATGGGGCGGAAGGGGGATGCTGCAAATAAATCGCTGATTAAATTCATAGCTATCTCATTACTGGTTGGTATCAGGTAATTGATGCCGCGATTGTAGAGATAGTCGCATGCATTGTCTAGGCAAAGGGAAGGAGGAGGGGTTTTGATCTGGGATAAAATTATAGGTGACAGTGCAAAATTACCCCGCTAAACTGAAAATTGTTATTAATTCACCCCAATTAGACTGCTGGATGGCTAACGAACTCGAAGTTAAGCTCATTGCCGAACAACGACAAGTAAAATCACTGTTGGATTTCTCGTTCCAAGATGTTGTAGCAGTGGATCCTTGGGTATCTTCTGATCTTAAAAATACCTATTTCGATACCGAGAATTTTAAACTAAGAGAATTAAAAATTGGTTTAAGGATTCGGGTTGATGGCGACAAGTTGATTCAAACCGTGAAAGCGTCCGGTCGTGCAATCGGTGGTTTGCATGAGCGAAATGAATCTGAAACACAGTTACAACAGTTTGCGATAGACGTTGATAAAGTCGAAGATCCCTATTTGAAAATCTTGCTCGAAGAAGCGATCGAAGAAGACGGTGAGTTAGACAAAGTGTTCACTACAAATTTCACCCGGCATAAAACATCGCTTCATTTCGAAGACGGCACTGAAATTGAAATCGCACTAGATGTTGGCCATATATTTTATGAAGATGATTCGTCTCCGATATCAGAGGTAGAATTAGAATTAGTCAAAGGTAATCCTGCCTACTTATTCACGCTAAGTCGTCAGCTTATTTCACAACAAGGTTTTGCGATCAGTAATGCAAGTAAGGCCCGTCGTGGATATTCTCTGTGCTCTTCATTAGAGCCCACACATCGTCGAATGTCGACGCTTGAAATGAGTCAAGGCACAGAGGCTGAGATGGCCTTTGAAGTGATTTGTTATTCTGGCTTAAAACATTGGCAATATTATGAGCAGTTTTTAGATTCTTCTTTAGCGCCTGAAGCCATATTGCAAATGTATCGTGCCTTATTGTACGTGCAACATGTTTATCAAATATTTGGCAGTCTAATTCCTCGGCATGCGACCAGTGACTTGAGAGCTAATTGGGAATATATTGCAGAATTCATGTCAAAAATAGTCGACGTTGCACGTGAACGTAATCATTTGCAACAGATGCTCGATGAGTCTCTAGTGACCGAAAAAGATATTGAACAAGCCTTGGCGGTTAATCATGGTGCAATGAGTCAAGCGTTGATCGACTTTAAACAACTGAAATCTTCAGAACGCTATAATTTAGTCATGTTAGGAATTTCTGAGTGGCTGTTTTTCAAGCAGTGGCGACAGTTCATAACGGATTCCGACTTAGAAAAACTGAAAAGTCCAATCATCGATTTTGCGAAAGCTCAGCTAGAACACACATTGCGCGAACTGAAACGAGAAGTCGGTCCTAAGATAGAGATGGATATTCACGATTATCTAGAACAAGTACCGAGATTACGAAAGGCACTCGATTTAGGGTTGTTTTTTGGCGGGTTGTTTGACTCGAAGAAAAGACAAAAATATCGTCAACCATGGCTGGACTTATTGGCAGGTACTCGCGAACTCTCATATTTTCAATACGTCGCTCGTTGTTTTAAAACTTACCAGATACGTAATGACGAAGAGATCCATCAATGGATAGATAAGCGTAATGAGTCGGTAAAAGAAGCAATGGAACACACACGCAAAGCGATGTTTAAATCGCGTCCTTACTGGTTGTTATAACGGTACATAATTTATGACTTGGTCTGTATGAAAATTTGGCGGCAGCAGTGTTGCCGACGCGAATCTATGGAAGACGATTCAGCGAGAGGTTCAAGTAAAACTCGATCAAGGTCATCAACCTTTTCTCGTTTTATCGGCATTAAAAAATGTTTCGAACTTACTTGAAGCTCTTTTGCATCAAGCATTAGCTGGAGTGCACATTAAAGCGATCTTTCAGTTGAAAGAATTACACTTGAGATTTGCTGCGGAGTTAGGCGTTAATGGCGAGACGGCTTTGCAATCGTACTTTGACGACTTGACCGATTTTTGTGATGAAATATATCGGCAGCAAACAGTGACTCCTAAACAACATGCGCAAGTGCTAGCTTGCGGCGAATTATTCTCCACCGTCATTGGAGCGAACTATTTACAAAATCAAGGCGTGAACGTTTTTTGGATGGATTGCCGAGCGCATTTGATTGCTCACAATAATCGTGATTTAGATGAGTGGCATCACTATACCAGCAATCAATGTGATTACTCTGAGTCACTCGATGCCAAACAAATGGGCTGCCAATCGGATCAAGTTATTATTACCCAGGGCTTTATTGCTGCTGATGAATTTGGTGATACGGTTTTACTCGGGCGTGAAGGGTCTGACACATCCGCTAGTTATTTTGCGGCAAAACTTCGAGCGAATCAGTTAGAAATTTGGACCGATGTTCCCGGTGTCTTTTCGATTAATCCAAGAGACATTTCCGAGGCTCGTCAATTGTCAGTTATGTCTTATCGGCAAGCCGAACTGTTTTCTCAATCTGGCGCGAAAGTACTCCACCCTCGTGCTATGGCACCGGTGAAAGAGTTTTCGATTCCGGTACGCGTCAAATCAACACGGTTACCAGAAAATCCGGGCACTTATATTTATTTGGACGATTGTGCCGCGTCAGTTATCGGTATCGCGATTGAAGAGTCTGTTACCTGGGTTCGTGCAAACCACCTGAGTCAGACCACAATCGAGCAATTGTTAGCGCTTGGGTTTGACCGAATAGAGTTGGACCTTTCAAATGCGAATCAGTGTTTATTGCTGTATCGGCACACTGAAAAGCATCAACCTGAAGATGATCAGCTGTCGCATAAATATAGTGTCATGTTAGAAAGTGGTTACACACTAATTACTTTGCTTGGAAGCACTCATGATGGCCAATGGATCGAAGACGTAAAAGCGCATATGAGCTCTCAATGGAAAGAGCGAACATTAGCCTGCTTCACTAATAAAGAACTCGGTATAATGAGCATTCTGGTGAATCCTAATTGCAGTGCTGAAATTACTCAGCAATTACATCGAGGTTTAATCGAAGAGAATGAACTGAGTAATGAATTCGGTCTCTCTTGGAGCTCAATCGTTTCTGAGTCTTAGTGTCGTTGATTGTCTTATTGCAATAAAAGTTTTGCGCGTTCGTCATAAATCTGTCGTGATGGTTTTTTAAAGTGTGTCTTAGGTATGCGATCAATACCAGAGGCGAAGCGTTATGAGTAATGGAAGTTTTGCATTTAGGCGATATCGCTCAGTATTTTTGTCAGACATTCACTTAGGTTACAAAGACTGCAAAGCTGATCAGTTGCTGCAGTTTTTAAACACTTGTCGATGTGACACCTTGTACTTGCTCGGAGATATCGTTGATCTATGGTCAATTCAGCGAAGGCACTTTTGGCCCGAAGAGCATCATCAAGTCATCGCAAGGATTCTTCAGCTTGCAGAACAAGGAACAAAGGTTATCTATATTCCTGGCAACCATGATGCCGCTGTTCGAAGTTTACTGCCGTTGGTTATTAATCAAATTGAGTGCTGTGATGAGTCAGTTCATCATGGCATCGACGGTAAACGTTATTTACTGATTCATGGCGATTTGTTTGATGGGTTAGTCGCTTGCCCGAGGTTGCTAGCTTGGATAGGCGATAAACTTTATGATGCACTGTTATTTCTTAATCGTTGGTATAATCGTATTCGAGCAATATTCGGCAAGCCTTATTGGTCTCTGGCAAAATTTATTAAAAGTCGGGTCGGAGGGGCTCAAGCCTATATTTTACGATATCAATCCGCCGCTCTCGAATACGCAAAAAAACGCGGTTTTTCCGGCATTTTTTGCGGGCATATCCATCAGCCTGCCTTACTAGAAGAATCAACGGGTTGTTACTTCAACTGCGGTGACTGGATTGAGAATTGCAGCTATATCTGCGAAGATTTTCATGGCAAGTTTAGTTTGCAGTACTGGCCAGCGACTGATAAAGAAACGCTCATTAGTCTTGACTCTGAAAGCGCTCTAGACGCTTCAAGTGAGCAGAATGACCAAAAGGCCGCTTAATTTGTCACTAAAGTGACATTTTTTTGCAAAGGAGCTGTCATTGACATTATCTAGTCTTCTGTAAAAAGCATCAGAGACTTTATTATGTTTACGGTTGATCAATTTCTCAGTGAAAAATACCCAACAATTTCTAATCGTCCACTTGTTTATAAAGCGATTAGTGGTGTATTGAAATATCTACTACACGAATCAGAATTCAAGCAGTTCGAGCAAGATTACCCCAATCTCAGTGGCATTAGTTTTGTTGAGAAAGTTCTAGAGTACTTTAATTTTAGTTATCAAATTTCTCATCGTGATCGAGAGCGAATTCCCTCGCAAGGCAGAGTGGTGATCGTTTCTAACCATCCTATCGGCTCACTCGACGGCCTTGCTCTTATTAAATTGATCTATGATATTCGACCCGACGTGAAGATTGTAGCCAATGAATTACTTATGGCTCTGAATCCCCTACATGATGTTCTGCTACCCGTTAACAATATGAATGGCAAAACACCCAAAGAAAACTTCAGCGCAATTCAGAAATTTCTTGCAAGCGAAGGAGCCGTGATTATTTTCCCTGCGGGCGAAGTGAGCCGAATGCGCTTGTCGGGCGTGAAAGATGGTTTATGGCGCTCGGGTTTCTTACGAATGGCTCGTTCAGCAAAAGCACCGGTTTTACCGCTGTTTGTTGACGCACGAAACTCGATGGCGTTTTATCTAGCATCGGCAATTTATAAGCCGATGGCGACTTTAATGCTCGTTAAAGAAATGTTTAAACAATCGCAGAAAACGGTCACGATTAAAGCAGGTAATCCAATACCATTTGAGCAGTTTGAGAAGTTACCTTTTGACAATAAGCAAACGGCCAAGTTATTTAGGAAACATTTATACGCTTTGGCGTCTAATCGAAAAGCTGTATTTGAATCGATTACTCCAATTGCACATCCGGAAAATCCAGTTGCCGTTTATGAAGAATTACGCAGCCATCGTAAACTGGGTGAAACGCCCGATGGAAAACTTATGTTTCTGTGTGAGTCGCTTAAGGACTCCATATTATTAAGAGAGATTGGCAGACTTAGAGAACTCTCCTTTCGAGCGGTGGGAGAAGGTACAGGCCTTAAGCGTGATACCGACACCTATGACCGCCACTATTATCACTTAGTTCTATGGGACAAAGAGTTAATGGAAGTCGTCGGTGCTTATCGTTTTTGTGATACAAAGAAAGTGATTGCAGAAAAGGGAATTGAGCATCTGTATACGCACTCATTGTTTCAATTTAACCGTTCTATGAATGGTTACTTACAGCAAGGGCTCGAATTAGGGCGAAGCTTTGTTCAACCCAAGTTTTGGGGTAAGCGATCGTTAGACTACTTGTGGTTTGGTATCGGCGCTTTTATCAAAGAAAATCCACAGTTTCGTTATCTTTTTGGCCCCGTAAGTATGAGCAATCAGATGCCTAAAGCAGCGAAAGATCTTATGATTCACTTTTATCGTTGCTATTTTTCAGATGGTCATCACGATGCGGCATCTAGACATCCTTATAGCATCGAAGATGAAGTTTCTGAAAAGCTGAGACAAACCTTTAAAGGAAATGACTATAAAGAAGATTTTACGCAATTGAAAAGTTTGTTAGCGAATATGGGCGTTTCAATACCTACTCTATATAAACAATACTCTGAACTTTGTTCGCCTGGGGGCGTTAGGTTCCTAGACTTCGGGGTTGATCCTGAGTTCGCGGATTGCGTTGATGGCCTAGTCATGGTTGATTTGGCTCAGTTGAAAGAGAAAAAGCGAAAACGTTATTTGCAACGCGAAGCTTAATTACTCTCGCGATTTATATTTCGTTGATTGAACGAAGATTTCCTTATTGAGTTGCCGTGCTCTGCTCTCTCAATAAGTAGGGCTGGGCATGAATTTGCGCCGGTATAAAAAGGGTAATGTATTAATAGGGTAAGGAATTAATAGAGCAGGGTATTGATCGCTTCTTAAGATTACTTATTTGAAAGGCTAATTGTCCGTATGCGACTGACCGCCGCAAAAACGAATAACTAGCTGGAGGGTACTTCATTTAGCGTACTCCTAGAAAGGATGGACTCCTGTTCATTGCGATCATTATTCACGTTGTAAACATTTTCTACGTTAAAAAATAGTTCTAGCGTTTTTAGGTAAATATCACGAAGAGCAAAAATATCGTCGAGCCGTGCTCTTTCATTCACTTGGTGGATCGTCTTGTTAGGAATACCCAACTCAAAAACATCATTACAGATCTGTGCGGCGAATCGTCCATCGGAGGTTCCTCCGGATGTCGACAAAACTGGATAACGTCCAGTCGATTGAATGATCGCTTGCTCGAGAACGGGGAGGAGTTGCGAGCGGCATTGATCGGGTGCAGAAAAATATGGCGTACATGGTCGCTCCCATGTTATCTCGAAGTTTTTTGAAATATCTATCAATTGCTGATGAATTAATGCATCTAATGATTGCTCGCACCATAAGTGGCTGTAGCGAATATTAAAAGAAATTTTACATTTGGCAGGGCTGATATTGTCTGTGAACTCACCGGATTCAATTCGGGTGATTTGTAAACTGGTTCCAGGAAAGTCTAAGCTACCTTCATCCCAGGCGATTGCGTTCAAACGAGCGATAACTTCACCCATTTGATGAATCGGGTTTTCTATTTGTTGCGGATAGGCAACGTGGCCCGCAATGCCTGACAATTGAATTGAACCTGATATTGATCCTCTGCGTCCTATTTTTATGGTATCGCCACAACTTTTTCTTGCGGTTGGTTCCCCGACTAAGCATGCATCAGGTAGTAAGTCTTGCTGTTTAAGGTATTCTATAATTGATCGTGTACCGTATTCAGCTACGCCTTCTTCATCAGAAGTAATTAGCAGCATCATTGAACCATTGCTGTACGCTGACGGAGAGAGTTGTTCCAATGCATTTAACATGCAGGCAATGCCGCTTTTCATGTCAACTGCTCCGCGGCCGTAAATACTCTGTCCATCAATGTGCGCTGCAAATGGTGGGTAACACCAGTCTGCATCATTTCCAGGGGGAACGACATCCGTATGTCCTATAAAGGCAAGTCTAGGTTTTGAGTTTTTGTGAGACGTTAACTCGTGGTTTATGTCTACTTTTCCGGATTGAGTCGTTCGTTGGCTTAGCTCGTCAGCTGAAGCGTCTTTAACGGCAATTAAATTGGTAACGCCATTAAGCGTAAAGCTTTGACATTCAAATCCTAGTCGCGTTAGACGTTCAATGAGGTATGGAATGCATCCTGCATCGTCAGGTGTAACCGACGGTTTTTGAATCAGACTTTGCAGCGTTGCGATCAAGTCTTGATCGGCCAAAGTTAGTTGGGTAGGTTTGCTTGATTTGGTCGGCATTGCTAGTTAGCTCCATTGTTAAAATGGAGTTTAAAATCTGAATATGACCGCTAGTTAGCAAATAAATGACAGAAAATTGACAGCTTGAACCCTGTTTTCGACTATATCTGAGGGGCTGGGCAATCAATTAGATTGCAAATTCCACGCAATAGAACCCACTCGTGATCGGTGATGTGATGATCGTCTTGAATGCAGTTGACCATCGCCTCGATGAAGGGGGCTTTTAAAATGGGACTAAGTCGATCTAAGTTTCTTATCGATTGATGAAATTGATTGGCATTGAAATTAACACTTTGATGATTGTCAGAAGTGCCCGTTTCTGAAGTGCCTCCAAAGCTTTTTATTAGTTCTGCGAGTAATTTTGCGCGGCGCTCTTCAGATGTTTTCGATTCTTGCAAAAGTAGCGAAAGAATATAATGAATGTCTTTCACCACAGGCTTAAAACTGGAAAAAGTTTTTTCAATCGTATGATTCAAATTAGTCGTGCGAAGACAAATGGCAAAAACAATGTACTCCATTAATGAGACTGACTTATCGCAACTGATCAGTTGTTTCGCAATACGAATGAAGGCTTCATTGAGTTCGGTCGATTGCTGGGCAAGCGCTGGCACGGAGATGTCGGTCAGCGCAAGCACCTGTTGATTGTTTAATCCTTTTAGTAGCGGAACGATTTGAGTGATGTTATCCATTTGCTCTGAACTGATTAAGTCACTTACACTTTCGAGGCAAGTCACTCTAGGTTGTGTATTCACAAACACAAGTACGGATAGTAATAAATCAGACGCGCTAAGTTGTTCATTCTGACCGTGGGCAATATCTTTCAGTGAACCTGGAATAGACTCGAGTAAATTCTTGGCTTTACTGACTTGTTCGGAATCAAGGGTTCCAATTTTTTGAACCAGCGATTGCGGTGAGAGTGATGCTGCGGTTGCTGTGACTATCGCTGAAGTGAAGGTTTCTTGTCTCGATTTTGAGTCGGTTGATGTGGACTCTTTATTTGAACTCTCATCACTCGTTTTAGGTTTGGCCAACGTGGGAGTAAAGTTCGGTGCAACTCGCTTGATACGGTCATCTATTTTTGGGTGAGTCGCTAATAAATTTGAAAAAAGTTTAATTCGACTGCTTTTTTCAAAACACATGTGACTGACTTCTTCTGCCTTTTTAGAAGAGAGCGTTGATCCTTCATAAGAGCTTTGTATTTTAAACAAAGCGTTCGCGATACCTTGATTGTCTCTTGTGTACTGAACCGCAGAGGCATCGGCTAAATATTCACGTTGGCGTGAAATAGCCGCTTTGATCCAACGGCCAAAAAACAAACCGACATAGCCAACAATCATTAAAGCTATTCCGACAATAGCAATTTGTCCTCCTTCACTTCTGCGACTCGAGGTTGAATGAGAGCTGCTTCGAGCGAGAAATTCTCCGAGTTGCCCAAGAACAAGGATGCCTGCAAGAATACCAATGAGGTGAATATTGATTTTCATATCGCCATTGAATACATGACTGTATTCATGAGCGATGACGCCTTGCAATTCTTGTCGGGTTAATTGCTCTAAACAACCCTTAGTCACAGCGAGGCAAGTATTCTCAGGTTTGGTTCCAGCAACAAAAGCATTGATACCTTTCTCTTGATGCATCACGTATAAAGCGGGCATGGGAACGCCGGACGCAATTGACATCTCTTCGACAACGTTGATCAGTCGTCGCTCAAGTGGATCGGTGGTACTAAACTTCACGGCTGTTGCGCCAACCATGGTCACCGCTTTGTATCCACCACCTGACTTCATTTGCCACCAACGAAATAGGCTGGTGACTGAAATAATCATGATAATCATAAACGTGATCATCCAACTGATCGGCTGTTGCCAATAGCTAGTAAAGTTGGTGCAATGGATATTAGAGGCACAAGCACTAAAGTAAACGG